>Ga0209347_1000239_pt1 | contig 150950 bp, 131 predicted proteins | sample AutmiccommuBRH23_FD_187382 | JGI IMG/M metagenome (GOLD analysis project Ga0209347, IMG submission 187382) | Deep subsurface microbial communities from Mt. Terri, Switzerland - Autotrophic microbial communities BRH/23 (SPAdes) (version 2) | ecosystem: Environmental > Aquatic > Deep subsurface... | reverse complement strand
TTCCATCTCTCGCCTCCTTCGTCGATCGTCGACGCGCATTTCGCGCGCCCAAACCGAATCGCCTCACGAAGGCATCATCCCCTCAATGCCACTGCCACCGGGCGTCCACACGTCATTACCCCGGCTACAAATGAATACTTGGAGCGGCTGCGCGGCGGATTGCCCTTGCCCGTCGTGGTTTCAGCTGCCGATACCGACGTTCAGTTGATGGATGCCGCAGAATAGCGTCAAGACATCTCCGCGAACGAGGCGCAGCGCTCTGTTCCGCTCCGCAGCGTCGGAATGCTTAAAGCCCAAGTCGCCCCATGCTCCGTGCGCCAATGATGGATGGCTTCCCATGCAGCAAAGCGGCGCCGATCAGCGCAAACCTCGCATTGTCATTATTGGCGGCGGCTTCGCCGGAATCGCCGCCGCGCAGGCGCTTGCCGGCGCCGGCGCCGACATATTGATCCTGGACAGCACTAACCATCATTGCTTCCAGCCGCTGCTCTACCAGGTCGCGACGGCGGCCCTCGCGGCGCCGGAAATCGCTTGGCCGATACGCCATATCGTAAGGCGGCAAAAAAATGTGACCGTGCTGATGCTCACGGTAAATGGCGTCGATACGGCCCGCAAAGTCGTCAAAACCGAAAAATGCGAGATCGGCTATGACTTCCTCATCGTCGCGACGGGAGCCGCCACCTCCTATTTTGGTCACAACTGGTCGGGCGTCGCGCCGGGGCTGAAATCCATCGCCGATGCGACGCTGATCCGGCGCAGGCTGCTGCTCGCCTTTGAACGCGCCGAGGTCAGCGCCGATCCCGCCGAGCGCGAGCGATTGCTGACGATCATAATTGTCGGCGGCGGTCCGACCGGAGTCGAACTCGCCGGCGCCATCGCCGAACTCGCCCGGCGAACGCTGCCGCCGGAATTTCGCCGCGCCGATCCCCGGAACGCGCGCATCATTCTGGTCGAAGCAGGCTCCCGCATTCTTGCAAGCTTTCCTGATCGACTGTCCGACTATGCGCGCAAATCGCTCGAATCAAAGGGCGTCGAGGTGCGCACCGATACGCCTGTCGATGAGATTTTCGAGGACCGGCTGGTTGCTGGAGACAGCGAGATTCCCGCTGGCGTCATCCTTTGGGCGGCGGGCGTGCGCGCTTCGCCCGCGGCGAATTGGCTGGGCGTTGAAGGCGATCGCACGGGACGCATTCCGGTAGGCGGCGACCTGACGATTCGTGGCCTTCCCGACGTCTATGCGATTGGCGATCTCGCTCTCCTGACTGGTGCTGATGGCGCGCCGGTTCCGGCGCTCGCGGCTTCCGCCAAGCAAATGGGAAAATACGCCGGACGCGCCATCCGACTGCGTTTGAAAGGCCGCTTTCCGCGCAAGCCCTTCCGCTATCGGGACTATGGAACTTTGGCGACGATCGGCCGCAACGCGGCGATCGTCAAGCTCGGCCGGCTGGAATTGACCGGGTTTCCCGGTTGGCTCTTCTGGAGCGTCGTGCACGTGTATTTTCTGGTGAATTTGCGCAGTCGAATATTTGTCGCGATCAGCTGGATTGCGACCTATCTGACGAGCAATCGCGGCGCGCGGCTGATTACGCGTTAGAGGGGACGCGGCAGCAGAGGAGACGCGCATTAGGCCGTCTTGCTTACCTCCCCGCGCCCTTCAACGTTGGTCCTGGGCCTGGGCGGCGCAATAAATATCCAGCAGCGCGACGCCTGCGACCGCCGCGACGGCCAGCCCGCTTGCCAAGCGTCGACTCTTGCGAAAGCTATTGAGGCCCGGCGCGAGAGTGGCGAGATCCAGCGCGTCGCCAACGACCCGCGCCCAAAGCCATGGCGCTTTTTGGCGCGATACCAAAATGCCAAGTCCGGCCAGAAATTCGCGCGCGCCATAGATTTTCAGCAAATCCCGATTGCCTTGGACGCCGACAAGGCGGCCGACCTCGCGCGGCGCGAAGATTTCCGCAAGGCCCAGCGCGACGGAAGACCAGCCGAGAAAGTCGGCCAATTTCAGAGGACGAGTTTCTTTCTCGATCAGGCTCATTGCGCTTCTCTCATTTTTCGCCGAGCGCGATTGCTCTTTCTGCAACGTGCGCGAAGAGGCTTCGTTCCACATCAAGTCCGCGCATGTCGGTTTGATCGGCGCGGCCGCGCGCAAGGCAGCTAGACGTTGAACGCGGCGGTCGCTCTTCGCCAGTTGCGGCCACGCCAATCACCCGCGCCGGCTCCTGCCGAAAGGTTTCCGCTTGCATCGCAAATGCATTAAGCCCTCGGCATGAACGCGGCGCAGGACGAGCAACGAAGGGCCGGGGTCGTCGAGATCTTGGCGCCCGTCGCCGTGGACTCGACCTATACCTATCGAGTTCCGGCGGCGATGCGGCTTCAGCCCGGCGATAGCGTCACAGCGCCGCTCGGGCGCCGGGAGGCGTATGGCGTCGTCTGGTCCATCGACGACGGCGCGAGCCCAGGAGAAAATCTCAAGACAGTCAGCGCCCGCCTCGACCGGCCGCCGCTGTCGCAAAAGTTGCGCGACTTCATCGACTGGCTGGCGCGCTACACGCTCTCCCCCCGCGGCATGGCGCTACGGCTCGCCACGCGCGCGGCGGAAGATGCAGGGCCGGAAGCGCCGCGCACGCTCTATCGCGCCACGGGCTTGGCCCCCGAACGATTGACGCCGACGCGCGCCCGCGTCCTGAAGGCGGCGGAAGGCGGCGTGGCCTTCGCCAAGAAAGCGCTCGCCGAAGCCGCCGCCTGCTCGACGGGCGTGATCGACGCGCTCGTCGACGAGGGCGCCCTGGAGGCGATCTCCGCGCCGCCGGAGCCGATTTCGCCGCCGCTCGATCCTCTGTTCGCGGCGCCGGCGTTGGAGCCCGCGCAGAGCGAAGCTGCAAATACGTTGACCGCGGCGCTTTCGACACATGCGTTCAAGCCCTTCCTGCTCGAAGGCGTCACCGGCTCCGGCAAGACGGAAGTGTATTTCGAGGCGATCGCGAAGGCGCTTCAAGCTGGCGGACAAGCGCTGGCGATGATGCCGGAGATCGCGCTCACCACTCAATTTCTCGAACGTTTCGCGGCCCGTTTCGGCGAAAAGCCCGCCGAATGGCACTCAGGCGTCAGCCCACGCAAGCGCGCCCGAATCTGGCGGGGCTGCGCGACGGGCGACGTGCGCGTGGTCGTCGGCGCGCGCTCGGCGCTGTTTCTGCCCTTTTCGGATCTGCGGCTGATCGTCGTCGATGAGGAGCACGAAGGCGCTTACAAGCAGGACGACGGCGTAAGCTATCACGCGCGCGACATGGCGGTGGTGCGCGCGCGGATGGAGCAGGCCACGATCGTTCTCGCCTCCGCGACGCCGTCGATCGAGACCCGCGTCAACGCGATGCGGGGGCGCTACGGCTATCTCAAGCTCGATTCGCGGGCGCGGGCGCGACTGATGCCGACGCTCGAAGCCATCGACATGCGCAAGGAAGGGCCGCCGCGCGGCCGATGGATCGCGCCAAGGCTCGCTTTGGCGGTCGGCGAAACGATCGCGCGCGGCGAGCAGGCGCTGCTGTTTCTCAACCGCCGCGGCTATGCCCCGTTGACGGTGTGCCGCACATGCGGGCATCGCTTCCGCTGCGAACATTGCGACGCCTGGCTCGTGGAGCATCGCTTTCGCCGCGCGCTGATGTGCCATCATTGCGGCCATGTCGAGCGTCGTCCGGATGCCTGCCCGGAGTGCGGCAGCCCCGACGCGCTCGCCGCCTGCGGACCGGGCGTCGAGCGTCTCGCCGAAGAAGCGGCGACGCTTTTTCCGGACGCCCGCCTCCTCGTTCTCTCCTCGGATTTTCCAGGCGGCGCCGACCGGCTGCGGCGCGAATTGGAGGAAATTGCAAAGGGCGCCTTCGACATCGTCATCGGCACCCAGCTCGTCGCCAAGGGCCACAATTTTCCCTATCTCACGCTCGTCGGCGTCATTGACGCGGATCTGGGCCTGGGCAGCGGCGATCCGCGCGCCGCCGAGCGCACGTTTCAGCTGCTCAATCAGGTGACCGGGCGCGCCGGGCGCGGGGACAGTCCGGGCCGCGCGCTGATCCAGACATTTGATCCGTCGCATCCGGTGATCGCGGCGCTTCTCTCGGGGGACGCGGAGCGGTTCTACGCCCAGGAAATCGCCGTGCGCGAACGCGCGGGGCTTCCGCCTTTCGGCCGTCTCGCCGCGCTGATCGTTTCCGCCAAGGACGCCGCCGCGGCGGAAGCGCATGCGCGCGCCTTGGCGCGCGCCGCGCACGAAATGCCGCCTTCGCCCCGCTACAAGGTCGCCGCGCCCGGCGCTTGGCCGGAGGACGATGAAATCGCGCTGCTTGGTCCGGCTGAGGCTCCCATTGCGCTCATTCGCGGGCGTTACCGATACCGGCTGCTCGCCAAAGGACCGCGCGGCGCCGACATGCAAGCGTTTCTACGCGACATGCTCGCCGCTGGCCCCAAGGAAAGAGGCGGCGTTCGCGTTCAAATCGACGTCGACCCTCAGAACTTCTCATAGCCGATGCAACAACGGCGAAGATAAAGGCTTGAAACTTTTTCGTGAAGCCCAAGTTAGCCAAGGTGGGCGCAAGACGAAGCGCTGCGCTCATTTTTGCACACGTCGAAATGAGAGCAGGAGGCGGATGACGATGACGTATGTCAGAACCTGTCTTTTTTTCGCTGCATTTGCGGCAGGCGCACTGATTTTCGGAGCGCCAATGGCCAAAGCAATGCCGCTCGACAACAGCGTTTCGCAATCGGCCGACGGCGCTGGGGGCGTGCAACAGGCGCGATGGGTCTGCCGCTATGGCAGGTGCTGGTGGCGCGCCGGGCCACGCTATTGGGGTCCTTACGGACGCCGGCCCTACTGGCGACGGCCCTATTATGGACGCCCCTACTACCGGCGCCGGCCCTATAACCGCCGCTACTGGTAAGAACATCAGCGCAAGCAGGCGCTTACATGGAGACGGGAGGCGGCGCTCCCGTCTTCAACGACGTCAGCCGCCGATCACGCGCGCCACGACCTTCGCCGTGTAATCGACCATCGGGACGATCCGCGCATAATTGATCCGAGTCGGGCCGATCACGCCCAGCGCGCCGATGATCCGGCGCTCGCTGTCGCGCAGCGGCGCGGCGATCATCGATGAACCCGAGAGCGAGAACAGCTTGTTCTCCGAACCGATGAAAATGCGCACCCCTTCGCCCTGCTCGGCGCGCTCCAGCAGATCGATAACTTCCGTCTTGGTTTCGAGATCGGCGAACAGCAAGCGAACGCGCTCGAGATCCGCGGCGGCGGTCAGATCCTCGAGGAGATGCGCCTGCCCGCGCACAATCAGCTGCCGCGATTCTCCCATCGCGCCGGCCCAGGTGGCCAGGCCGGCTTCGACAATCCGCGCGGCCAGTTCGTCAAGCTCCCGCTGTGCGGCTCGGCGCGAGGCTTCGATGTTCTCGCAGGCTTCGGCGATCGTCCGTCCCGAGACGCGGGCGTTCAGATAGTTCGCGGCTTCCGTCAGCGCCGAGGCCGGCAAATCGCGCGCAACCGGAATCACGCGATTTTCCACCGATCCGTCGTCGGCGACGAGAATCACCAACGCCCGCTCCGGCTCGAGCCGCACAAAGTCGATCTGCTTGAGACGCACATTGTCCTTCGAGGCGACGACGACGCCGGCCACGCGCGTCAGCCCGGACAGCATGCTCGTCGCTTCCGCAAGCACGCCCGGAAAATCGTGGTCCTTGGAAGCCGCCTCGACCTCGGCGGAGATGCGCGCGCGCTCGTTCTCCTCGAGGTCGCCGATCTGCAGCATCGAATCGACGAAAAAACGCAGCCCAAGCTCGGTCGGAAGACGGCCGGCGCTGGTGTGCGGCGCATAGATGAGGCCGAGCTCCTCCAGATCCTGCATGACATTGCGCACCGAAGCAGGCGACAGCGTCATCGGCAGGAGCCGGGAGAGATTGCGCGAGCCGACCGGATCGCCGGAGGCGAGATAGCTGTCGACGATCCGCCTGAAGACTTCGCGTGATCGCTCGCTCAGTTGCGCGAGGCTCATGGGCGGAGGATGGGCGAGCGGGGTGCGGCTCATGGGCCGAATATATCGCATTGGCGCCCCAACAAAAAAAGCCCGGCCTCGAGGCCGGGCTTCGTCGACGTCGGGGGAGCGTCGATCAGAGGCCGAGTTCAGGCATGCCAATGAGCGCGCCGAAGCTCTTGACCTGATAATTGAGTCCGATGCGCGCAATATGGGTGTCGAGGTTGTTGCCCTCTGTCACCCGGTAGACCAGCGGGAAGCCGATGCTCGCGCCGGAGGCGCCCTTCATGCGGGTGAAGAGATATTCCGCCTTGATGGTCCAGTTGTCGAGAACTGCGTATTCAACGCCCGCGCCGACGGCGAATCCCGCCTGCCACACGGACTTGCTAGCGGGGAACAGCGCGCCATTCACCCATTGCTGCCCGTAGGGGCGCACCTTGCCATAGGCCAGACCGCCGGTGATGTACGGAAGGAATCGGCCGAAAGCGTAACCGAAGCGCAGACGCTCCGCGCCGAACCACTGGAGCCGGCTGCTGGCGCCCACTCCGGCAAGATAGGCGCCCGAATTCGTCGCGCGCACGTCGGCGTAGTTGAATTCGCTTTCGTAGCCGACGACGAGGCCGTTGGCGAACACCCAATTGTATCCGTTCTGATAACCGACCATGAACCCGCTGGTGCCGATCGACGTCGACGTCGGGAAAACCGGGATCGAACCGAGCGTCAGCCCATAGATGCGCGAATTATGGCTGGAGACGCCGCCCGCGTAGGACCCGCTAATGCCGATGTGAAAGCCTTCCCAGCTGAAGACCGGCGGCGGCGGAGGCGGCGGGGGCGCCTTATAGCTCGGAAGGTCAGCCGCCGAAACGGCGCTCGCCGCCAGCACTGACGCAAAGGCGCCAACAATAAAAGTTCTGAAAGTCATCCGGGGCGCCTCCAATAATCCGTCCGCTCGAGTCGAACGGCAGTTCAGAGGCAAAGTAGCACCATCAAACCTAACGCGTAATGAGCGTCCGGGGTCGCGCCGGCGTTTTTCCGGCGCCGTTGCCGATCGGACACACCCGTGCGCAACCCACTGTTTTTCCTAAATCGACGCTTCTCTACCGACGTGGATCAGCGCGGCCGTCAACACGCCGAGGCTGGCTTTGTAGGCGGCGAGGGAAAAACGCGACTCGTAATAGCGACGCGCCGCGCTCGCGCGCCGCGCGGTTTCGTCCAGGGGAGCGCCGGCGGCCGCCCGAAGCAGCGCGTTCGCGAATTCCGAGGGCGCGTCGGCAATGACGACGCCCGGAATCCGTACGGCTTCCTCGTCCATCCCGCGCATCGCCTTCGTCGTCGCGATCAACGGCAAGCCGCTCGATAGCGCTTCAACCGATTTGATCGAAAGCCCCGTGCCGCTGATCGTGGGAAGCAGCGCAAGGCGCGCGTTTGCATAGACCGCGCCGGGATCCTCGACTCGGCCGAGAAACCAATCCCTGTAGGCGGCGTATTGCTCGGGCGCCCTGGCGCGCACGGCGGCGTCGACGTTGCCGACGATTTTCACCGTGACGCCCGGCGCTTTTGGCGCGACTTCACGCAGGAACCAGATGACGCTCTCCACATTGGCGGTGTTGTTGCTCGAGACAAGAACGATGTCGGTCCCGCCCGGACCGGTCGGCGCCTCGGGAGTCGCGGGATAAAGCAATGCATGCGCCTTCTCGGGAAGCAGACCCTGAAAATCTTTCGCCTCCTGCGCATTGAGATGCAGCAGCAGGTCCGCCCCGCGCATCGCCTCGACTTCTTGCGCCAGCATCGACTGGTAGGTTGCGCGCGGCGCCAGCCAGAGCCTTGTCTCATTGATCAACGCGAATTGCCGCGCCTGCAGATCATGCGTGTCGAGCACGATCGGCGCAGCGCAGCGCGCCAACCGCCGCGCAACCGGCATCAAAAAAAAGTGATTGCAATGAACGAGATCGTAGGTCTCGCCCTCAACGCCGGGCGACAGAAGCGCGCGTTCCGCAAGCGCGACACGAACCACGGCCTGGTCGCCATGGAGGTAAGGCCACAGCACATCACGCAGAAAACGGGGCGCGAAGAGGGCGTGAAACGGCGCGCCGCCATAATAGCGCGCGCCCGCGTCAAGTTCCGGCGTCGCCAGATTGAACGATTTCCAAATCCAGTTTCGACCGGGAACGAAGCCTGGATCGGAACTGACCGCGATGGGAAAAACGTCGGCGCCGAGCGCGCGATAGGCGGCGATTTGGCCAAGGACGACTCGATAGGTGCCGCAGGAGTGCCAGGCCGGAAAGACGAGGGCCACGCGCCGTCCAAGAAGCGGACGCTCGGCGCACGCCCGGCAATTACTGGATACAAGCGCCACTCCGATCCTCCTGCTCGCGCTGCGCAGCCTAATCAGAGTTCGGCGGCTCCCACAATCGCGACGCGGCGCGCCGGCCGCGCCTCAATCGCCATATGCATTGAGCGTCGTCCTTAGAGCGTTGCGGCGGCCATCTCCAGGACGCGCGCATAGGCCTCTGGACTGAAAGCGTCCTCGTAAAGGCGGCGGGTGTCGCTTCGCGCCGGCTCCGCCGTGTCGCCGCGTTCCGCCCGCGCCTGAGCGTCACGCCATAACGCCGCGAATTGCTGGGCGCTTTCGGCAAGCGCGACATTCCCCAGCTTCGCCGGATCGATCTGCATGCCGCGGAACGCCAAGGGCGTCGCGACAAGCGGCGCGCCGCAGGATAGCGCCTCGACCGCCTTGATCGACAGGCCGTGGCCCTCGACGGTCGGGAGCAGCACGCAGCCGGCGTTGGCGTAAACCTCGCCGATATCGTCGACGCGGCCCTTGAACAAGTCGCGATGCGAGTCATAGAGCGCGGCGTCGCGTCTCTTCACGCCGGCGTCGATATTGCCGTAAATCGCCACGCGAGCGTCGCCCGCAAGCGGAACGACGTCCTGCAGGAACCAACGAAGGCTCACGTAATTGCCGTAATTGTCGCTCGCGACGATAATGATGTCGCGTCCGCGCGCCAAAGGCGCCGACGGCACCGCCGGATAGATGAGGGCGTGACGCAGCTCCGGCAGCAGCTTTTGAAAGTCCCGATGCTCCTCCTCGTTGAGATGCGCGCAAAGATCGGCGCGGCGCATCCATGAGAGTTCGACCTCGAGCATGTCGTCGTACGTCGCATAGGGCGGAATGAAGAACCCGCCCTTGTTGCGCAACACATATTGTCGCGCCTGAATGTCCTGCGTCTCCAGAACGACAGGCACTTTACGCCCGCGCATCAGCCTTTCGGCGAAGGGGAGCGTGAAGTAATGATTGGCGTGAATGAGGTCGATCGACTCGCTGTCGAATCCTTCCGGCAAGGGCGCGCGCTTGGCGAGTTCGATGAGCCATGACGCCTGATCGCCGTGGATCAGTCGCCACCAGCCATCGACGAGCAGCCGCGACGCCAAGGCGGTGAAGGGCGGGCCTGAAAAAAAGCGCCGGTCGGCGCCGATGTCGCGCGACGCCTCGATATAGGTCCGCCAGCGCCCGCCGCGCGGCGGGCGAGGCGCGAGATCGTCCATCATCGCAACTGACACGACGCGCGCGCCTAGCGCCTGATAGGCGGCGATCTGACTGACGTTCACCTGATAACTGCCGCAACTGTGCCAGGCGGCGTGAACCACCGCCACGGTCTTGCCGGCGAACGCGTGCGCCTTTCGGCCTGCGGATTCGGCCCGGCCCGGGACGGCGGCGGAAGCTCGATGCGCCGTATCAGACATGACGCTGCAACATGGCGCTGATTCTCAAAATTTCTGACAAGAAACTTGCGACGGCCCCAGCCCGCGCGGCGAGTGGCCCCGGCATTTGCGAGAAGCGCGCTGGATTTGGTCTTCGCTCAATGCCCGGCCGCCCCTTGCCTTCGCCCGCCTTTTTCAAATACATCCCCTATATGAGGCTTCGCTATCCGAATCCAGCCCTCTCGCCAGATGGGGCCGCCGCGCCAGGCGCCGCTCCGGCCAAGCGCTACGGCGTCGCCATCGTCGGCAATGACAAGATCATCGACTGGCTGCTGCCCTTTCTCGAAAGCTACCAGGACACCAATCCCTCGCTGCCGCTTTATCTCATTCCCTATGACGACAATGTCGCCATGACGCGGCGCGCCGCGGAAATATATGGCGCGCACTACGTGGACGAGGCGCCGACGGAAATTGACAAGCTCTCGCACGAACTTTACCCCGGCATCTTCAACGCCAATCGCCGCCGCTTGCGAAAGCTGCAGGCGCTCGCCCTGCCGCTCGATGAAGTCGCCTATGTCGACGTCGACGTCATTCTTTTTCGCGACTTCAGGCCGCTGTTCGGCCGTCTGGAAAAAGACAAGGCGGAATTCATCGTCGCTTCGCCAAGCTTCGAATATGTCTACAACGACAGGCGCGATCGCTATCCGTTTCTGAAGGACGCGCTGCTCTTCAACGACGGATTTTGGGTCACCTCGAACGAGTATCTGAAGCTGTCCGACTTCATCGAAACAATTCGCGACGACGCGGCAATCTTCCATGACGTGCGCAAGCGCGGCCAGCTCTTCGCCCAGCCGCTCGTCAATTTCGTCACGCATCGGCGCGGCGTCAAAATCGAACTATTGCCAAATGTGATCGCCGGCGCCTCGCACGAAAGCTTCTACAAGGCGCCCGGAGTCGAATTCAAGAACGGCAAGCCCGTCGATTACGAGGGCAAGGAGATCTATTTCGCGCATTGGGCCGGCGCGACGGCGCTGCCGAAAAACGGCGTGTTCGATGAAGCATGGACGCGCTATTCGAAGGCCGCCTGGGCGAGGCTCAAGCCGTGACCCGCGGCGCTTCGCACGACGACGCCCCTCATACGCGGGCGCCGCCCTTTCCTTCACGCATCGCAACGCCCGACTTCGCCGCTCGGCGCGACGCCGAGCGATAACGCGGAACGCTCCCGCCATGCCGCGCCTGTTATTCCTCTATCTCTTCAAGCGCATCGGCTTTGGCGTGCTCATCGTGCAGTTCGCGCTCTCCATCCCCGTCGTCCTGTCCTATCTCCTTTACCAGCTGCCCCCGGCGGCGGTGCGCGGCGGGCTGGTCATCCCGGCGTTGATCGGCGTGACGCCGACCGTGGCCTATGTGACGCTGCCCATGGCGGTGGGCGTCGCCACCGCGCTCGAGTTCGCCCGCATGGCGAGCGAAGGCATGATCGCTGTTCTCTATGCGCTGCGCCTTTCGGTCTGGTCCATCTGCCGTCCAGCGCTCGTATTGGCCGCCGGCGTCGTCGTCCTTGGCTATCTGCTCGCCAATTTCGCGGCGCCCTATTATTCGAGCGGCATGCAGGACGTGCTCAATGTCGTGCGCAATTCCCTCAACCATCGGATGCTCGACGCGGCGCATTTCTACACCTTCGACAATGGCGTGAAGACGCTTTACATCGAACGCTGGGCGACGCCTGATCTCGCCGTCAATCTGTTCGTGCGTCAGCTCTCGATCGAGAAGATGCAGGAAGAGACGGTGACGGCGGCGCGCGCCGAATTTCGGCGCAATGACTCGGGCGTCATCGTCGCGCTCTCCAATGGCAGCATCCAGACGCGGTCCTTGACGACGGGCGACGTGCGCATCGCCAATTTCGACGAATACGCCATGGCGCTGCCGATGCAGGGCAGCGCGTCCCTGCCCGACCGGGGCTGGCGCGGCGTTTACGAATTGTCAGCCGGCGATTTTCTGGCCAATTACCTTGTGGCGCGTGGCGATCCGCGCCAGCTTGGCGAGTGGACGGCGGAAGCGGCGAAGCGCTTCGGCGTGCCGGCGCTCGCCATCGCCCACACGCTGCTCGCGATGGCGCTTGTCCTGACGTTCGGCAACATCACCGGCCGGCGTGGGGGAGCGGGGAGTCTCGTCATCATGGCGGTTCCGGCCGTACATATCGGCTTTCTCGTGGCGCTTGAGTCGTTGCTGCGCCTCAACGGACTGTTCATCTTGCTTCTTGCGGCGCTCGCCTTCGCCGAAGTCGGCGTGTCCGTCTGGCTAATCGCCCGGCTCAACTGGAGTCCAAAGGCCAAAAGGGTGCTCGACGAGCCGGCGGCGTCGGCTGGGCGCGACGCCTATGCGACGCCGCTCGCCTGACCCTGCTCCGCGAGCATCGCCGCGCGATACTCCGCGATCACCTTCGCCGGCTCGCCGATCTGGCGCACGACCCCGCCTTCGAGCCAGAGCACGCGATTGCACAGCGCGCCGAGAAAGTTGAGATCATGAGAGACCATCAGAATGGTCCCGGTCTTGGCGAATTCGGCGATGTAATTCTCGCATTTGCGTTGAAAAATTTCGTCGCCGACTGACAGGGCTTCATCGACAATGAGCACGTCGGCCTGGGCGTGAGCGCAAATCGCGAACGCCACGCGCGCGATCATGCCCATCGAATAGATGCGCATCGGCTGCTCAAAAAATGGCCCGATGTCGGCGAACGCCGCGATATCGTCGATGCAGGCGTCGACCTCCTTACGCGACAGCCCCAGAATCGCCGCGCCGATGCGGGCGTTTTCGCGTCCCGTCAGCAGGCCGTCGAAGCCAGAGCCGAGCGCCAGAATCGGCGCGATGCGTCCGCCGACCTGGAAATCGCCCCTGGTCGGCTGGGTGATGCCGCAGAGAATTTGCAGAAGCGTCGTCTTGCCGGCGCCGTTGCGCCCCACGATTCCAACGCGCTCGCCCTTTTCCACGGTAAAATTGACGTCATGCAGCACCCATTTTTCCCTGTAGAACTTCTTCCACAGGCCAAACAGGATCTGCTTGAGCTGATCGTTCTGATGCGCGTAGAGCTGGAAAGCCTTGCCCACGCCCGCGCAGCGGATGGAAGGCTCAGATGACATCGACGATGACCGATTTGTAGCGCATGAAGAACAGATACCCGCCAAGGAAGATGGCGTAGGAGATCGCGACGAGCGTGAGATAGGCGAACAGGTTCGGGAGCGTCCCATCGAGCGCCAGGCCGCGGAGCATCTCGATATAATCGCCGACGATATTGAGACGCAGCAACAATGCGACCGATCCGGACATGGCGGCGATCTGGTCGATGCGATAGAAGATGGGCGTCGCGAACATCAGCACCGGCACGATCGAAGCCATGATATGGGCGACGTCGCGCGTGAACGCCCCGAGCGCCATCAGAAACCACACGATCCCCAGAAGGAAGAGGAAGAATGGCGCGATCAAAAACGGCGCCAGCACGATCGTCAAGGGAATCGTTCCGGCCGTCAGTAATCGAAAGACGATGTAGACGGCGAAGGCCACCCCTCCATAGGTGAACGCCCGGATCGTCGCGGTCCAGGCGATGGTTTCGCTGGGAAAGATCGACTTCTTCACGAAGTTGACATGCTCGTGCAGAAGCATTGGCGCGCGATAGGCGAGTTCGCTGAACAAATTGAAGACGATAAGCCCGATGAAGATCGAGCTTGCATAGTCGGTGACGCTCATGCCGGCGGAAAGCTGCGGCACGGTGACCGAGAACAGCGCCGTATAGGTGAGCAGCATGATCAGCGGCGAGATCACCGCCCAGAGCGGTCCCAGCGCCGAGCCGCGAAATCTGGAGATGAATTCGCGTCGCACGACGGCGCGAATAAGCTCCCGATGGCGCCATGCCCTTTCGAAGGGCGCGGCATAGACAGGAGGGATCGAGGCGAGCAAGTGTCGGCGCGTCCTTATCCGGTTTGGAGCATGATCTCGAAAAGCGCTGGACGTCCCAAGACAGGCTCAGCGCCAGTCGAGCGCGAACGCGCCGGGCGCGGCGTCGTTCGCATAGACCAGTTCAGCCCGCCCCCTGTCAATGGCGGCGCCCCTCACCCTCGGCGGAACGCCGTGCAGCGTCGAGCTTATGGGAAGCGGCCATGGTGACTCGCCGCGAGACGATCGCAGGTTTGGGCGCTCTGGCGACGCGGTTGATCCTGCCGGGCGCCGGCGCGGCGCAGACGCCGCCCTGGCGGCTGGGAGAATGGACGGGCGACAGTTTCGCGCCCATGCACGCGATTCGCGACGGGCTTTGGCGCGCCCCGCTGCCGCAGCCCGAACGGCGCGTCGACGTCGCGATCATCGGCGGGGGCATCGCCGGCCTCGCCGTCGCCGCGCTGCTCAGGGACCGCGACTTGCTCGTCCTGGAGCGTGAGTCAGAGCCTGGCGGCGTCGCCAAATCCGGGCGCTGGCGAAATGTCGATTATGCCCTCGGCTCCGCCTATGTCGTTGACATGTCAGACTCTTTCCGGGCGCTTTACGAGACGTTGGGTCTCGCGCCGCGCCCTGTCGGCGCGCCGGTCGACCGGGCGCTCACGGGCGAAGCTGGCGCAGGCGATCCTCGCGACGGGAAATGGCGGGGGGCCTATGACCGGCTGAAAGCGCTTTTGCGGCGCCTTGGCGAAAGCCCCGACTTTCCTGAGATCCCGATCGCCGAGGCGTCCGAGCCGGCGCTCGCCCTCGACAGGCTCTCCTTACGCGAATTCTTGCGACGCGAGTCGATCGGCGCCGAGCTCTCCGGCCTGCTGGACGCCTACTGCCTCTCGGCGCTCGGGGCGCCCGCGGACGAGATTTCAGCCTATGCGGGCGTCAATTTTCTTTCGGAGATCAACGCGCCCATCTACGCCTTCCCGGGCGGCAATGCGGCGATCGCCCGCGCCATGGCGGCGCGCCTGTCGCGCGCCGGCGAAGGACGCATCGTCACGGGCGCGGCGGTTTATGCGGTCGAACCCGCGGATGGCGGCTATGCCCGCATAGGCTGGTTCGACGCGCGACACCCAGCGGAGCCGCGCTGCCTGGAAGCGCGCTGGGCCGTCGTCGCCGCCCCCTACTTCTTCGCGGGCCGCATTCTGCGCGGCGTCGATCCCGCCGCGACAGCCAAAATGACCGGGCTGCGGCAGGGAAGCTATCTCGTCGCCAACTGCTGCTTCGAGGGGCCGCCGCCGCAGCTCGCCTACGACAGCTGGGCCCTCGGCGCACAGAGCTTCAGCGACGCCATCAGCGCGACCGCCGTTCTGCCCGCCGCTGACCGGCCCAAGGATCACAGCGTCCTGACCCTCTACGCGCCGTTTCGCGACCCAAGCGCCGGGCGCGCGCGCCTGCTCGCGGGCGACCGCGCCGCTTTCGTCGCCCCGATGGCTGTAGAACTGCGCCGCTTCCTGCCGGAGGCCTTCGACAAGGCGCGGCTCGTTGAAGCGCGGCTGACGCGCTGGGGGCACCATCATCTCATCGCCGCGCCTGGAATCGTGGCGACGATGCGCGCATTGCCCAAGCGCTTCGGCAATGTGCTGCTGGCGCATTCGGACGGCCAAGGCTTGCCGGCCGTGGAGAGCGCCATCGTCGAAGCCCGGAGCGCCGCCAGGATCATCAACGGCGGCTGAGCGCGCCCTACTCCACCGTCACGCTCTTTGCGAGATTGCGCGGCTGATCCACGTCTTTGCCCATGAAGGTGGCGACGTGATAGGCGAGAAGCTGCGCCGGAACGGCATAGACGATGACCGCGAACGGGCCAGCCACGGTTTCCGGCATTTCGATGAAACCCGCGAGCTCGGCCGCCGCGGCCTCGCGCGCGTGCGCCGAGCCGATGAGAATCAGGTGCCCGCCGCGCGCCGCGACTTCCTGAAGATTGGAGACGGTCTTTTCGAGGCTCGCGTCGGGAGGCGCCAGCACGATCACCGGCATGGCGTAGTCGATGAGCGCGATGGGCCCGTGCTTCAATTCGCCCGCCGCATAGCCCTCGGCATGGATATAGGAAAGCTCCTTGAGCTTCAGCGCCCCCTCGAGCGCCAGCGGAAAGGCCGGTCCGCGCCCGAGGTAGAGCACGCTCGACGCGCGCGCCACGTCACGCGCCACAGGCTCGACCTGCGCCTCGCGCTCGAGCGTCTGCGCCATCTGTCCCGGCGCGGCGACGAGTTCGGCGACGAGTTCACGCTCGCGCTCCTTGCTCAGCACCCCGCGCGCGCGGCCCAGCGCCAGCGCCAGACAGGCGAAAACCGCGAGCTGACAGGTGAAGGCCTTCGTCGAGGCGACGCCAATCTCGGGTCCCGCCAAGGTCTGCGCCACCGTGTCGCTTTCGCGGGCGATCGTCGAGGTTTCGACATTGACGATCGAAAGGACGTGCTGGCCCTGTTCGCGCGCATAGCGCAGGGCCGCGAGCGTATCGGCCGTCTCTCCCGACTGCGAAACAAGGATCGTCAGTCCGTTCTCGGGCAGCGGCGCTTCGCGGTAACGAAATTCCGAGGCGATGTCGATTTCAACCGAGAGGCGGGCGAAGCGCTCCAGCCAGTAGCGCGCCACGAGGCCGGCGTAATAGGCCGTGCCGCAGGCCGAAATGGTCACGCGCGAGAGCGTGTGCGGATCGAATTTAAGTTCGAATGGCAGGCGCACGACGCCTTCGGCCAGATCGAGGTAATGGGCGAGGGTGCGGCCAACGACCTCCGGCTGCTCGTGGATTTCCTTGGCCATGAAGTGCCGGTAATTGCCCTTGTCGACCAGGAAGGATCCGGGCACGAGCGGCTGAAAGCGGCGCGCCACAGGCCTATCCTCGGCGTCATGGAAGCGTGCGCCTTCGCGCGTCAGCGTCACCCAGTCCCCCTCGTCGAGATAGGCGATGGAGGTCGCGAAGGGCGCGAGCGCCAGTGCGTCGGAGCCGAGATAGACGCCGTCGTCGCTACGGCCGACAGCGAGCGGCGATCCCCGCCGCGCGCCAATCAGAAGGTCGTTTTCGCCCTCGAATAGAAAGGCGAGCGCAAAAGCCCCCTTGAGTCGCTTCAACGCCGCCGCGACGGCTTTTTCCGGCGTCGCGCCGTCGCGCAGCGCGTCGGCGACGAGATGGACGACGGCCTCGGAATCGGTCTCGGTCGAAAAGACATGGCCTTTCGCGGTCAGCTCGGCGCGCAGTTCGCGAAAATTCTCGATGATGCCATTATGAACCACCGCGACGCGGTCATTGGCGTGCGGATGGGCGTTGTTCTCGGTGGGACGGCCATGGGTCGCCCAGCGCGTGTGGCCGATGCCGATGGCGCCGGAAAGCGGCTCGGCCGCGAGCTTTTCCTCGAGATTCTTGAGCTTGCCGCTGGCGCGCCGGCGGGTCAGCCGCCCATTCTCGAGCGTGGCGATCCCGGCGGAATCATAGCCGCGATATTCGAGACGCTTGAGCGACTCGACGATCTTGCCCGCGACCGGACCCGTTCCAATAATGCCTACAATGCCGCACATGACGACCTCCAAAGCGATAATAGCAGGAGCGCCGCCAAAGCGGATCGGCGCGGGAGCGAGACGCGAATCAGGGTTAAGGCAGGCTCCCGCTTGCCCGCCTCGCCGCAAACTTCATAGATGACAGGCGCGCACGTCGGTCGCCGAAAAGTCGGCGCCTTTGAAGAGGAGCGGCCAATCGAGAGTCTTGGCGAGCGCATAGGCGGCGCAATCGGCGAGATTGAGCCGCGCTTTGGGATCGACGCCCTTGCCATAGCGCCCATAAGCGGCGTTCGCCGCGCGCGCCTGCGCCGCGTGGAAGGCGGCGATTTCGATCTCGAATTCCGCCATAAGCCGCCACATGAGCGCAACGCCCTCCTCACCCAGGCGCGCGCGCAAAACGCATGCGGACTCGTGCACATTCACAGCAGACATCACGCCACGCTCGAACGCCTCCCGTTCCGGCTCGTTCAGGACTATGGCGATCAATGCCGAGCTATCGACGACGATCATAGCTCGTTGATGTCGTCCATGATCTCTTGGGGAGAACGGGGATCGAGAATCGGCAGCGCCGCGAATTCCGCGACGAGTTGGTCGATGCGCGCTTTATTCGCGGCGATCTCGGCGTCGCTCATAGCGCGCGCGGATCGCCGCGCCGGCGACACGCCCGCCGCCCGCGCGGACTCCTCCAGCGCCTCACGGACGGCTTCGTCGACGGAAACGCGACGGGCGGCCGCGAGGCGCTCGGCCAGCGCCTCGGCCTCCTTGGAAAGCGCGATCATGGCGCGCACTCTAGCATAGGCGGGAAAGAAAGTCCGGCCTGCTTTGTTTTCAGCGGCTCGCCGGAATGAAGAAGCCTGAGCCTCTTACTTGGCCTCCTTGCGCGGATCTTCCTTGGGATCGGCATAGGCGATGCCCCATGGCCCGGTCGCGATCAGTTCGACGATCGTTTCCTCATCGGTTGTCCAGACAAAATGCGCATGCCCGGCCGGCAAGGCGAAACTGGCGCCCGCATTCAGCACGCCGCCTTTTTGCGCATCGAATTTTTCGCCCATGCCATTCCCCAATTTCCCGCTCAGAACGGTGACGACCTCGGCAAAGGGATGCGTGTGGGACGGGATTTTATAATTCGGCGGAAATTTGAGATAGGCGATAAACACGCCCGCCTTGCTTGGGTCGCCGACCAATAGCGCGCTCTTGGCGCCTTTCGGAAGGATCGGCTCGTCTGTCCATGGAAGCCTATCCGTCGTGAAGGTTTCCACGGCGTCTACGATCATGCGATCAATTTTTTGATCGGCCTGAGCATATCCGGAGCCTGCAACAGTGAGCAAAATCGTGGCGGTCGGCAGGATTCTCATGAAGCTTCGCCTTTCATGCGATCGGGCGTCCTTTGTCAGCCTGCGCGTTCGAACCTGCAAGGCCGTTACGGACGAGTCTCTCCTCAAGCCGATCCGCTATTCTCCCTTCGCCTTTTTGGACGTCTGCGTCGCGCGGAACGTCGTCGCCCAGCCCGCCTTCTCCATCTGCCGGCCGCGCGCCACCGCGAGCGAATCGGGCGGCACGTCCTTGGTGATGACCGAACCCGAGCCGACATAGGCGCCATGCCCGATCGTCACCGGCGCGACGAGCGACGAATTGGAGCCGATAAAGGCGTTGTCGCCGATCGTCGTGCGATATTTGAGAAAGCCGTCGTAATTGCAGGTGATGGTTCCGGCGCCGATGTTGGCGTTGGCGCCGATATCGGCGTCGCCGATATAGGTCAAATGATTGACCTTGGCCCCGCGCGCGAGATTGGCGTTCTTGATTTCGACGAAATTCCCGACCTTGGCTCTCTCTGCAAGCGCCGCGCCCGGCCGCAATCGCGCGTAAGGCCCGACAGTCGCGCCTTCGCCGACCCGCGCGCCTTCAAGGTGCGAGAAGGCGTGGATCACCGCGCCGTCGGCGATTTCGACGCCCGGGCCGATGACGACATGCGGCTCGATCGTCACGTCGCGGCCGATCACGGTGTCGGCCGAAAGAAAAACCGTCTCCGGCGCGATCATCGTCGCGCCCGCCGCCATGGCGGCGCGGCGAAGACGGGTCTGGGCGACGGCTTCGGCCTGCGCCAGCTGGATACGGTCGTTGACGCCGAGCACTTCGGCGGCGTCGGCGATGACGACCTGCGTTTCGCGTCCTTCCGCGCGCGCGACCTCCGCCACATCGGTGAGATAGAACTCGCCCTTGGCGTTTTTGTTGTCGATGCTTTCGAGCAAACGCAGCGCTTCTCTGCCGTCGATCGCCATCAGACCGCCGTTGCACAGCGTGACCGCGCGTTCGTCGTCGCTGGCGTCTTTTTCTTCGCGGATGGCGACGAGACGTCCTTCGGAATCGCGCAGAAGCCGCCCGTAGCCGAAGGGATCAGAAGCCCGAAAGCCGAGAACGGCGACGGCGGCGCCTTCGGCAAGGGCGACGCGCAGGGCGCGGATGGTCGGCGCCGTCACCAGCGGCGTGTCGGCGAAGAGCGCCAGCAGGTCGTCGCATCCTTCAGCAAGAGCGGCGCGCGCCGCGAGAACGGCGTGCGCCGTGCCGCGCCTTTCGCTCTGCACAAAGATTTCCGCGTCAGGAATACAGCGTCGCGCTTCCGCGCCAACGTCGTCGCGTCCGGGGCCGACGACCACGGCGACGCGGCGGACGCCCGCCGCGACGGCGCAGGACAGCACATTGGCCAGCATCGTGCGGCCGGCGATCTCGTGGAGCACTTTCGGCCGGTCGGACTTCATTCGCGTGCCTTCGCCGGCGGCGAGGACGATCGCTAGCGCGCTTCTATTTGTCGGCATAGGCGCCCAAAGGCTAGACGTTGCGCAAGGAGCCGGCGCGCTGCGCCGCTCAGGCCGCGGTTCTGGCAGATTCTCGCGGCGGAGCGCAAGCGCCGCGGCTTTCGCGCGCAGCCTTCAAAAACCGCCAAGAAAACCATTTTGTCTCCATAGCTTTCTTGTATAGAGGGCTGTCCCAGCCCAGCGCCGCAAAAAAGCTCACTCGCCCCTTCAAAACCGCGCGGATCGGCTTACAACCGACCATCCTTCGGTAGCTCATGATTGAACGTCGAGATGTCTTGAAAGCGGGCTTGGGCGCAATCGCGGCGGGAATCGCTCCGGCGGCATCAAGCGCGGAGACCGCTACGCCGGGGGCGAGCCCGAAGGGCTCGGCGCCTGCGCCTTTCTCGCGCGATATGCTCATCGAACTGGCCCGCGCGCTCTACGCAAAGCCGTATATGCCGCCGCGAACGGACCTTCCCGAGCCGTTCGCCAATCTCTCCTACGAACAATTCGTGGGGATCAAGACGAAGCCTGACGCGGCGATTTGGCGCCAGGAGAACACGGGGTTCAGCATCGAGCCGCTGCACCGCGGCCATATTTTTGCAGCCGCGGTCGACATCTACCTCGTGGAAAACGGGGCCGCCAGGCGACTGACCTATGAAACCAGCACGTTCGACTATGGCGCGCTGAATGTTCCAGAGACGCTGCCCGATCTCAGCTTCTCGGGATTTCGGGTGCTTCACGCCCACAATGGCGGCGCCGAAGCGGAGCTCGCCATCTTCCAGGGGGCAAGCTTCTATCGCGCCGTGGCGAAGGGGCAGAATCTCGGCGTCACGGCGCGCGGTCTATCGATTCGAACAGCGGATCCGCGCGGCGAGGAATTTCCGGCCTTCCGCAGCTTCTGGATCGAGAAGCCCGCGCTCGGCGACAACGCCCTCGTCATTCACGCTCTGCTCGATTCCCCGAGCGTGGCCGGCATCTACCGTTTTACGCTGCGACCGGGCGAAGCGACGCTCATCGACACCGAATTGACGCTCTACCCGCGCACGTCGGTCGATCATTTCGGGCTTGCGGGCTTTGCCGCGGTTTCGTTCTTTACGCCGCTCGACCAGCTCAAGCCGGACGATTGGCGGCCGATGGTCGCCGACATTAACGGCATTCAGATGCTCACCGGCCAGAACGAATGGCTCTGGCGACCCGTGTCAAACCGCGAAATCCTGCAATTCTCCTCTTTCCTCGACAAAAATCCGCAGGGGTTCGGCGCATTAATCCGTCAACGCGACATCGATGACTATGAGGACGACCAGCAGCATTGGGAGCGCCGTCCGTCGCTGTGGATCGAACCGCTCGGCGAATGGGGCGAAGGCGGGCTGCAGCTCGTCGAAATTCCCTCGGAATCCGAGATCAACGCCAATATCGTCGCCTATTGGCGGCCAAAGACCGCCCTCGCCGCCGGCAAGGAAACGTCCTTCGCTTATCGGCAGTTCTGGTGCTGGGAGCCGCCCGCCCGGCCGCCGCTGGCGGTCGCCAGGAGCGCGCGCTCCGGCCGCGCGCCAGGCGGCAAGCTCCGCCGTTTTATTGTCGTCTTTTACGGCGACGTCTTGGCGGAGCCGCAACGCACGGCGCAGCTTAGAGCGGCGTTGACGACCTCTCCGGGATTGGCGACCAATATTCGGACCTATTTGAATCCGTCGGCAAAGAGTTGCCGCGTCGTTTTCGACGTCGACCCTGCCGGCGAGACCTATTGCGAGCTTCGGCTCGTACTGCAGTCGGACGAACGCCCGATCAGCGAGACTTGGCTTTACCGATGGACGTCGTGAATTTCGCCGATTCAGAGGAGGCGCCGCGGACAATGGAGTGCGCCGCCCGCTCCGACCCTGCCGGCGCCCCGCCGACTCCCATCGAGAGTCGGCTCTCGATGCCGGCGCAAAATCTCTTCAAATTCGACAAGCGGCAGCGGCGCAAAGCGGAAGCGCCCTGGCTGTGGCGCACCCCGTGGCTGGCGCGAAGTCTAACCTTTGGCGGCGGCTTCGCGCTGACCGCCTATGGCGCGCACGAAATGTACAAAGTCGTCGACGTTGGCGGCGTGACGACGTTGAAATGGGCGCTGTTGGCGCTATTCGTGCTCAACTTCTCCTGGATCGCCCTCGCCTTCGCAAGTTGCATCGTCGGCTTCGCCTTGCTGATGCGCCGTCGCCGGCGCCCGCCGCTGCCCTGCGACCTCGCCGAGACCACCGCGGTGGTGATGCCGATCTATAATGAAGCGCCAAGCCGCGTCTTCGCCGCCCTGCAGACCATCTACGAAGACGTGCAGGCAACCGGTCTTGGCGCGCATTTTGATTGGTTTTTTCTCTCCGACACGACCAACCCCGACATTTGGATCGCCGAAGAACGCGCCTTCATCGGCATTCGCCGGCGGATGGGCCCTCAGGCGCGGATTTTTTACCGCCGGCGCGAAAAAAACACGGGGCGCAAGGCCGGCAACATCGAGGATTTCGTCTCCCGGTGGGGCGGCGCCTATAAGCATATGGTCGTGCTCGACGCCGACAGTCTGATGACCGGCCCGACCATCGTGCAGCTCGCCGCCGCGATGGAGGCCGACCCTGACAGCGGCATCATCCAGACTCTGCCGCTGATCATCAATCGCAACACGCTGTTCGCCCGCGTCCAGCAGTTCGCCGCGCGCATTTATGGTCCGCTCATCGCGACGGGCCTCTCCGCGTGGATGGGCCGCGACGGCAATTATTGGGGCCATAACGCCATCATCCGCACGGACGCCTTCGCGCGCCACTGCGGCCTGCCCGACCTGCGCGGCCGCCCGCCGTGGGGCGGCCATATCCTGAGCCATGATTTCGTCGAAGCCGCGCTTATTCGGCGCGCGGGCTACGCCGTCTATATGCTGCCGACGCTCGGCGGCTCCTATGAGGAAAGCCCGCCCTCGCTGATCGACCTGTCCATCCGCGACCGCCGCTGGTGCCAGGGCAATTTGCAGCACAGCCGGGTCTTGCTCGGCAAGGGGTTTCACTGGGCGTCGCGACAGCATTTTCTCACCGGCATCTTCGGCTATCTGACCTCGCCCCTGTGGCTGCTGCAACTGCTCATCGGCATCATCATCGTCTTTCAAGCGAGCTATTTCCGCCCGGAATATTTTTCCGGCGAATTCGCGCTCTTTCCTACCTTTCCCCGGTTTGACGCTGAGCGGTCGCTGGAGCTCTTCGGGCTGACGATGAGCATTCTCCTCGCGCCGAAACTTTTGGGGCTGATCGTCGCCGTCTACGAGCCCGAAACCCGCAGGGGCTCGGGCGGCGTGATCGCCTTGCTGATCTCGACCCTGTTTGAAATCGTGCTGTCCGCCCTGCTGGCGCCGATCATGATGCTGATTCAGACCGGCCATGTCCTGCACATCGTCTTCGGCTTCGATACCGGTTGGGATCCGCAGCGCCGCGACGATGGCTCGGTGCCGTTCACCGATATCGTCCGTCGACATATCTGGCACGTGGCGCTGGGTCTGCTGAGCCTGATCGCGGGCTTTATGATTTCGCCCTCGCTCGTCGCCTGGATGTCGCCGACGATCGCCGGCCTGGTGCTGGCGATATTCATTTCCTGGGCGACCAGCCAACGCTGGCTCGGCCTGATGTTTCGTCGCGCCGGCGTTCTGACCACGCCGGAAGAATCGGCGCCGCCGCCGATCGCCAGGCGCGGCAAGGCGCTTTCCAGGGCGCTGGCGCGCGCAGGGGAAGACGACGTCAATGGTCTCGTGGCGATCCACGCCGACCCGGAATTGCGCGCGCTGCATGAAAACTGGCTGCCGACGCGCCGCCCCAGGCAGCGTGGACAAATCAGCGCCGACCGGGCCTTGGCCGAAGCCAAGATCGCGGACGCCGAGACGATCGAAGACGCGGTCAACTGGCTGAACCGCGGCGAGCGGCTCGTGGCGCTCTCCGACCGCGCGCTCATCGGCATGGTCGCGCGTCTGCCGCGCCGCGCCGCGCTCGCCGCGGCGCAGAAAACCCCGCGCGCCGCCGAGTGACGCGCTCGAGACGAGGCTGATTGACCGGTGACTCACATTTACAAGATCGTCTCGCGCGCCGACTGGGACGCGGCGCAGACGGCAGGGGTATTTCGCGGCGCGCCGATTGATCTGGCTGACGGCTTCATTCACTTTTCGACAGCCGAGCAGGTCGAGGAAACGGCCGCGAAATATTTCGCCGGCCAGCCGGATTTGTTGCTGGTCGCGGTCGATTCCGCCAAGCTCGGCGATGCGCTCAAATGGGAAGTTTCGCGCGGCGGCGCGCCCTTCCCGCATCTTTATGCGCCGCTATCGCTCGACTCGGTAGCGCGGGCGGATCCGCTGCCGCTCGGCGCCGATGGCCGGCACGACTTGTCGTTCCTCTTCAAATGACGGACGCGTTCAGGCTCGCGTCGCCGCTTTTACGCCTGCTCGACGCCGAAACGGCGCATCGCGCCGCCATCGCCGTCCTGAAACTGCTGCCGCCGCGCGCTCCCAAACCGGACGATCCGCGCCTCGCGGTTTCAGCTTTCGGGCTCGACTTTCCAAATCCGATCGGTCTTGCGGCGGGCTTCGACAAGAATGCCGAAGTCGCCGATGCGATGCTCGGCTTGGGGTTCGGCTTCGTCGAAGTCGGCACGCTGACGCCGCGCGCGCAGCCCGGCAATCCGCGTCCACGCGCCTTTCGCCTCGTCGAGGATCGCGCCGTCATCAATCGCTACGGCTTCAACAATGACGGCCACGCGCCGGCGCTGGCGCGCCTGTCGAGTCGCGCGCCGCGAGGAATCGTCGGCGTGAATATCGGCGCCAACAAGGACGCCGAAGATCGCATCGCCGACTATGTCGCGGGCGTCGCCGCCTTCGCCGAAGTCGCAAGCTATTTCGCCATCAACGTCAGTTCGCCGAACACGCCCGGCCTGCGCGATTTGCAGGAGCCGGCGGCGCTCTCCGAACTGCTCGCGCGCGTCATCGAAGCGCGCGACGCGGCGCGCGTTCGGCGCCCGCTGCTCCTGAAAATCGCGCCAGATCTCACGCTCGATCAGCTTGACGCAATCGTGCGGGTCGCACGCAATCGGCGCATCGACGGCATGATCGTGTCGAACACGACGATTTCGCGCCCCATGACGCTGTGCTCGGCGCTGGCGAAGGAAAGCGGCGGCCTCTCCGGCGCGCCGCTCTTCGACCTTTCGACGCGCATGCTCGCGCAAACATTTTTGCGCGTCGAACGGCAGTTTCCGCTGATCGGCGTCGGCGGCGTCGACAGCGCCGAAGCCGCGCTCGCCAAAATCGAGGCCGGCGCGACGCTCGTGCAGCTCTATTCGGCGCTCGTCTACGAAGGGCCAGGACTCGTCACGCGCATCAAGCGCGGGGTTCTTGACGTTCTCGCGCACGACAAAGAGATGCTGTCGGCGAGGGTCGGCAAGCGCGCGACCGCGTCATCCGACGCCAATTAAACCTCGGATCATTCGCCTCGCCGCCTCAATGTCTCGCGACGGCTGCTGGGCGGCCGTCTCTTTCTCGCGAGTCATTCTCCTTGCGCGGGCCGGCGTGCGCGCTTGCGGGGCGCCGTCAGACGCACCGTCGAGCCGCCGCGGCGCGGGAACACGACCTGGAGACAATCTCCAGGACCGTTCGTGATTTCCCAAGGATGAGTGAGAAAAGTGTTGATCGTTTTGCTCTCTCCAGGATTGAGGCCGCCATAGCTCTTGTCCCCGCCTGAGAAGTCCTTCCAGTAAATGCCGCGATACTCGCCGGACTGATTGACGAAGGTAATGGTCGTGGCGACGTCGCTGTTTTGCGAACGCGCCTTCCGACAGCCGGCATAGGCGAAGCTTGCGGCTCCCGCGGAAGCAACCGCGGCGAAGACGCAAAGAAGAAACGACGACCAAATTCGATGCTTTGTCACAGGCGCTCCCCGTCGTAGCCCTTTATGGCGAAAGTCGCTTGCGCCAACTTATGACGCGCGGCGCAAGCTTCAGCAACGCCCTGCCCCCCGCGCGTCGTCATCTTCCCTGCGGCGGCGCGCGATGCTATCGAGCCCCCAACTCAATGGGAGAGGATCGAACATGACCGAGCATATCTGGCTGGCGACGGGCGAAGCGACGGTTCTGGCCGCGGACGGACAATATACCGACGCCATGCCGGAAGTGATGATCGGCAACGTCAAGGGCCCGGTCGGGCACGCCTTCGCCAGCATGGCGGGTCAGGTCGCCGGCCATCCGCGCATGTTCGTCATTCGCGACCTCAATCAGCAGGTGCGCCCCGCCACGATGATGACGACCAAAATGACGGTCAAATCGGAAGATTATGTCGAGCTTCTGGGCGGGGTCGTGCAGGCCGCGACCGGCGACGCCATTGTCGACTGCGTCGCCGAGGGGATCTTCCCCAAGGATCAGATCAACGAGCTCTGCATGATCATCATGGTTTGGCTCGATCCGCGTTGCGCCACGCATACGGAGCTCGACAAGAAGGATCTGTATCGCACCAATTATGACGCGACGAAGCTGGCGATCTCCCGCGCCATGAAGGGCGAGCCGACGGCCGACGAACTCATCGCCAACCGCAAGAGCGTGCAGCACTACGCGCTTGAAGGCGTATTCGAGGATTGATCGGCCCCGCCGAGGCGCACGCCGGTAATCATGCCGTCCTCGAACCAGCTCGACAGACATTGCGCCAACCGCTCGGGCGTAATGTCGCCGGCCTGTTGGAACGCCGTCATTTGACAGATGTCGCCGAAGGCCTGGCCGGCGCGCGCTTCGCACAGCGCCACATATTCGTCGGGCTCGAGCCGCCGATAGGCGGATTCCTGGTCGACGCGCCACACGGCGGCATATTCGATGTGATCGCCTGCCGCCGGCTTCTCGACCTTTGAGAGCGCCTGTTCGCTGATCGCTGCGTCATAGGCCTCGATCGTGCCGGGCGCGAGTTCGAGCAGCGTGACGCTGGGGTCAAAGACGAAGGCGAGCCGCGGCCAGTCCTCGGGCGTAAAATCGGCGAGCGCCTGCACCGCCAGCGGCGTTTCGTCGGCGGCGTCGAAGGCGTCGACCATCGCCCGCTCGAACAGCGCCATCGACACGGCCCCGCCGTCGTCGCGCCAGCGCGGACTGTCGCGCATGAAATCCGGCAGACCGGTGGTAAACCAGCGCGCATTGGGATCACGCGAGGGGCGCTGGTCAATGTAATCGTCGACCAGCGCATCAAACGCCTCGTCCCCGAGAATGGCGCGCAGCCCCGGGTGATCCTGCGAAACAAAATCGGCCAGTCGGATGCGATAGCCGCTCTGATAGACGCCGAGCAGCGTCTCCGGAGTCGCGCCGCGGGGCGACGCGCCCAGCTTTTTCAGGAGCGGCGCGTCGGACTCTCCCGGGCCGGCCAGCACGCGCTGTTGAAACAGCGATTGGAAATCGGCGAGCTTCATGCCGCGCTGAGCGCACGCGCCTTGGAGAGGCGCGCGTCGATATCGCGCATATGCTGAAGCTCGTCGAGAAGCTCGGCAAGCGGCGGATAATTGTCGTCGCGCTCAATCATCGCCGAGACCACGCCGCAGCGCCGGCGCGCATGCTCGTAGAGCGCCCAGACTTCATCGCAGACCGGCTGGTCATGCGTGTCGATCCGGTGGGTCTCGTGATTTGTATGCCCCGCCATGTGGAATTGCACGACTCGCTCGGCCGGAACGCCGTCGATGAAGGCGATCGGATCGAATCCATGGTTGAAGCTCGAAACGAAAACATTGTTGACGTCGAGCAGCAACAGGCAATCGGCGCGTTCCGCCATTTCACGCACGAAGTCGTGTTCGCTCATCTCGGACTCGACGAAGGAGACGTAGGTCGAGGCGTTCTCCACGACGAGCCGGCGTTTCAGGAAATCCTGCACCCGCTGGATGCGCTCGACGATATGCGCAAGCGACTCGCGCGTATAGGGAATGGGCAGCAGATCATGAAGCGTCATGCCGTGAACGCCGGTCCAGGCGACATGGTCCGAAATCCAGGCCGGCTGAACCCGTTCGGCGAGCGACTTCAACTGCCGCAAATAATCGAAATTGAGCGGATCGGTCGAGGCTAGCGACATCGAGACGCCGTGCATCACCACCGGATAGTCGGCCCGTATCCGATCCAGCATCGCCAGCGGCCGGCCCCCAGCGAGCATGTAGTTTTCAGAGATGATCTCAAACCAATCGACGGGCGGGCGCGACGACAGGATTTCGTCGTAATAGACGGGCCGCAATCCCAAGCCGTAGCCGAGCGGCGCGGGCTTTTCCATGACGTATTCCCTCTCAGGCATCGCCGCTCATGCCGGAGCCTATCGGCGTCGCGGGAACGGCCCGAAGGGGACGTTCCCGCTCAAGGCGATTACTTGCTGTGGCAGCGGCTCTTCATGTTGCAGCGGCCCTTATGGTGATGACACTGCGCTTTGTGATGGCATTTGGCCATATGGCGGCACGATTTCTTGCCGCCGCAATGGTTCTTGGCGTGGGTGGACTTCGTCGGATGCGCATGCGCGGGCGCGACCGTAGCGCCGCTCAGTGCGAGAGCGACGGCGGCGGCGGCAAGAGCCGATCCTGAAATAATATTCGACTTCATCTCTTTCTCCTCTTTACATCCCAGTCGCAACGACGGGAAGTCGACGCCCCCGCCGTAAAGCGACGGGGCGAATCTGTGCTTCAATGGCTCAGATTAGCGTGCAGTTGCAATTCCGCCACCAAGAAATTCGCCAATCGCCTAGCGATTCGAGTTATGAATAATACATAAAAACAGAATATTGTTAATATATTGCGCTGCAATATCATGGCTTTACCGGCGCCTTTCGGCGACGGCTTTGTTTTCGACAGGCTTGCGGCGGCGGCGCGCCGCTGATAAATAGGCCCCGCGCCGGAGACCAAGACGGCGCATTCACTTTGGTTTCGACATCGGGCCGCGCCGGCAGTTCGTTCCGCGAACTCATCGTCCGCTTCGCGTTTCGCCGCAGGGGGACGTCCGATCGTCGATAGCCGACCCGTAACGCCAACCTTTCGCCGGCGCCGCCCTTCCTAGGGCTCTCAGGAGAACAAATGTCCGCCACTACCGACCGCGCGCCTACGCGTGAAGATTTTGCCGCTCTGCTCGACGAGAGCTATGGCCAGAACGAGGCCTTCGAAGGCTCCGTCATCAAGGGCCGCGTCGTCGCCATCGAAAAGGATGTCGCCGTCATCGACATCGGCCTCAAGACCGAGGGCCGCGTCCCCATCAAGGAATTCACCGGCTATGGCCGAGATCCCGCCCCGCAGGTGGGCGAAGAGGTCGAAGTCTATCTGGAAAGGGTCGAGAACGCGCTCGGCGAAGCCGTCATCTCTCGCGACAAGGCGCGCCGCGAAGAGAGTTGGGTGAAGCTCGAAAAGGCCTTCGAGACCAATGAAAAGGTCGAAGGCATGATCTTCAACCAGGTCAAGGGCGGATTTACCGTCGATCTAGACGGCGCCGTGGCCTTCCTGCCGCGCAGCCAGGTCGATATCCGTCCGATACGCGACGTCGGCCCGCTGATGAACGTGCCGCAGCCGTTCCACATTCTGAAGATGGACCGCCGGCGCGGCAACATCGTCGTCTCGCGCCGCACCGTGCTTGAAGAGAGCCGCGCCGAGCAGCGCCACGAGATCGTCGCCAACCTCGAAGAGGGACAGGTGATCGACGGCGTCGTCAAGAACATCACCGATTACGGCGCCTTCGTGGATCTCGGCGGCATCGACGGCCTGCTGCATGTCACCGACATCGCCTGGCGCCGGGTCAATCACCCCTCCGAGGTGCTGACCATCGGCCAGACCGTCAAGGTGAAAATCATCAAGATCAATCACGAGACGCACCGCATCTCGCTGGGCATGAAGCAGCTCCTCGAGGACCCGTGGCAGGGCATCGAGGCCAAATATCCCATCAGCGCAAGGTTCCATGGCCGCGTGACCAACATCACCGACTATGGCGCATTCGTCGAACTGGAGCCTGGCATCGAGGGCCTCGTCCACGTTTCGGAAATGAGCTGGACCAAAAAGAACGTCCATCCCGGCAAAATTGTCTCGACGAGCCAGGAAGTCGACGTTCAGGTGCTCGAAGTCGATCCGGTCAAACGTCGCATTTCGCTCGGCCTCAAGCAGTGCATGCAGAATCCTTGGGAGGCTTTCGCCGAGAAGCATCCGGTTGGCGCGACCGTGTCCGGCGAGGTGAAGAATAAGACCGAATTCGGCCTCTTCATCGGCCTCGACGGCGATGTGGACGGCATGGTTCATCTGTCGGATCTCGACTGGAACCGTCCCGGCGAGCAGGTGATCGAGGAATATAAGAAGGGCGACGTGATCAACGCCCAGGTCCTCGACGTCGACGTCGAAAAGGAGCGCATTTCGCTTGGCGTCAAGCAGCTTGCCGGCGATCCGTTCGCTTCGGCAGGCGCCGAAGAAGGCGGCGAGATCAAGAAGGGCGCCGTCGTCACCTGCGAAGTGATCGAAGTGAAGGATTCCGGCATAGACGTGAAGATCACCGGCACCGATCTCACCACCTTCATCAAGCGCAGCGAGCTCGCCCGCGACCGCGCCGATCAGCGCCCGGAAAGGTTCGCCGTCGGGGAGAAGGTGGACGGCCGCGTCACGCTGTTCGACCGCAAGGCGCGCAAGGTCTCCGTTTCGATCAAGGCGCTGGAGGTCGCCGAGGAGAAGGAAGCCATCGCCCAATATGGCTCGGCCGACTCCGGCGCTTCGCTGGGCGACATTCTCGGCGCGGCGCTCAAAGCCCGCGAAGAAACGCCCAAGAAGGGCAAGAAGGCCGAGGAGTAGTCTTTCCTCGGGCCACGAATTGGGAGCCCGCGCCGGGAGGCGCGGGCTTTTCATTGCGCGCGGCGTCAACCTTTCATTCACCACGTCTCAATTCGCGCTGGGCGGTTAACCCTAATTTTTCAAACGATGGCGCAAACTCGGCCCGTTTTCCCGTCCGCAGCCGTCGCGGGCCGCCGGAGTCGCGTCACATGAGCGTAGCCCATTCCAATCCAAGCCACCGGCCCTATGCGCCGCTGCGGGCCCGCCCGGGAGGCGCGCGCGCGGCGATCGGAATGGGGGTCAGCGCCACGCTCATTCTTCTTGCCGCGCTTGTCCTGCTTCCGCGCAAATCCAAGCTCCCTGAACCGAATGTCGCGGCAAAGCGCGAAGCGCCGCGCGTCTCCCCTGCGCCACCCAGCAAAATATCCGCCAAAATCTCCCTTGAAGCGGTCGAAGCCTCGGCGCTGATGGCCAAGCCTTTCAGCGCGTTCGATATCGCCGCGCCCCAGTTCAACCGAGAGAAAAAGACCATTGCGGCGCGCGATGACGAGAATGGCTCCGGACGCATCGACACGATCACCATCGGCCAATTCGCAATGGGCGCGCCCTTCGTGCGCGTCGATATTCATCAAGACATCGCCGACAAGGAAAAGACGTCAGATTTCTTCCTCGACATGACCCGTCATGCCGCGCAGTCGGGCCTCAATGTCGCGAAAATCGGCCAGCCGAGCGCGCTCATCACCAGATTCGGCGCGTTCGAGACCGCCGACATACGGCTCTCGCAACCGGCGGCCGACGGCGTCGCCGCCAGCGAGCGCAGCTGCCTCGCGACGCGCTTCATCGATGGCAAGCTCGCGCTGGAAATCGCCGGACTGGCGTGCGCCGAGGGCGCGCGACCGATCGACCGAGTGGCGCTCGCCTGCGTGCTCGACAATATCGCCTACGCAGCCAACCCTGATAAGCCGGCGCTGAACGATTTCTTCGCGCAAGGAGCGTCCACGCGCGGCCCGGGCTGCGCCAATATCTCGCGCGATGACTTAACCGCGACGATACCGGCGCGAAAGGCGGCCGGGCGGCCCGCGTCCGGCGTCCGCCGCGCGCATGCGAAGTCGTCGCGCCAAGGCGCGCCGCTCGTCCGCTAATCCTTTTGCCCTTGCATTCACCCTGAGCGCGGATTTCTGTCCGGAAGCGCCCGCGCCAATTCGCTTTTGCGAAACGATCCGCTATTATGATCCGTGCTAGGCCAAAAGGGGATCGTGATGCGCAGGAATAAAGTGCTGTCGGCGGGGCTCGCAGGTCTGCTGTTGTTCGCAGCGGGCGACGCGCTCGCCAAGTCCCGCTATCGCGTGTCCTCGGGAGAAGCAACTAGGAGCCGCGGTCCGATCGACATTGAGCGGCGCAGTTGGCTCGATCCGGGCGTTCAGGTGCCGGTCGGCAGCACCAATCGCTACATGGTTCAGCAGACCTATCTCAATCACGATCCGATCGAGCGCAATCAGCGCAGCTGGTATATGCAGGAGACGCTGCCGCAGCGTCCGCCCTACGACTCGGGGATTATCGTGCCCTATGAGGAAGGCCTGCCCTTCGACTGGCCTTAAATCTTGAGGAATCTTGACTTGGGGAGCGCTTTCCTTTAGCTCCCCTTGATCCCTGACGCGGCCCGTTCGCGCCGGGATAGCACCCGTGGCGTTTGCTGCAAACGCCTGTCGGCCGTATTTGACGGCAGAGGAGGGCGCGTTCTTGGAAGGCCCCGGCGCTGCCGGGGGCGGCGAGAGACGCGGATCTGGACGACGCCTCGAGCGCATGGCTCCGGGGCGATTTTCGTCTTGTCGCCTCTCGCGCGCCAAACGCGATGATGAGAGGACGACACTAAAGTGACGAAACGCGCAGAATCAAAATATAAGCTCGATCGCCGCCTCGGCCAGAATATCTGGGGCCGGCCCAAGAGCCCCGTCAACCGCCGCGAATATGGCCCCGGCCAGCACGGACAGCGGCGCAAAGGCAAGCTCTCGGACTATGGCACGCAGCTCAAAGCCAAGCAGAAGCTCAAGGGCTACTACGGCAATATTTCCGAAAAGCAGTTCCGCAAATATTACGCCGAGGCGATCCGCCTGAAGGGCGACTCGGGCGACAATCTGATCGGCCTCCTGGAGCGGCGCCTCGACGCGATCGTCTATCGCGCGAAATTCGTTCCGACGGTTTTTGCCGCGCGCCAATTCGTCAACCACGGGCACATTCGCGTCAACGGCAAGCGCGTCAATATCCCGTCCTACCAGGTGAAGGTCGGAGACGTGATCGAGGTGAAGGAAGCCTCGAAACAGGCGGTGACCGTTCTCGAGTCGGTTCAGCTCGCCGAGCGCGACGCCCCGGAATATTACGATGTCGACCACGCCAAGATGACCGCGAAGCTCGTCCGCGTGCCGCATGCGACGGAAGTGCCCTATCCGGTGCAGATGGAGCCGAACCTCGTCATCGAATTCTATTCGCGCTAAGGTTCGACGCGCGGGATTTGGAGGAGCAGCCGCACCGCGCGGCTGCTTTTTTGTGTCCGGAATTCTTGACTGTAGGGGCGCGATCGGAAAGTCTAAGCGCAAAAGCGCCGTCCCTCGCCTGCAAACGAGGCAAGTCGGCCGGGACGCCAAGAACCGCCAGTGAAGCATCAAGGGAGAGGCATGTGGCCGGGCCATCAAAGAAGCGGCCGGAAAACCAGGAACGCGGTCAGCGTCCGCTTTGGATAGCGATCGGCGGCTTGGTGGTGAGCGTCATCAGCTACACCATGAAGGATATGATGCTGGGCGACGTGGTGTTCTGGTTCGGCGCCGTTCTCGCCGTCATCGGCGTGCTCTATTGGTTCCTTCAACCAAGGCACGGATTATAGCCTCTGATCCGCGGCTCTAAAGTCCTCGGCGGATTTGAGTCGCCACAATTGCCGGAGACAATAGGTCCTCCGCGTCGCAACAGTTATGGATTCCCCATGCCCCGCGTTTTTCTGCCCCGTCGTCGCTTTCTTCTTGCCGCCGCCTGCACGTTCTTGGCCGCGGCGCCCGCTTATGCCGACAAATCGCCTTCGGGCAAGGTTCCGGTCGACGAGCTGATGGCGCCGAACGCGCTCCCCGACATCGTGGAAGGCTCGGCCGACGCGCCAGTGACGATTGTCGAATACGCGTCGATGACCTGCAGCCATTGTGCGGCGTTCCATCACGACGTCTATCCTGAGCTGAAGAAGAACTATATCGACACAGGCAAGGCGAAATTCATCCTTCGCGAATTTCCGCTCGATCCGCTGGCGACGGCCGCCTTCATGCTGGCGCGCGAACTCGGCGACAAGCGCGACGCGGCGGTCGATCTGCTGTTCTCGCAGCAAAAGAATTGGGCCTTCTCCGACAAGCCGCTCGACGGTCTGGCGAATGTCTTGAAACAGGCGGGCCTCGGCCAGGAAAAGTTCGAGGCGATTCTCAAGGATCAGACCCTTTACGAGAATGTGAACAAGGTGCGCAATCGCGCGGCCGAGAAATTCGGCGTCGCCTCGACGCCGACATTCTTCGTCAATGGCGACAAATACACGGGCGAGATGCGCATCGCCGATCTCGACAAGATCATCAGCGCCAAATCCGCCGCGAAATAACGCCGCCCGTCATGCCCGCGCGCGTCGCGGGCATGATAAGCGTCAGGTCTCGCTAATGGGCTCAAAACGCGCTGCGCCGCTCAAGCGCCGCGGCCAGCGTTCCCTCATCGAGATAGTCGAGTTCGCCGCCGACCGGCACGCCATGGGCGAGCCGCGTCACCTTCACGCCTGACGGCGACAGCACATCGGCGATGTAATGCGCGGTGGTCTGGCCATCGACGGTGGCGTTGACCGCGAGCACGACTTCGCGCGTGTCCTCGGCGCGCACGCGCGCGACCAGACTGGCGATGGCGAGATCGTCGGGGCCGACGCCGTCCAGCGGCGACAGCACGCCGCCGAGCACGTGATAACGCGCATTGAGCAGCCCCGCCCGCTCCAGCGCCCAAAGATCCGCGACCGTTTCAACGACCACCAGGATCGAGCCGTCACGGCGGGCGTCACGACAGATCGTGCAGGGATTGCTCGTATCGATATTGCCGCAGACCGAGCAGCCGACGATGCGCTCCTGCGCGACGCGCATCGCCTCGGCGAGCGGCGCCAGCAGCTCTTCGCGTTTGCGGATGAGATGCAGCACCGCGCGGCGCGCCGAGCGTGGTCCGAGCCCCGGCAATCTGGCGAGCAGTTGCACAAGTTTTTCGATTTCGGGACCGGCCACCTTTTCCGCCATAGCCGGATCAACGCCTCATGTGGTTTCGCGTCATGCCCGCGCTTGTCACGGGCATCCACGTCAGAATGCTATGTATAATTGGAAGCTTTGGGCGGCGTCGTCACGGGGATGGCCGGCTCAAGGCCGGCCATGACGCGAGAATTGCAGCAAGACGCATCAAAACGGCAGCTTGAAGCCGGGCGGCAGCGGCAGTCCGCCGGTCAGCGCCTTCATTTTTTCCGCCATCGCCTCCTCGGCCTTTGACCGCGCCTGCATATGGGCCGTGAGGATCAAATCTTCGAGGATCTCCTTCTCCTCAACCTTTAACAGGCTCGGGTCGATGGAGACGCTTTTCATCGCGCCCTTCGCCGTGAGCGCGACCTTCACGAGTCCGCCGCCCGCTTCGCCCTCGACGATAATCTGTTCGAGTTCGAGCTGCGCCTCGGCCATCTTGGCCTGCATCTGCTGCGCCTGCTTCATCAGGCCCATGAAATCCATCATTGCGCTTCTCCGTCGTCGTCCTCGATTGGCGTCGCGTCATCATAGAGCGTTTCTTCAGACGTCGCGCCCTCATCCCTGCCCCGCACGGCGACGATCTGCGCCCCGGGAAAATGCGCGAGCACGCTCGCGACGAGCGGATCGGATTCGAGCGACGAGCGCCGCTTGTGCTCCTGCGCCTCGCGCTGTTCCTTGAGCGTCGGCGCGCCGCCAGAGGCGACGACGGAAACCATCCAGCGCTCGCCGGTCCAAGCCTGGAGCCTCTGCATGAGAGTCGACGCCAATTCCCGCGCCCCGCCCGGCGCGAGTTCGAACTCGATCCGCCCCGGTTCGAATCGCACCAGCCGGACTTCGGATTCGAGCCCGATCTTGAGGCGCATATCGCGCTTCTGCGCGGCAAGCGCCACCAGCGCGTCGAAGCTCTCGAGCACGGTTTGCGAAGCCGGCGCTGCGGAAGGTCGAGGAGCCGGGGGGCGCGGCGCCGGCGCAAGCGCCTGGCCGCCGCGCGCCGGCGGCGCGGGACTGGCCGTCCCCGCCCCTTGCGTCGATGGCGGCGAAGAGTCGGCCTTCGCTGCGCTCTCGCCAAACCCGAGGCGGCGCAGCGCCTCCGCCGGCGACGGCATGTCGGCGGCATAGGCGAGCCTGACGAGCACCATGTCGGCCGCCGCCAATGGCCGCTGCGAGCCGCGCAATTCCTCGACGCCCTTCATCAGGATCTGCCACGCCCGAGTCAGCGCCGGAACTGAAAGCCGCGTGGCGGCGTCTTCGCCGCGGCGTTTCTCTTCGGGCGTCAGCGCCGCCGATTGCGCGGTCTCCGGCGCAAGCTTCAAGCGCGTCGCGAGATGCGTGAACTCCGCGAGTTCGAGCAGCACCTGCGCGGGATCGGCGCCGCCATTATACTGATCCTCAAGAATGCCGATCGCCTTGGCGACGTCGCCCGCCATCGCGGCTTCGAAAAGATCGATCACGCGCGCCTTGTCGGCGACGCCCAGCATGAGGCGCAGATCCTCGGCGGCGATCGCCCCGCCGGAATGCGCCGCGCCATAGGCGATCGCCTGATCGAGCAAGGACAGCGCATCGCGCGCCGAGCCTTCGGCCGTGCGGGCGATCATGGCGAGCGCGTCCGGCGCGATGGCGACGCCCTCGGCCGTGCAGACGCCCAGCAGATGATTGGCGAGCAGACCCGCGTCGATGCGGCGCAGATCGAAGCGCTGGCAGCGCGAGCGCACGGTCACCGGCACCTTGTCGATTTCCGTCGTCGCGAAGATGAACTTCACATGCTCCGGCGGCTCTTCCAGCGTCTTCAACAGACCATTGAACGCGGCCTTCGAGAGCATATGCACTTCGTCGATGATGTAGACCTTGGTGCGCGCCATCACCGGGCGGTAGCGGGCGTTGTCGATGATCTCGCGGATGTCGTCGATGCCCGTATGCGAGGCGGCGTCCATCTCCAGCACGTCGACATGGCGCGAATCGATGATTGCCTGACAATGGACGCCGAGTTCCTCCATATGGATCGTCGGCTGATTGATCGCGGGCCGGCCATCTTGCGCCGCCAGCTCGTAGTTGAAGGCGCGCGCAAGAATGCGCGCCGTCGTCGTCTTGCCGACCCCGCGCACCCCGGTAAGCAGATAGGCCTGATGAATTCGGTTGAGATCGAAGGCGTTTTCGAGCGTGCGGACCATCGGCTCCTGGCCGATGAGGTCCGCAAAGGTCGTCGGCCGATATTTGCGCGCCAGCACCCGATAGGCGGCGGGCAGCCCCTGATCGGCGCCAAACAGCGAAGGACCGTCTTCGGGCGCCAGCGATGGCCTCGGCGGATCGTGCTCGTGATCCATCTGCGTCATTCCGGCGACAGACGAGCGACGAGCCGCGCCTTGTTGCGCCACGCCATTCGAAGCTCGCGTAAGAAAGTGGGAGGCTGAACGAAGACCCGCCCAAGCTCGTTAGGGCTGCTTCCTTCCGGATCTGACCCGGTTGGCGAGTGAAGCGTCCACCGCCAACCTCCCGGCCCTTATGTGGCAGAGGCGGACGGGGGATGCAAGAGAGCGCTATTCGACGACAGGCGCTCTGCGCTCAATGCCCGGTCCTGCGGACGGGCGCACGCCAATTTTGCCTATTTCCGCGATTCCGACCGTCCGTCTCCGACGGACTGCTCAAACGCCTCAACCACGGCCGACGAGACGGACGATTCCCGCAAGAGCTCGCGAGCGCGCTGAACGACTTCATTGTTCGGGTCAGGCTGGCCAGTGACCTCAAACATGAAGATGCCCGGCTTCGAACCCGCTGCGCTCGATGACGGCTTTATCGGGATCGTCTGTATCTTCATGACAAACTCCAGCCGGAGATTCCTCTAAATAGAGACTTCCGGTAGATATTCTCCCAGAAAGGCCGCTTCAAGGCAAGGTTCGACCAACTTCAGCGTAATTGGCTTGAGCGCCAAAATTACCGCCTGAGCATCGACGGACTCGGGATCGCGGAACGCGTCTGGAACGCTGCCAAGGCAGTCATAGTTGATGACCCCGACCACGATCTGTCGCTTCGGACATTTGATCGGGAAAGATAGTATCCAACTGACGTCCGGATGCAATTTGTGAAGCTCGCTGCTTGGCAGTTGATCGCCGCTCCACGCGGCTTCGTCCTTGACGACGAAAAAAGGTTCTCCGCTCGTGAACGCCTTTCCGGTCGACCCCTGCCCCAGATCGATCTCCAGCTCGAATTCCGGAACATATGTCATATTGTCGAAAGCGCCCGGAACCATTTTCAAAACGCCTCTATGCAAGGAAAAGTAATTTATGCGGATGACGTCGGCCGGGGCGCGCAGAACCTTCGCGGCGACCAGCCGAAGCGCATCTAACTTTCGCTTGAGCATTCGCAGAATATCGTCGGGGAGACGCGGGTAGCTTATGAATCTCGCCCATTTGCCGAAGCGGACGCGATCATGAGCGATGCTGTGATGGCCTTCGATCTCTTCATCGAGCAGCCGAGCGCCAACAAAGTCGAACTTTCGACGCCCGCTGTCTCCCGCATTCAACCCTGTCAACCAGTGCGCCGCCCGGGAAAAGCGGCCGGCGGTCGCGCCGGATCCGTTCCGCCCGCCGCCGCTCCCCGACAAAAAAGCGGCGAGACTGACAACCCAGTCCGAGGTCGCACGCACATTGAAGATGGCCGTCACCAATTCGCGATCGAACAGCGTCCGCCAGTCAAAATTTCGGGGAAGAATGCTTCCGGTCAACACCACCCGGTCGTATTTCAATTCGCCGTTGTCCCTGCGCAATGCCTCCATCGCGATAAAAGTGCCGAAGCTGTGCGCGATGATGCTGATCCTGCTCGCGCCCGTATCTTTTCGGAGATTGATAAGCTCTCGACGTATCGCTTCAATTTGGCTCTCTCTAAATGGCCTCAAAAAGAACAGCGTCGCCCAGAAATACCCGTAGTTGATGTGATAGGGGATCAAACCATGCGAAGCTAGGGCGGGCGTGATCTCCTTTTGCCAAACGCCTGTGGTGCGAATGCCATGAATTGTCACAACGATCTTGTTATAATTATTCATTGACATGAAAATCTCGCCCTAAACCCCAGTCTCGCGGCTAACCCGGCAAGAAATAAGCTAATGAACATGCGCATTGTTTGCCAATTGAAAATTCCCGTCAACAACGCCGATCTTCTTGGCGAACGCGCCGAGCTGTCCCCGATGTCGAAGCGTCGGCGCCGCGATACGCTGGCTGCAGTGCGCGGCGCGCCATTAGCCCGCTTGCCCTGCGGCCCAGACCGAGTCTGAATTTCCCATTCATCTTTCGCCGCCAAATAGGGATGCGCCCGCCCCACGCACTTGCTAAAGAGAGCGCAAATTTCGAGGAATTTGCCGCTTGAACGCCGTCACCGCCACTTCAGCAGAACGCGAAGCTCCGAGCCTTGCGGCCATCCTTGCGCATTTCGCGCGGGAGGGGTTTGCGCGCTGCGAGCCAAGTCTCCTGCAGCCGGCGCATGTCTTCCTCGATCGATCTGGAGAGGATTTCCGCGGCCGGCTGTATCTGACGAGCGATGGCTCGGGCGCTGAATTTTGCCTGCGCCCGGAATACACCATCCCGGTCTGCCTCGATTATCTCGCCTCGGCCCAGGCGGGCCAGCCGGCGGCCTATGCCTATGGCGGCTCGATCTTTCGCATGCCCGAACATGGCGCGACCGGCGAGGGCGAGTTTCTTCAGGCGGGACTCGAGAGCTTCGGCCGCCAGGACCGCGAAGCCGCGGACGCGGAAATTTTCGCCGCCGCGCTCGAAGCGGCGGCGGCGGCCGGAACGGCGACGCTGGATGTTCACATCGGCGACGCGGGGCTCGTCGCCGCCTTCCTCGAAAAGCTCGAAATGCCGCCGGTCTGGCGCCGGCGTCTCGCGGCCGGGCACGCGCGCGGCCAAAGGATCGACGCTATTTTCGCGCCGCCTGTTCGCAATGGCGGGTCGGAACAGTCGGGCGTGTTGGCGGCGCTGACCAAAGTCGACCCGTCGGATGCGCGCCGTCTCGTCGAGGACTTGCTGTCGATCGCCGGCATCACGGCGGTCGGGGGGCGCAGCGCCGCCGAAATCGCCGAACGCTTCCTCGATCAGGCGACGCTCGCCGAAGGCGCGGGCGTTTCCAACGAGACGCGCGCGCTGGCGGAGACTTTTTTCGCCATTGAAGGCGCGCCCGACTCCGCTTCGGCCGCCATGCGCCGGCTGGCCGGCGAAGCGCAGCTTGATCTCTCCGCCGCGTTGGACGCCTTTGACGCGCGCGCTGAGGCCATTGGCGCGCGCGACCTGACGATTCACCAGATCCGCTTTTCGGCAAGTTTTGCGCGTCACCTCGACTATTACACGGGCTTCGTTTTCGAGGCCCGCCACTCCAGCGACGGCGCGCCGGTGATCGGCGGCGGACGCTACGACCGACTGCTCAAAACGCTCGGCGCGGCGTCGGACATACCGGCTGTCGGCGCCGCCATCTGGATCGACCGTCTTTCCCCGAGCGCGAGAGAAGCATGATGGCGCCCGCGCAAAAACTCATCATCGCCTCCCCGTCAAAAGGCCGGCTGCAGGAGAACGCCGCCGCCTTCTTCGCGCGCGCCGGCCTGGAGCTGACGCAAGGCCGCGGCGCGCGAGACTATCGCGGCGCCGTGGCCGGAGTCGAAGGCGCGGAAGTCGCCTATCTCTCCGCTTCCGAGATCACGCGCCGGCTGGCCTTGGGCGAAGCCCATCTCGGCGTCACCGGCGAAGATTTGGTGCGCGAGGAGATCGCCGACGCCGACAACAAAGTGGAGCTTCTCGCGCCGCTCGGCTTTGGCGCCGCGAATGTCGTCGTCGCGGTTCCGCAAGCCTGGATCGACGTGCGCTATATGAGCGATCTCGCCGACGTCGCTGACGGGTTTCGCGCACGCCACGGCCGCGGGCTGCGGGTCGCGACGAAATACATCAATACGACGCGGCGCTTCTTTGCCACTCATGACGTATCGGACTATCGCATCGTCGAGAGCTCCGGCGCCACCGAAGGCGCGCCCGCCGCCGGCTCCGCCGATCTCATCGTCGACATCACGACGACAGGCGCGACGCTGGCGGCGAACGCGCTGAAGATCATCGAGGACGGCGTGATTCTGCGCTCGCAGGCCAATCTCGTCGCCTCGCTGACGGCGCCTTGGGACAATGCGGCGCGCGAAGCGGCGCGCGTCATTCTCTCCCGCATCGCCGCGGAAGAAGAAGCGCGCACGACGCGCGATGTGCGCGCGAGCCTGCCTAGGCTGAGCGAACATATCCTGCGAGAAGCGGAAGCGAACTTCGGCGCCGGATTGCGCAACATCGACGACGAGTCAGCGACCTTCTCCTGTCCGGCGAAAAAGGTCGCGGCGCTCGCCGATTGGCTGATAGCTCGAGGCGCTCAAAGCGTCACCAGCGCGCGGCTCGATTATATCTTCCAGGCGGAGAACGCCTTGTGGAGCAAGCTTGCAGCGCGGCTTGGGTAATCCGAATGTCATTCCCGGCAGGTCGAAGACCTGACCGGGAATCCAGAGCCGCTAAACCGAATCCAAGATTTTTCTGGATCCCAGATCACGCGCATCGCGCGTGTCGGGAATGACAAACCGCGGACTGAATCACGCCTCCATCAAGGCGCCGACATGCGCCGCGGCGCTGCGCGCGAGATCTTCTGGCCGATAGCCGCCTTCGAGCACTGACACGATGCGGCCGTTGCAACGACGCGACGCGATCTCCATCACCCGCAAGGTGACGTATCTGAAATCTTCGGCCGTGAGGCGCAGACCGCCGAGCGGATCATGCAGATGAGCGTCGAAGCCGGCGCAAAGCACGATAAGATCTGGCGAGAACGCATCTAGCCTGGGCAGGATGCGCGAAGCCAGCGCCTCGCGAAATTGCGCGCCGCCGTCGCCCTTGGCGAGCGGCGCATTGACGATGTTGTCATGCGCGCCGGTTTCGCTCGCCGCGCCCGTGCCGGGATAAAGCGGCATCTGATGCGTCGAGGCGTACAGCACGTTTCGCTCGCCCCAGAAGATCTCCTGCACGCCATTGCCGTGGTGCACGTCGAAATCGACGATGGCGACGCGCGACGCGCCATGAGCCGCTCGGGCATGCAAAGCCGCCACGGCGGCGTTGTTGAAAAAGCAAAAGCCCATCGGCGTATCGCGGGTCGCGTGATGTCCGGGCGGCCGCATGGCGACGAAAGCGTTCTTGGCGTCGCCGCGCATGACCGCGTCGACGGCGGCGAGCGCGCCGCCCGCCGCGCGCAACGCCGCTTCATGCGTGACGCCATTCATCGCGACATCGGGGCCGATGCGCGCATAGCCGCCGGGGGGCGCCGCCTTAACGAGACGGGACAGATGCTCGGAACTATGCGCCCGCAGCAGCGCTTCTTGGGACGCCAAGGGCGCCTCGATACGGATCAGGCCTGCAAAGCGCGCGTCGTCGAGCGCAAGCAAAATGGCGCGAAGGCGCTCGGGACGCTCGATATGGGTCGGCCCCATCTCATGCGCCAGCGCCGCAGGGTGCGTGACCAACAGGGTCGACGCCGTCGCGGCCTGCGCGCTGAGACAGGCGAGGCTCGCGCTCGCGCCGGCCAGCGCTTCTCGTCGCGTAAGAGCTGGATAACGCGCCATCTTCAGTCCTGTCCTTGGCTTCGGACGCGCAGCATAGGATTGCTCGACGGGCGTGTCAGCCCGAACTGGATTTAACCGCAAGAAACGGATTGCGGGGTTAGACTAAAGTTGGATGATGCGCCAAAGGCAGGTCAAAGACGATGACGCAGGCAGATTCGCTTCATCTCGACGACGCGCGCTGGGCGGCGGTTGTCGCGCGCGATGCGCGCCGCGACGGCGATTTCTACTATTGCGTCGAAACGACCGGCGTCTATTGCCGCCCCTCCTGCCCCTCTCGGCCGGCCAAGCGCGCCAATGTGCGCTTCTGCGCCTCGGTCGAGGAAGCCGAGGCGCAAGGGTTTCGTCCTTGCCGCCGCTGCCGGCCCGATGCGCCCTCGCAGCAGGAGCAGGACAGTGAGAAAATCGCCCGCGCCTGCCGAATGATCGAAGCGGCCGAAGCGCCGCCGACTCTCGCGCAGCTTTCGCGCGCCGCAAAGCTGAGCCCCTATCATTTCCACCGGCTGTTTTCGCGCATCGCCGGCGTCACGCCCAAGGCATACGCCGAGGCGCATCGACGCGCGCGCCTGCGCAGTGAGCTCCAGCAGGGCCGCACAATCACAGAGGCGATCCATGATTCCGGCTATCATTCAAGCGCGCGCTTCTACGCGACAGCCAAGGACGCTTTGGGCATGACGCCGACCGCCTATCGCGCCGGGGCGCCAAGCGAAACGATCCGCTTCGCGATCGGCCAATCCTCTCTTGGCGCGGTGCTCGTCGCCGCGAGCGCGAAAGGCGTCTGCGCCATTTCGCTTGGCGACGACCCAGAAGCGCTACTACGCGATCTGCAGGATCGATTTCCGCGCGCGACGCTCATCGGCGCCGACGAAAGTTTTGAGCGTTATGTCGCCGCGGCGGTCGGCATGGTCGAGCGGCCTCGGACGCGCTTCGATCTGCCGCTCGACATGCGCGGCACGGCCTTTCAGCAGCGCGTCTGGACGGCGCTGCAGGAGATTCCGGCTGGAGAGACGGCCAGCTACGCCGAGATCGCGAAACGCATCGGCGCGCCGAAGGCGACGCGCGCGGTCGCGCGCGCCTGCGCCGCCAATCCGGTGTCGCTCGCGGTGCCCTGCCATCGCGTCGTGCGCAGCGACGGCGCGCTTTCAGGCTATTATTGGGGCGTCGCGCGCAAGCGCGAGCTGCTCGACCGGGAACGTGAGCGGTGAGCGGGGGGCGCTCTATTTTTGAAGCGCCGCATATTCCTGGTTGATCGCGTCGTGCAGCTCTTTCCATAGGGCATTGATGCGCACGTCCGGCCCCCAATTATAGAGCGCCTTGGCGACCTCCGCGATCGTCTCGTTGATGGGCTCGCTTTCGCCCTGCTCCAATTCCGGAGAGAAGAGCTGCGGCGGCGCGCCGCCTTTCCATGCGTCCCAATGCTCATTTGAATAGATCGAGACGCCGCGCTGCGCCGCGAGCAATTGCGGCGCGAATCTGGCGAAGCGTCGATGCAAGGGGCCGTCCGTCGCCTCAGCGCGATAGGCGTCACGCACAACGAAATAGCGCAAATGCTGCAATTCATGCGCGAGGCAGCAGCCAAGGCGCGCGTCGCTCATTTGCGGATCGTAATAGATTTCGATGCGGCCGTCCGGGAAAGACTGACCCTCGGACGTAAAGCTTTGCCCGAGATAGTTGAACGTCCTTTTCTGTGGGCTGAGGGTCACTTTGCTGACGTCATGGCCGAACTCCAGCGCAAGCGCCGCGAGCGTTTGCCGCTTCCGCAAGAATTCCGGGGAATTTTCAATCTCGGCCGCCGTCTGCGCGATCGACGCGACGCCGTCGGGCGGACACGGCGCGCCGCCAAGCAAGCGGCGCAGAAAGGAGAGCGCGTCAAAACCCCGCCTCTCACGTCTTGGGCGCGCTTCCGTACGGCTCCTCATGCGTAATGACCCAATCGAACTCCGGATGCGCCGCGGCGACATGCTCCCACCATCGCCGGCCGTCCTGCAAGCGCGGCGAGAGATCGTTGACCCGCAGCCGCCGGAACGCGCCGGGACGCTCCTTTATCCCCGCGATGACCGCCTCCACCATCGCCCGCCCCAAGCCGCGCTGCAAAGAGTTGATCTGTTCGAAAACCAGCGACGGCGGCTCATAGGCCCTGGCGAGCAGAAGCGCGATTCCCGAAGCCTCGGCGCCGTCGGGCGTAGTGATCATTTTCGGCGACGTCGACGCTTTGATTTCATAGAAGCTGCGCCCGTAGGGCCGCGACTCGACGAACAGGCCGAGCGCCGCGAGGTTATGGGAGATGGCTTCGCCGATCGCCAGCATGCCGGGATCAGCGCGTTGAACCGCCTGCTTCCTCCGCCAGAACCGCAAGACCTCCCAGAACGCCGTCATGCAGATATCCCTTAATCCCAATGTTTGGCGCGAAATGCCGCCCTCGTCGGGAGGGATGCGCAAACGCCCAGCCTTCGCCCGATGGTCCGGCTCCATCCGCCGTGCCCTTCCCGCCGTTCCGTGCGATAAAGGGCCATGGCGACACCGATTCGCAACGCATTCGACCCCGGCTTCGGCGTTTATGTCCATTGGCCGTTTTGCCTGTCGAAATGCCCCTATTGCGACTTCAACAGCCACGTCCGGCGCGGCGACGTCGACGAGGACCGCTTCGTCGAGGCCTTCAGCATGGAGCTGGCGCATCGGGCCGCGCTGACGCGCGGGCGCGAGGTCCGGTCGATCTTCTTTGGCGGCGGCACCCCGTCGCTGATGTCGCCGTCGACCGCCGGCGCGATCCTGACCCAGATTTCAAGCCACTGGGCGCTCGCCAAGGACTGCGAGATCACGCTCGAGGCCAATCCGACGAGCGTCGAAGCCTCGCGCTTCAAGGGGTTCAAAGCCGCCGGCGTGAACCGCGTCTCGCTCGGCGTCCAGGCCTTAAACGACATCGATCTCCACGCGCTGGGGCGGCAGCATTCGGTCGCCGAAGCGCTGATGGCGCTCGACGTCGCGAGGTCGGTGTTCGAGCGCGCCTCCTTCGATTTGATCTACGGCCGCTCCGGCCAAACGCCCGCCGCCTGGCGCAAGGAGCTGGAGCTGGCGCTCGCCCGCGCGCCCGACCATGTCTCGCTCTATCAACTCACGATCGAGCCCGACACGATGTTCGAGCGGATGGTCAACGCCGGCAAGATGGCGTTGCCCGACGCCGACACCCAGCGCGCGCTCTGGGACGTGACTCAGGAAGTCACCGCCCGCGCCGGACTGCCGGCTTACGAAGTCTCCAACCACGCCCGGCTCGGGGCCGAGTGCCGACATAACATGGTCTATTGGCGCTACGGCGAATATGTCGGGGTCGGCCCCGGGGCGCATGGGCGAGTGGTCACCCCGCGCGGGCGACGCGCCCAGGCCGCCGAGCGGCATCCCGAAATGTGGCTGACCTGCGTCGAGACCGAAGGCCACGGCCTCGTCGAGGACGAATTGCTCTCGTCCGAGCAGGAAGGCGACGAATTCCTGCTGATGGGCCTGCGGCTGCGGGAGGGCGTCGATCCGCAGCGCTATTTCCTGCTGACCGGAAAACGCCTGTCGCAATCGCGGATCAGCGAACTGATCGGCGACGGGCTGGTCGAATTCACCCGCGAGAACCGGCTGCGCGTCAGCTCCGAAGGCTTCCCGGTGCTCGACGCCGTGGTCGCGGACCTGGCGGCGTAAAGCGCAGGGCGATTGGCGGGAATGGCGCGGCGCGGCCGCTCACCGGCAGAAGGTCGCCAGACAAATCCGCCCGAGAGGCGTAGCGTAGACCCTATCTCGGCAGGAGGCGGTCGTTCTTCCGGTGCAAGCGCTTGGAGAACTGTTTAACGTCCTCGTACGCAAGGCGCGACGATCGCGAAGCGACGCGCGAGACGCATTATTAAGCTGGAGCGACGCTTTCGCCATCGCGGAGACGGCCCCCAAAACCATGCTCGCAGCCGTCGATCTTGCGACCGATCATCAGCTTGGCGTTTGGGACGCGGTCATTTTGTCGACCGCGTCGCATTCTGGTTGCCGTCTGCTCCTATCGGAAGACCTTCAAGAGGGATTCACCTGGGGGGGCGTCACTGTCGTCGATCCCTTCGTGACCCCTCGCCATGTTCTTTTGAATGCGCTGCTTGGAGCTGACTCCGATTAAAGGTGCCCGCAACTTCTCACCCCGCCTGTCCGCGATGACGCAGGAAATGGTCGGCGAGCACGCAGGCCATCATCGCTTCGCCGACCGGAACGGCGCGAATGCCGACGCAAGGATCGTGACGGCCCTTGGTGACGATCTCAGTCTCATTGCCGAAGCGATCGATCGTGCGGCGCGGCGTCAGGATCGACGACGTCGGTTTCACCGCGAAGCGCAGGATGATCGGCTGGCCGGTCGAAATGCCGCCGAGCACCCCGCCCGCATGATTGGATAAAAACTGCGGTCCGCCTTTTCCGGCGCGCATCTCGTCGGCGTTCTCTTCGCCAGTCAGCCCCGCAGCGGCGAAGCCGGCGCCGATCTCGACGCCCTTGACTGCATTGATCGACATCATCGCCGCGGCGAGATCGGCGTCGAGCTTGCCGTACACCGGCGCGCCCCAGCCGACCGGAACGCCTTCCGCGACAATCTCGATCACCGCGCCCACGGAGGAGCCGTCCTTGCGCACGTCGTCGAGATATTCCGCCCATAACTCCGCCGCGTGAGGGTCGGGGCAAAAAAACGGATTGCGCTCGATTTGGTCCCAATCGAAACGCGCGCGATTGATCGTATGGGGACCGACCTGCACCAGCGCGCCGCGGATGGTCACGCCGGCGATCACTTTTCGCGCCACGGCGCCGGCGGCGACCCGCGCCGCGGTTTCGCGCGCCGAGGAGCGACCGCCGCCGCGATAGTCTCGCACGCCATATTTTGCGTCGTAGACGTAGTCGGCGTGGCCGGGCCGATATTTGTCGGCGATCTCTCCATAGTCCTTGGAGCGCTGATCGGTATTTTCGATCAGCAGCGCGATCGGCGTCCCCGTCGTCACCTGTCGGCCGTCGCTGCCGGCAAAGACGCCAGAAAGAATCTTAACTTCATCCGCTTCTCGCCGCTGCGTGGTGAAGCGCGACTGTCCCGGTTTGCGCTTATCCAGAAAGCCCTGGATATCCTTGGTGTCGAGCGGGATTTTCGGCGGACAGCCATCGACGATCGCGCCGAGCGCCGGCCCATGGCTTTCGCCAAAGGTCGTGACCCGGAAGAGATGGCCGAAACTATTGTGGGACATGCCGGTCTTCTAGGCTTGGCGCTGGCGCGGGTCAAACATCGCGGTTTCGGGCGCGCGCGTCATGACGCGCCGCCTCCGCGCAGTTAAGATAGGCGCATGACTCTCACGCATAAGCCCGTCGGCCCCGGCAGCCATATCTTCCTCGTCGACGGCTCGTCCTTCGTCTTTCGCGCCTATTTCCAGTCGATCCGCCAGGATGCGAAATATAATTATCGCTCCGACCGGCTGCCAACCGGCGCGGTGCGGCTTTTCTGCACCAAGCTGCTGCAGTTCGTGCGCGAAGGCGCGGCCGGCGTCACGCCGACGCATCTCGCCATCATCTTCGACAAGAGCGAACATTCGTTCCGCAAGGACCTTTATCCGGACTACAAGGCGCATCGCGCCGAACCGCCGGAAGATCTTATCCCGCAGTTTCCGCTGATGCGGGCCTCGGTGCGCGCTTTCGGCCTCACCCCGATCGAACAGGACGTCTACGAGGCCGACGACCTCATCGCCACCTATGCGACGCAGGCGCAGGCCAAGGGCGCGGACGTGCTGATCGTCTCGGCCGACAAGGATCTGATGCAGCTCGTCGGTCCGGGCGTGCGAATGTACGACCCCGCTTCCGGCGCGACCGGCGCCAAGGGCGCGCGCGAAGAGCGCCTTATCGGCGAAGCGGAAGTCGTCGACTATTTCGGCGTTCCGCCGGACAAGGTCGTCGACGTGCAGGCGCTCGCGGGCGATTCGACTGACAATGTGCCGGGCGCGAAAGGCATCGGCGTCAAGACCGCCGCTCAGCTCATCAACGAATATGGCGATCTTGAAACGCTGCTCGCCCAGGCGTCGGGCATCAAACAGCCGAAGCGCCGCGAGGCGCTGACCGAGCCGGAAGCTGTCGCGCGCATCCTTCTTTCGAAGAAGCTCTGCGAACTCGTGCGCGACGCGCCTGTCGAAACCCCGCTTGAGGAGCTGGGCCTCCATCAGCCTGACGCGGCAAAGCTCATCGCCTTCCTGCAGGCGATGGAGTTCACGACGATCACGCGCCGCGTGGCCGAGATGTATGGGGTCGACGCGCATGAGATCGCCCCTGACCAAGACTTTGTCGGCGCCGCCGGTTGGCGTGGGCGCAATGGAGAAGCGTCAGAACTCGCGCCGCCTGCATCGGATGCGCCGAAATCCGCTGAGAAGCGCAAGAGCGACGCCCTCACCCCGGCGAGCCTCGTCGCCGCGCGCTTGGCTGAAGCGAAGGCGACCACGATTGACCGCTCGGCCTATGAGACGGTCATGTCGACGGAGCGGCTCGATCAGTGGATTACGGAAGCAATTGGCGAAGGACGGGTCGCGATCAATGTCGAGACCACCGCGCCAGATCCGATGCGCTGCGAACTGATCGGCGTTTCCCTGGCCACGGCGCCGGGACGCGCCTGCTACATCCCGCTGCAGCATCGCACCGGCGAGTCGGCGGATCTCTTCTCCGGCGCCGATCTGGTCGAGGGGCAACTCCAGCTGGACGACGCTCTCGCGCGATTGAAGCCGCTATTTGAGGACGCGTCGATTCTCAAAATCGCGCACAATATGAAGCATGATCTGCTAATTCTTTCGCGCTATGCGATCGACGTCGCGCCGATCGACGACTCTATGCTCATGTCCTATGCGCTGGACTCGGGGCGCGGCGATCATCGTCTTGAAGAGCTGGCGCGCAAATATTGCGGCCATGAGGCGCTGACGTTCGCCGCCGTCGCCGGCGCTGGCCGCAATTTCGTGGGCTTCGCCCGCGCGACGCTCACGGCGGCGACCGAATATGCGGCGGAACAGGCGGATGTTTCCCTGCGCCTGTGGCGCGTGCTGAAGCCGCGGCTTGCCGCCGAGCGCATGACTGCCGTCTACGAATCCTTGGAGCGGCCCTTGGTCGCGACGCTGGCGCGCATGGAGCGAAGGGGCGTCACCGTCGACCGCACGATGTTGTCGCGACTCTCCGGCGAATTCGCGCAGGACATGGCGCGGCTCGAGGCGGACATTTTCGATCTCGCGGGTGAGAGTTTCAACCTCGGCTCGCCCAAGCAATTGGGCGATATTCTCTTCGCCAAGTTGGGTCTGCCCGGCGCGAAGAAGACGGCGACCGGCGCGTGGTCGACGTCCGCGAGCGTTCTCGAAGACCTCGCCAGCGACGGCAATGATTTGGCGCGGCGCATTCTCGATTGGCGCCAACTCTCCAAACTCAAGAGCACCTACGCCGACGCCCTGCCCGGCTATATCAATGCCGAGACCGGCCGGGTGCATACGAGTTATGCCCTGGCCGCGACGACGACGGCGCGGCTCTCTTCGTCAGAGCCGAACCTGCAGAACATTCCCGTGCGCAACGAGGCCGGCCGCAAGATCCGCAAGGCCTTCGTCGCCGCGCCGGGCCATGTGCTGATCTCGGCGGATTATTCGCAGATCGAATTGCGGCTGCTCGCCCATATCGCCGACATTCCTCAACTCAAACGCGCCTTCGCCGAAAATCTCGATATTCACGCGATGACGGCGAGCGAAATGTTCAACGTGCCGATCAAGGATATGCCGGCCGAGACGCGCCGCCGCGCCAAGGCGATCAACTTCGGCATCATCTACGGCATTTCCGCCTTCGGACTCGCCAATCAGCTGAGCATTCCGCGCGAAGAGGCGAGCCAATATATCAAGCGCTATTTCGAACGCTTCCCCGGCATTCGCGATTACATGGATTCAACCCGCAAGACCGTGCGCGAAAAGGGCGAGGTCTCGACGATCTTCGGTCGCGTCTATCATTTCCCCGGCATCTCCTCGGCCAATGCCTCGGACCGCGCCTTCTATGAGCGCGCCGCGATCAATGCGCCGATCCAGGGCGCGGCCGCCGACATTATCCGCCGCGCGATGATACGCATGGATGATGCGCTCGCCGAGGCGGGACTGACGGCGCAGATGCTTTTGCAGGTGCACGACGAACTTGTGTTCGAGGCGCCTAACGCGGAAGCGGAAGCGACGATCGACGTCGCGCGCCGCGTGATGGAACAGGCGCCGGCGCCCGCCGTTCATCTCACCGCGCCGCTGAAAGTCGATGCGCGCGCCGCCGCCAATTGGGACGAAGCCCACTAGCGGCGCGTCCGGCCGATCCGTTCGCTCGGGCCGTGCCATTCCCGGCAGGCCGAGGGCCTGACCGGGAATCTAGAGCCACAATAAGGATATTGGGTGTCGCTCTGGATTCCTGATCGCGCGCGTTGCGCGCGTCGGGAATGACACCCGAGCAATTCGAACGAATTTCTTATTACAGGCTGGGGTCATCTCGGTCCGGCGCGTCTTCGGTCCCCAGCCCGAAGCTTAATCGCAACCAGAACCGCTCGTGAAGATAATAAAGCGCGAAGATCGCGATCATTTCGACGCCGGTGATTTCGGCGGCGAGTGCGGCGCTCTGAACGAAAGCGTAGACGATCAGGAACGTCGAAACGCTCGCCGGCAGGAGCCAGGAAAGCGCCTTCACCAAACTGCGAGCGGGCGTCGGCTTGAACGACTCCCGCGCCAGCGGCAGCCCCTCCATCGAGGCGTAGCTGAGCTCCATCAGCGGCGGCGCGGCGCGGCCGTTCGACGCCGCGACTGCTTTGACCATGCCGACCGCGACCGTTTCATTGGTGATGCGGTCGATGAGAATAAAACCGCCGGTTTCGCGATTCTCGACATAGGGATCGCAGGCGATCGCCGTCTCAAGCGACAGGCGCGCGTCGCCGATTTCGTTGAACGCCAGCGTCGACCCTTCGGGGAGCGCTTGCGACCGGCCTGTTTCGATGTCGATGCGCGCATCCACGGAAGCGACCGCGGCCGGCGCCGTCTTCGTCCCAAGCTTGAGCAGATAGCTCTTGCCGACGACAAGAGGCTCGCGCACCAGCCATAACAGCTTGGCTTCGAGACGGTCCCCGGTTTTCGCGGGAGCGACCGGCGAGCACAAAAGATCGCCGCGCGAAATGTCGATCTCTTCTGTGAGCGTGAGAGTCGCCGACTGACCGGAAACGGCGCTCTGGAGATCGCCGTCGAAGGTCACGATCCTAGCGATGCGCGTGTCGCGCCCCGCGGGCAGAACGCGCACGATGTCGCCCGGTTGAATATTGCCGCCGCTGATGAAACCCGAGAAGCCGCGAAAGTCGAGATTGGGTCGATTCACCCATTGCACGGGCATGCGGAACGGCGCGATCCGCGTGGCGTCTTCCACCGCGACGCTCTCGAGATAGGTCAGCAGCGGCGGGCCTTCGTGCCATGGCATATTGGCGCCGCCATGAACGAGATTGTCGCCGTCCTTGGCGACAAGCGGCGCGACATAGACCGAGGCGAAGCGAAGATTGTCGGCGAAGGCGTGAAAATCCGCCTCGATCTTGCGGAACACGTCTTCGCTGTAGCCGACAAGGTCCATCTTGTTGACGGCGACGACGACATGGCGCACGCCGAACATTGAGGTGATGACGCTGTGGCGGCGGGTTTGCGGCAAGATGCCTTTGCGCGCGTCGACAAGTAGAATGGCGAGATCGGCGGTCGAGGCGCCGACCGCCATGTTGCGGGTGTATTGCTCGTGGCCAGGCGTATCGGCGACGATGAACTTGCGCCGGTCGGTCGCGAAATAGCGATAGGCGACGTCGATGGTGATGCCCTGTTCGCGCTCGGCCGCAAGACCGTCGACGAGCAGCGCGAAATCGAGCGCCTCCCCCTGAGTGCCATGCTTCTTCGAATCGCTTTCGAGCGCCGCGATAACATCATCGGGAGCAAGGTCGGCGTCGTACAAGAGACGCCCGATCAACGTCGATTTGCCGTCGTCGACCGAACCGCAGGTGATGAACCGCAACAGCGGTTTCTCGCCCATCAGTCGCGCTGGCGCGCGCGACGGCGATGCGGCAGCGACGGCGCCATGCATGTTAAAAATATCCTTCTTGCTTCTTTTGCTCCATCGAACTGGAGCCGTCGTGATCGATGAGTCGCCCCTGCCGCTCCGAGGAACGGCTCTCGCGCATTTCCGCGATAATCGCTTCGAGACTGGCCGCGTCGCTTTCGATGCCGCCCGTTAGCGGATAGCAGCCGAGCGTACGAAAGCGCACCATCTTATGTTCGATCGCTTCGCCGGGCGCGAGCTCCATGCGCGCGTCGTCGACCATGATCAGCGTGCCGCCGCGGCGCACGACCGGCCGCTCCTTGGCGAAATAGAGCGGCACGACGGGGATGTTCTCGCGCGCGACGTAATCCCAGATGTCCGCCTCGGTCCAATTCGACATCGGGAAGACGCGCAGGCTCTCGCCCGGCGCCTTTCGCGTATTGTACAGACGCCAGAATTCGGGACGCTGATTCTTCGGGTCCCATCGATGCTGCGCCGTGCGAAAGGACAGCACGCGCTCCTTGGCGCGCGACTTCTCCTCGTCGCGACGGGCGCCGCCGAAAGCGGCGTCGAACTGATATTTGTCCAGCGCCTGCTTCAGCGCCTCGGTCTTCATGATCTCGGTATGAAGCTTCGAGCCATGAACGAAGGGGCTGATGTTCATCTCAATCCCCTTGGGATTGATATACTCGATGAGTTCGAGGCCAAGCTCCTTCATGCGACGATCGCGAAACTCGATCATTTCGCGAAATTTCCATGTCGTATTGACATGGAGCAGCGGAAACGGCGGTTTCGACGGATAAAAGGCCTTCATGGCGACGTGCAGCATCGCCGCCGAATCCTTGCCGATCGAATAGAGCATCACCGGCCGCTCGCACTCGGCGACGGTCTCGCGCATGATGTGCATGCTCTCGGCTTCGAGTCGATCGAGATGGCCGAGGGGACGCGTCGCCAGCGCTGTCATAAGCGCGCCTCTTGCGGCGCCGGCCCGCGACGCAATACGCCGTCTTCGCCGACGTGAAGGCCGCACTCCTTCTTATTGTCTTCTTCCCACCACCAGCGGCCGGCGCGTTCGTCCTCGCCGGGCAGCACCGCGCGCGTGCACGGCGCGCAGCCGATCGACAGAAAGCCTTTGGCGTGGAGATCGTTGATCGGCACGGAAAACTCCTCGACCGCCGCCACGACCGCGTCGCGCGTGTAATCCGCGAGCGGATTGAGCTTGAGCAGCCTGTGGGTCTCGTCAAAGGCGATGATCGGCGCGTCGGCGCGCGCCTGCGACTGGTCGGCCCGAAGCCCGGTCACCCAGCCCGAAACGCCAGCGAGCAGCCGCGACAGCGGCTCGACCTTGCGCACGTGGCAGCAAGCCTTGCGCGCCTCCACGGATTTGTAGAAACCATTGATCCCCTGCTCTTCGATCAGCGCTTCAAGCGGCGCGGCCTTGGGATAGACCGCGCGAATGCGCCGGGCGTAGCGCGCTTCCGTGCGCTCCCAAAGTTCATAGGTTTCGGGAAACAGCCGCCCCGTATCGATCGTCGCGACCTCAATATCGAGGCCTTGCGTGAAGATCGAATGCGCGATGAATTGATCCTCGACGCCAAAACTCGTGGTGAACACGAGCCGGCCGGGAAGAAACTCGCGCACGAGCCGCAGGCGATGATCGAGATCGAGCGGCGTCAATCGCGGAGCGAGCGTTTCGACGATCGAAGGCTTCATGAGCGCACCGTCCCGCGGCGCGCTTCGAGAATTGAGCCGCGCCCCGCGTAGCCGCGCTGATAGCTGATTGAAGCGGCGTTGAGCGCGGCGCGCCACTGTTCTTCATCCTGGCGATCGGCGAGATCGTCGGGAATTTCGATGGCGTCGAAGCCGCAGCCGATCGCATGGGCGTATTGGTCGGCGACGAGCCGTCCGCTGGCCCGCAATTCGCCCATGAATCCCGCCCGGCGCAACAGGCGCGCCAGAGAGAAGCCGCGCCCGTCGGCGAAGGACGGGAACGAGATCGAGATGAGACCAAGTCGCGGCAGCGCCTGAGCGAGCGCCGAGGGTTCGGTCGTGTTCGGAACGATCACGCCAAGCGTCGACTGTTGCCCGAGCGTCTCCAAGGCATGTTCGAGTCGCGGCAAGGACACGATGATCTTGCCCTCCTTTGGCAGCGCCTCCTCGTCCGCGAGGCGGCGCCAGCCGTCGTCAATGAATCGGCCGTCAGATATCAGCGCCATCTTCGCCCTCCCGACGCCAGAGGTCTTTAAAACGCGCATGTCCGAGGCGGCGCCATGTGTCGATGAACGCTTCGCCCTCTTCGCGCTCGGCGAGATAGAAATCGACGAGATGTTCGATGACGTCGGGCACCTGGTCCGCGGTGACCCCTGGTCCTAAAATCTCGCCGATCGACGCGGAGAAGGTGGGATCGCCGCCAAGCGTGATCTGATAGGATTCCTGACCCTTTTTCTCCAGGCCGAGAATGCCGATCGCGCCGACATGGTGATGGCCGCAGGCGTTGATGCAGCCTGAAATCTTGACGCCGAGCTTGCCGATGCGCCGCTGCCGCGACATGTCCGAGAACCGCTTTGAAATCGCCTGCGCGATGGGAATGGAGCGCGCGGTGGCGAGCGAGCAATAGTCGAGACCTGGGCAGGAGATGATGTCGGAGACGAGGCCGGCGTTCGCCGTCGCGAGTCCGGCGGCGTCGAGCATGCGCCACAGAGCGAAAAGGTCGTCCTGCTTCACATGCGGCAGGATGATGTTCTGCTCATGGCTGACGCGCAATTCGCCAAAGCCGAAGCGCTCGCTCGCGTCGGCGAGCACGCGCATCTGCTCGGAGGTGGCGTCGCCCGGGACGCCGCCGATGGGCTTCAACGAAACGGTGACAATGGCGTAGCCGGGGATTTTGTGCGCGCCGACATTGACGTCGACAAAATTGGCGAAAGCCGGCGTGTCCAGTTTCGCGGCGCGCAGCGATGCGGACGTGGCCGGCAAAGCGTCATAGGGCGGCGGCGCGAAGAAGCCGGCGATGCGCTCGAATTCCGCGGGATCGTGCGAAAAAACCGAACGATCCATCGCCGCGAATTCGGCGTCGACCGCGGCGCGGATTTCGTCGATTCCCTTCTCGTGGACGAGAATCTTGACGCGCGCCTTATATTTGTTGTCGCGCCTGCCGAAGCGGTTGTAGACGCGCATGATCGCTTCGAGAAAGGCGAGCAGATCCTCGCGCGGCACGAAGTCGCGAACGACCTTGCCGATAAACGGCGAACGTCCGAGCCCGCCGCCAACGACGACCTGATAGCCGATGTCGCCGCTGTCGCTCTTGACGATGCGCAGGCCGATGTCATGCACCATGATCGCGGCGCGGTCATGCGCGGCGCCTGTCACCGCGATCTTGAACTTGCGCGGCAGGAATGAAAACTCGGGATGCAGGCTCGACCATTGGCGGAGAAACTCCGCCGTCGGCCGCGGATCTTCGATCTCGTCCGGCGCGACGCCAGCGAAATGGTCCGCCGTCACATTACGAATGCAATTGCCGGACGTTTGAATGGCGTGCATCTCGACGTCGGCGAGCGCTTCAAGGATGTCCGGCGTATCGACGAGCTTGGGCCAATTGTACTGCAGGTTCTGACGGGTGGTGAAATGGCCGTAGCCCTTGTCCCATCTATCGGCGATGTCGGCGAGCCGGCGCATCTGCCGCGCCGTCAGCGTCCCATAGGGAATCGCGACGCGCAGCATATAGGCGTGAAGCTGCAGATAGAGTCCGTTCATCAGCCGGAAGGGGCGGAACTCCTCTTCGGTCAATGCGCCGGACAGCCGCCGGCGCACCTGATCGCGAAACTCCGCCACGCGTTCGCGCACAAAGGCCGCATCATATTCATCGTAGCGATAGCTGATCGTCGGGGCGTTGCGCCGCTGCGGCGCGCGCAAATCGACCGCCGTCATGGCGCGCCTCCGTCCGCGGCCTGTTTGCCGAGATCGAGGCGGACGCTGGGTCCCTTCACGCGCATTCTTTCACGATAATGCAAGGGCGTTGGCGCGCCGTCCCTCCCGAGCTCGACATCGGCGAGATAGACGTCGACGACGCGATTGGCGGAAATGTCGCGCTTGCCCAACGCTTCGAGCGCCGCCGCTTCGTCAGCCGCCTGCGCGACGCGCGCGCGGCGATGGTCGCGCTCCCAGCCTGACGGGCCGAGAAACAGGACTTCGCCATCCGTCAAATTAGAGGCGACGAGGATCTGGGGATGTTTGAAAACGGCCATTACGTCTCCTGCGCCAGCTTCAGCCGAAGGCCGTTCATCTCGTCGGACCAGATAATCTGGCAGGACAGCCGCGAGTTGTCGTAAAGCATCGGCAGTTCATCGAGCTTTTCGATCTCCTCTTCGCGCGGCGGGGGCACGCGGGCCGCCGATTCCGCATCGAGAACGACGTGGCATTCGGCGCATGCAAGCGCGCCGCCACACGTGTTTTCCATGCTGACGCCGTGGTCGCGCAAAATCTCCATCAGCCGCCAGCCGTCCACGGCCTCGAGTTCATGGACCACGCCGTCGCGATCCTCGACATGCAAAGTGGGCCGATCCTGCTGCGAAGCTTCTGCCGGCCGCTGCGCGACGATGTTCTCGATATTGTTTATGTCCATGACGCGCCGGCCTGATCCGCCGGCGCGCAGCCGCGGACGTTCTGTATTTCGAACGCTTAAACCTCTAAACCGCACGAATGTCAATTCACGTAACAAATTTGCATCATATAAAATAAAAACATTTTCATTATGTGTTTTTATCTGTCACAATTGGAGCGCCATCCGACAGTTAGCTGAATCAGGGCTGACAAGCGCGAAAAACCATGGTTGTTACCGCTCTTGTCGTTCAAGAACGGCGGCGCCCGCGCGACATCCGAGAGGAGCACCCATGGTCAAGAAGCCGGAGAAAGTCACCAGGGAATCGCCAGCGAAACGGGTAGCCGAGCCCCAACGGAAGGCCGAGCCTCAGGCTTCTCCCCCAAACGCAGCCATTCGCCCCGCCGTCATCGTCGTTGGGGCGGACAAGGGCGGCGTCGGCAAAACCACGATCGCCAGGGCGATCCTCGACTTCCTTTCGCTCAACGACATCCATACGCGCGCTTTCGACACGGAGACGCCGCGCGGGACGCTCCATCGTTTCCACCCCGATCAGACGATGATCGTCGATCTGACCGAACCGGCGGATCAGATGAAAATCATCGACACGCTGAATTCGTCGCAGGCCAAGGTCAGCGTCATCGACGTCCGCGCCGGCGGCTTGAGCCCGGCGCTAGAGGCGCTCGACGAGATCGGCTTTTTCGATGCGGTGCGCGGCGGCGAATTCCGGTTCATCTTGCTGCATGTGATCGGGCCCTCCATCGCTTCGCTGGAGGAGATCGCCGAGATCGCCCCCTATGTCGCGGACGCCAACTACTTCATGGTGAAGAATCACGTTAACGACACGACCTTCTTCGAATGGGATCCCCAGACCCACGCAAAATATTTGGAGGACGTGGTCATGAATGGCGAGATCACGATCCCCAAGCTCAGCGAACTCGCCTATGAGCAGGTTGAACTGTCCGGCGCGCCATTCTCGACGTTCATCGCCAATCAGGACGCACAGGGCCAGCCCGCCGAACATTCCTTCGTATTGCGTGGTTACGTCCGCACCTGGCTGGCGCGCGTCGCCGACGAGTTCGAAAGGGTTGGGCTTCTTGAACTTCTCGGCGAGAAGAGAAGGTAGAGGATCGCGGCGGCTGCGCATATCGTCACCGCGAAGACCGTATGACGCGCCGCACCCCAGTTTTCTTCGTATGCTCACCGCACTCGCGAACCGGCGTGACGACGGCGGCGCGCTTGCTGACCGACTATTATCTGTCGCGCCATGTCGAGGTGGAGGGCTTCGACGCCAATTCCCGCGAGCCGCTATACGGCGCGTTGTTTCCGGAATTGACGCGCGTCGTCGATCTCGACGACATCAAGGGGCAGATCTTGCTTTTCGACCGCCTGCTCGTCGACGACGAGACGCCGAAGGTGGTCGATGTCTGGCATCGCTCCTATGAGCGCCTGTTCGCGACAATCGCCGAAATTGGCTTTCTCGAAGAGGCGCGACGGCTCGGCGTGGAGCCGATCGTTCTCTTCCAGACCGACGTCACCGCGAGCGCGGCCAACAGCGCGCTCGTCTTGAAGACCACCTGGCCGGACCTCACGATGAGCGTCATCCACAATCGGGGAGCCTCGCCGCTCGGCCGGGACTTTCTCGCCGTCCTCGCGCGATATCCGGCGAGCGGCAAATTTGTGATTCCGCGGCTCGAAGCGCCAATCGCGCGCGCGCTGGATGACGTTGAACTTTCGCTGTCCCGCTTCCTACGAGAGCCGCCGTCGGCGATGTCCGTCGTGGTGCGCACGGCGCTCAAAGCCTGGCTCCTGCCGATTTTCACCCAGTTTCAAAGCTTCGAACTGCGGCTTGCGTTGCAGTCGAGCGATTATCTTCGTTGAAGGGGGCGCCATGGAATACCGCAAGCTCGGCAACAGCGATCTCTCCGTCTCCGCGCTCTGTCTCGGATCCATGACCTGGGGACAGCAGAACAGCGAAGCCGAAGGCCATGCGCAATTGGATTATGCGTTCGATTGCGGCGTCAATTTTATCGACACGGCGGAAATCTATCCGATTCCGCCGAGTCGAGAGACCCAGGGCGCGACCGAGCGCATCCTGGGAAGCTGGCTCGCCGCGCGCAAGACACGCGACAAGGCGATCATCGCCACCAAAGTCGCGGGCCGCGGCGACGCCGATTGGCTGCGTCCCGGCGACGCCGGAACGGTTCTCGATGCGAAAAATATCGATATTGCGGTCGAGGGATCGCTCAAGCGGCTGCAAACCGACTACATCGACCTCTATCAATTGCATTGGCCGGACCGTTCGCTGCCGCTCTGGGGCGCGGGCGGCACGGTCTATCGGCGCCCGACCAAGCGCGACGAAATTCCGATCGAAGAGACGCTCGAAGCGCTCGGGCGGCTGGTCAAGGCCGGCAAGATCCGGCACATCGGCCTGTCCAATGAAACGCCGTGGGGCGTGGCGCGCTTCCTTCAAAACGCCGGACTTGGACGCGGGCCGCGCGTGGTCTCGATTCAAAACGCCTATAACCTCGTCAACCGCACCTTCGAGATCGGCCTTGCTGAATTCGCCGAGCGCGACCAGGTCGGATTGCTCGCCTATTCGCCGCTCGCGCAAGGCTATCTCACCGGCAAATATCAGGGGGGCGCGCGTCCGCCCGGCGCGCGCACGACGCTGTTCGAGCGCGGCCAGCGTTATGAAAAGCCGGAAGTCGAACAGGCGATCGCCGCCTATCTGGCGCTGGCGCAGGACATCGGCGCCGATCCGGCGCAGCTCGCGATCGCCTTTGTGACGTCCCGGCCGTTCGTGACCTCGAACATCATCGGCGCGACGACGATGACGCAGCTCAAGACCGACATCGCGTCAATGGACTTCAGGATCACGCCTGAAATCGAGCGGCGCGTTGACGCCATCCACCATCTGCACAGCAACCCGGCGCCATGACTGTAAGCGCAAGTTTTCGTCAGGAGACGCCGGAGGATCATGCCGTTATACAGGCGCTGCTTGTCGCGGCTTTCCGCCGATCCGGCGAGGCGGAACTCGTCGAGGCGCTGCGCCAGGAAGGCGACTTGGTTCTTGGCGGCGTCGCGGCTGTCGACGGCGCCATCGTCGGCTACGCCGCCCTGTCCAGGATGCGCGCGCCCTTTCCGGCGCTGGGGCTCGGTCCGGTCGCCGTCGACGCGGCGCATCGCCGGGAAGGCGTCGCCGGCGCGCCATTGCGCTGGAGCTTGGCGCATGTGCGGAAAGACCAGTGGCGCGCGATTTTTGTATTGGGCGACGGCGCTTTTTACGGCCGTTTCGGCTTTCGACCCGAGCTTGCCGCGGGCTTTAGCTCGCCATATGCGGGGCCGCATTTCATGGCGCTGGAGCTCAACGGCGCGCTTCCGGCCAGGCGGAGCCCAGTGAGCTATGCGCCAGCCTTCGACCGGCTGTGAATCCCGCGGTCAGGCGTGTCCCGCGTTTGTGGACAGTCGTCCCGGATCGACGCCGATCGAGCGCAAGGCGCGCGCATATTTGGTGTCGAGGTCGTGGTCGAACAACAAGGCGGGATCGGCCGGACAATTCAGCCAGCCGTTGCGCTGGATCTCTTCTTCGAGCTGGCCCGCGTCCCAACCCGCGTAGCCGAGCGCGAGTAGCGCGCGGTCGGGCCCGCGTCCGGTGGCGATGGCGCGCAGAATGTCGATCGTCGCCGTGAGCGAGACGCCGTCGTCGATCGGCAGGGTCGAATTGTCGAGGAAGAAATCCGGCGAGTGCAGCACGAAGCCACGGTCGGTCTGCACCGGTCCGCCCGACAGCACCTGAATGTCCTCGGCGCGGCTCGGCAGGCTGATGCGCTCCTGAGGGGCGATCACCTGCAGCTGCACGAGCAGATCGGGAAAATTGCGCACCCGGGCGGGCTGGTTGACGACAATGCCCATGGCGCCTTCTTCGGAATGAGCGCAAAGATAAATGACCGAGCGGGCGAAGCGCTGATCCATCATGCTTGGCATCGCGATCAACAACTGGCCGTCGAGAAAGCGACGCTCGCCAGGATGGGCGCTGTGGCGCTCGCTCTCCGCGAAATCTTGCTTCTTGTCGTCTGGCCTCATAGGGTCATGCTACGCTCGCCGGGTCCGCAGGACAAGCGGCGCAACTCACGCAAGCGACTGCCTTGACCAAAGGACGGACCGCCGCAAATCATGATGCGCTCAAAATTCTTTCTCTTCGCGCCTCTAGCCGTCACGCTCGCGCAGGGGTATCCGACGGCGTCGGTCGCGGAGAGCGCGACATTCGCCTCCGCCGTCGCCAAAAGCGCGTCGTCGAGCGCGCGCCTTCTCTCCGCCGGCCCCGCCCAAGAAGGGGCCTATCACGCCGCCGTCGAAATCCAACTGGCCCCGGAGACGATCACTTATTGGCGTCAACCTGGCGAGGCGGGCGCGGCGCCCGCCTTCGATTTCTCGAAATCCGTCAACGTCGCGAAGGTGGAGCCCTCCTTTCCCGCGCCGAAACATATCGATGAGGCGGGAACCATCGTCGCCGGCTATGACGCCAGCGTGGTTCTGCCGTTGAAGGTGATTCCGCGCGACCCCAACGCGCCGGTGACGCTCAATCTCGTGCTCGACTACGCCTCCTGCGGCAAGATCTGCCTGCCGGCGCGCGCCGATCTGTCGCTGGCGCTGCCGCGCGAAGGCGCGTCGCCACATGCAGCGACGATCGCTGAAGCGGAACTTCTGGTGCCGAAGAAACTCTCCGCGACGGAGGCGAAAACGCGATTTGCGCTTTCGCGCGCCGGTGAAGAGGGCGCGTGGCGGTTGCGCTACCTCGGACCGGGCACGGCGAACGACGTGTTCCCGGAAGCGCCCGAGCCGCTGTTCATAGAGAGCGCGCGCGCCGGAGAGGATTTCGAGCTCAAGCTCTATTCCGGCAACGCGACCGCCAAGGCCGCCGACGCGACGCTCACCATCGTCACCGACGCCGGCGCTTTCGAGGCTCCTGCGCGGCTGGAGTAACGCGCCTACAGCTGGCCTGCGCCCTACTCCACTTTAGCGTCGATGGGCGCCGCCGCGGTCTCATGATCGCGCTTGGGCGTGCGCTTGAACGTCGATTTACGCCCGCGCAGGGTCTGGAGGATCTTCGCGCCATTGGCGAAGGCGAGATAGATCATCAGCGGCGGAATCGACGCGACCGTCTTCGCATAATCCGCGACGCTCCCGCGCTTGAGCGCCAGATAGGGCGGCAGCGTGATGCCGAGCGCCACCAGCACCGTCATGGTTCCGACGATTTGCAGCATTCCGGCATAGGGCGCGAGCGACCCGTGCAGCATCGCGCCAAGGACAAGGGCGATCAATCCGATGGCGGCGGCGGGGAAGAAAATCTGATGGGCGATAAGGGAGATCGCCATCATGCGGCGCGTCAGGCTCCACGGCGAACGCCAGATCGGCAGGATCGTCTTTTGCGCGACCTGCACAAATCCGTTCGACCACCGCCTTTGCTGGCGCCGGAAATCGCGGATTCCCTCCGGCACCTGACCGGGAATCGCCGGCTCCGACACGAACAGCCCATGCCATCCCTGGAGCGCCGCGCGCACGGTGAGGTCGAGATCCTCGCACAGCGAATAGTCCGACCAGCCGCCCGCGTCCTCGACCGTCGCGCGTCGCCAGATGCCGCCAGTGCCGTTGAATTGAAAGAGCCAGCCTGCATGCGCGCGCGAGCGCTGTTCGACGAGATAGTGGCCGTCCTGCACGAGGCCCTGGGCGCGCGTCAGCCAGTTCTTCTCGAAATTTTGAAACTCGCAGCGCGACTGCACGAAGCCGATGCGATCGTCGCTCAGAAAAAGCGGGACAGTCTCCTTGAGCCAATTGGACGGCGGACGGAAGTCGGCGTCGAGCATGGCGATGAAGGGCTCGTCCGTCAGCGTAAGACCGTGCGCGCAAGCTCCGGCCTTGAAGCCCGAGCGATCGGCGCGCCGCACATGGTCGATGACGGCGCCGCTCTCGCGAAGCTCCGCAGCCACGGCGTCGGCGCGCGCGCTGGTTTCGTCGGTCGAATCGTCGAGGAGCTGAATCCGCAGCCGGTCCTTCGGCCAATCGAGAAGCGCGACGCAGCGCAACGACTGCTCCGTGACGAGCGGCTCGTTGAACACCGGGATCTGCAGCAGGACTCGCGGCAAATCCCGGTCAGGCGTAGCGGGCGGCTTCGGATCGCGCACGCCGCGAAGCTGGTCATAGAAGAAGCGGCAGATGACGATCAGATAGCCTATTCCGATCGCGATCAGGATCGAAGCGCAGACAATCGCGACCGCGTCGACGAGGAATTGAAAAAGCCCCAGCACCAGCGGCTATCCTTCTTCATGCGGAACCGGCGAGGGCTTCGCCCCGGCGCGCGCGTTCACGGTGTCCTTCGCCCAAACCACCTGGTCAGTGACCCAGGCGTTCAACCAGACCGCCAGCATCGTCGCCTCGCGGACGATAAACACCGCAGGCGCCGCCCAAGATAACTGCCATCCTTTGACCTTGGAAAGCAATGTCTCAAGCGCGAACCACAGGAGAAGCGTGGCCGACGCGGCGGCAAGCGGGTCGATCCCGACGAGCGGCCCCGCGAGGGTAGAGGCCATAACCGCTGGAATTGCTTGGCATATTGGCTCAGCGAGAAAGGAGTGGAGTTCGTCGCTGCGGCGAACCACGCTCCAGCGCAGTTGCCGCTGATAGACGTCGTCGAATGCGCGCGCGCCGAGTTCCTGGCGCACGAGTCTGTGGGAAAAGACCGGGCGCTTGCCAATTCGCCGCATCGCTTTGGCCAGGGCGTTGTCTTCGCCGACCGTATGCGAAATCGCGTCGAAGCCGCCCGCCCGCTGAAAATCCGAACGCCGGAACAGCATGATCTTGCCCACGCCATGCCCCTGCCCCAGCGCCGAGGCGAGAAACAGCATGCGGGCATGCGGACCGTTGATGATCGCCGCTTCGACGTGCGCGGCGAAATTTTCGAGCCGGGCGCAATAGGGAATGGCGCAGACGAGCCCGACCTCGTCCGTCAACTGACGCACATGCGCCGCCAACGCGTCCGGCTCCAGCAGGACGTTGGCGTCCTTCATGAAGATGACGTCGTGCACGGCCTGCATGAACGGCGCGTATAGATTGTCGACCTTGGGACTGACGGCGAATTTTGCCGTCGAACGCAGGATGCGCGAGCGAACCGTCGGGTGCTGCGCGAGAATGTCGCGCATGCGCTGGACGGCCGGCGCGTCCAGGTCGGTCGCGGCGACGGTCACGTCGAAATCGCGGTAGCGCTGGGTGAGCGCGGACGCTTGCGTGCGGTCGAACTCTTCCTCGAGCATCTTGACGGGAAGTACGATCGAAACCGGCGGCTGGTCTCGGCGCGTGGCGCGGCGCGCGGCCAGCCAGGGCTGCGCGATGGTCGCCGCAACGGAAATAAAAAGCAGAACGACGGCGATGATCCAGTAGGCCCCGGCGGCCCAGGCGAGGACGGTATAGGCCGTCACGAGATCTCTCGTTCCGACGTCTCCGGCACGTCCGCAGGAAAACGCCGCATGACCCCGTCGACGAGCGCCGCCGGCAGGAAGGAAAAGAGGCGCATCGCCCAATACATATAGCGCGGAAAGGCGATGACGTCGCGGCGGCGTTCGAGCCCCTTCTTGATGATAACCGCGGCCTCTTCATCGGAAATCGCGCCGGGCTGCCAGGATTTGGCGCGCGCCGTCGCTGTTGCCTTCGCCGAAAAGGGCGTTTTCACGATGGTGCGCGCCGACATCGGCGTCTTCACATAGCCCGGCACGATCAGCGCGACATGAACGCCATGGGCCGCGATCTGGGCGCGCAGGCTATCCGCCCACATGTGAACGCAGGCCTTGGCCGCGCAATAGGCCGGCGAATGGGGGAGCGCGCGCACCCCGGCCATCGAGCCAACGATGGCGATCCTGCCGCTCTTGCGCGCGCACATCGGCTGGATCGCGGGTTCGATGGTGTTGAAGACTCCCTCGACATTGATCTTGAGCATGGCTCGGACCGCCTCGGGCGTCTCGAGAAGCTGGCCGGACGAAAGGCCCGTCGAGACGCCGGCGTTGGCGACAACAATGTCGATCGGGCCCTTTTCATCCGCGGACTGAACGATGCGGGCCATGGTTTCGCGATCGCGAACGTCGGCGAGGCGCGTCTCGGCGGCTTCCGCGCCGGCCGCGAGACAGTCGCGCGCGGCGGCCTCCAGGCGCGCTTCGTCGCGGCCGAGCAGTATCAGGCTCGCGCCTTCGCGGGCATAAGCGAGCGCCAGCGCGCGCCCAATGCCGCTCGAGGCGCCGGTGATCAGGATCCGCACAGCACGTTCAGCCATTGGCGGGTTCCACCCTGCGGCGCAGCTGGACGCTCATATCGCTGCCTTTGGCCGCAGCGTCGCTTCGCCGATAATGCCTGGCGCCCGCGCTGCGCCATAAGCCACCAGACGGACAAGGACCTCATTCTCCGTCGCGCGCAATACGCGCCCCGACAGGGTGACGGTCTCGCCGCGCAGGATCGGCTGCACAAACTTTCCGGCAAGCGAAGCGATGATCAGGTCTCCCCGCCAGGCTCTCAACATCGGTTCAAAGGCGGCAAGGAGCTTCATGCCATGCACCGGCGGCGCGGCGAGCCCGATCGCCGCCGACACCGCATCGTCAAGGTGCAGGGGATTGGCGTCGCCCGAGACCTCGGCGTAGCGCGCGAGCGAAGGCGCGTCGAAGGGCCCAATAACGGTCTCCGGCAATTTGTCCCCGACCTTGACCGACTCGCTCATGACAGGCTCCCGAATCCGGCGCGCGGGACAAGCCGCAACTGCGCTTCAATTCGTGCGCAAGGCGTTCCGCCCGGCGTTGCGACGGTCGCGACCAGCGTCAGGCGCGGCGGCGTCTCCTCGCGGCTCATGGTGACGCTCAAATCGTAGCTCTCGCCGGCGACGAGAGGCGCGTCATAGAAGAAGCTTTGCGACTCATGCACGGGCACGACGTCGAGTTCGCCGCATAGGTCGCGCACGACCGAAAATAGCGAGGGCTCGGCGAGCCAGATCGCAGGATAAGCGAGCGGAACGCTCGCGGCGTCGCCGCCGGTCTCGCGCGCATAGGCCGCGGCGCGCGCCGGATCGACGCACATTCGAAACGGGCCGAGCGCAACCGGCGGCTCAAGCGGCATGGCGCACGATCAACACGGCGTTGATCCCTCCAAAGGCGAAGGAGTTCGACATGGCGGCGTCGATCTTGTGGGCGCGTGCGACGTCCGGGACGACGTCGAGCGGGCATTTGGGGTCGGGCTCCAGGAAATTGATGGTCGGGGGCGCAATTTGTTCGCGAAGCGCGCGTATGGTGATGACGAGCTCCAACCCGCCGCTCGCGCCCAGCGCGTGGCCGTGAATAGGCTTCGTCGACGACACCGGCGCGGAACGCCCGTAATCGCCGAACACGCGCAGGATCGCTTCCGCTTCGGTGATGTCATTGGCGTGAGTCGCGGTGCCGTGCGCATTCACGTAATGAATGTCCTGCGGAGCCATTCCCGCGTCTTCGAGCGCAAAGGCGATCGCGCTGGACGCGCCTTCGAGGTCTGGCCGCACCGGATCCTTGGCGTCGCTCGTCGTGCCGTAGCCGGCAAGTTCGCACAGCGGCTCATGGCCGCGCGCGCGCGCCGAGTCCTCGGTTTCGAGGATGAAAACCGCCGCGCCTTCGCCAAGCGACATGCCGTTGCGGCCTTTCGAGAAGGGGCGGCACAGATTCGGCGTTAACACCCGAAGGCCTTCCCAGGCGCGGATCGTCGCATTGATGACGCAGGCTTCCGCGCCGCCGACGATGGCCTTGTCGACAAGGCCTTGTCTGATCATCTGCATGCCAAGTCCGATCGCCTGGCTCGCCGACGAGCAGGCGCTGCCAATGGCGAAGGTCGGGCCGAGGCAAGAATAGCGCATGCCGATGGTCGCCGGCGCCGCGCTCGGAATGAGCTTGGGGACGCTCAGCATCTCCGGGCGCGTGCCCTCGACATAGTAGCGATAAATGCCGTCCTCGATCGTCGTCATGCCGCCGATGCCGGACCCGATGATGACGGCGGTTCTTTGCCCCGCGACGCCTTTGCGTTCAAAGCCCGCCTGCGCCATCGCTTCGTCGGCTGCGACGATGCAGAACTGCGTGAAGGGATCGCAGAACGGGAGAACATTGGCTTCGATGCGAGCGGCGGGATCGAAGTCGGGCACTTGCGCCGCGATTTTGATCCGTCCGTCATAGGGACGTTGGGTCTTCAGCGGGCGAATCTGCGCGACGCCGTCGCGCGCCGCTTCCCAGAGCTTTTGCGCGCCGACGCCCGAGGCGCAGACCGCGCCCATTCCGGAAATAACGACGCGGCGCCCCTCGGCGCGCGCTCGCGAGAAGGCCATCTACTGCTTCTCGCGCTCTTTCTGGATATGGTCGGCAATCGCCTCGATCAGGCTCTTGACGTCTTTGGCTTCCTGCAGCGACCCGTCCATTGGAATATAGACGTTGAATTTTTCCTCGAGCGCCGTGAGAATCATGACGATGTCGACGGACTTCAGGTCGAGGCTCTCGATCGACGCGTCGGGCGTGATCTTGCTGCGGTCCACCATGCCTTCCGACGCGATCACCTCGATGATTTCGTCGACGAGCTGGGTCTTGTCCTGCGGGTTATCTGTCACGAATCCCTCCGTTTCCGGGTTCTTCGCCGCCTGGGCGACACTTGGCGACACATAGCGGCACTTGGCGCTCGCGCGCGACGCATTGACGCGGCGGCGTCGACCCGACGCCTCGAATCTGGGCGCCGTGGCCGGCCGCCCGCCTCATATTCCGGCTATTCCGCCCCAGCGCCCCGCCTCGAGCGCGATCGGCACTGGTTAAGGCGTTTGTTCCCGAAAATAAAGCCCGCAGCGCTTCCAGCGGATTTGCAGTGGCCCGCCGGAGCGCTTCATGCGAAAAGGCCGCCCGAACCAATGGGAGGGCGACGGCGAAAATGACGGGACAGGACACGGCGCTGGCGGGGGTTTTTCCACAGGCCACGGAAGCGCAATGGCGCGTCCTCGTCGAGCGGGCGCTGAAAGGCGCATCCTTCGAAACGCTCGTCTCCAAGACCTACGACGGTCTTTCGCTTCAGCCGCTCTATTCCGGCGCCGCCGGTTCGCCGCTCCCGGTCCTGCGGAAAAACCCGGGACGTTGGGCCATTCTTGCGCGCGTCGACGTCGCCGACGCTGACGCCGCCAACCGATTGGCGCTGCAGGACCTCGATGGCGGCGCCGACGGATTGCATCTCGTCTTCGCCGGCTCGATCGGCGCCTATGGCGGGGGACTAACCGGCGGCGACGATGCAACGATCGCCCGCATCCTCGCCAATGTTCGGCTCGACTACGGCATTCCGCTGACGCTTGACTCTTCGCTGCGCGCGCCGGGCGCCGCCAAGGCGCTCATGCGTTTCGTCGACGCTCAACATATCGAGCCGTCGCTTACCCGCGTCTCGATGGGCTTCGATCCGCTCGGGGCGCAGGCGCGGCACGGATTCGCCGCGGAGCCCTGGCCGCAAACCGCCAAGAGTTTCGCGCGGGACGTGAAGGCGGCCGCCGACGCGGGCTTCGTCTACGCGACGGCGGTCGCTGACGCGCGGGTGGTGCATTCGGCGGGCGGAACCGAGTCGCAGGAGCTCGCTTTCGCGCTTTCCTCGGCGCTCGCCTATCTGCGGGCGCTCGCGGATTCTGGCCTCGACCTGGATGCGGCGCGCGGCCTGATCGCATTCCGCTTTTGCGCGGACGCCGACGAACTGCTGGGCGTCGCGAAATTCCGAGCCGCGCGGCGCCTTTGGGCGCGCGTTGAAGAAGCCTGCGGCCTCTCTCCCAAACCCGCGCTGGTGTTCGCCGAAACGGCCTGGCGGATGATGTCGCGGCGCGACCCGTGGAACAATATTTTGCGCGGGACGCTCGCCGCCTTCTCGGCGGCGATCGGCGGCGCCGACGCCGTTTCCGTTCTACCCTTCACCCAGCCCTTGGGCGCTCCCGACGAATTCGCGCGACGGCTGGCGCGCGACACGCAGCTCGTCCTGCAGGACGAATCCCACATCGACGCCGTCGACGATCCGGCCCGCGGCGCTGGCGGCTTCGAAGCGCTGACCGACGCGCTGTGCCAGGGGGCGTGGACGCTTTTTCAGCAGATCGAAGCGGGCGGCGGCCTGCCCGCGGCCTTGCAATCCGGCGCCTTCCAGGCGGCTGTGGCCGAAGCCGCCGAGCGGCGCGCCAGGAACGTGGCGCGCGCCAAGGACAAGGTCATCGGCGCCAACCACTTCCCCGATATTCACGAGGGCGCGCTTGACGTCCTCGCGCCCTATCGACCTTCGGCCGCACTGGTCGAGCCGCCGGCAGGCGCGCTGAAAAGCGCGCCGCTCGCGCCACAGCGCCTTTCCGAACCATTCGAGCGGCTGCGCGAAGAGTCGGACATGGACTTCGCCGCGTCCGGAAACCGTCCGAAGATTTTCCTGGCGAATCTTGGCCCTGTGGCCGCGTTCACGGCGCGGGCGAATTTCGCCAAGAATTTTTTTGAGGCTGGCGGCGTCGAAGCGGTGTTTGGCCCGGAAACGGAATCCACGACCGAATTGGTCGACGCCTACCGGGAATCTGGCGCCAAACTCGCTTGCCTCTGTTCGTCCGACAGGATCTATGGAGACGCGGCGGAAACGGCGGCGCTGGCGCTCAAGGGCGCTGGCGCCCGGCTCTTTCTCGCCGGCCGGCCAGGAGACCTTGAGGAGCGTTTGCGTCTTGCGGGCGTGACGGACTTCGTTTACGCGGGCTGCGATATGGACGGCGCGCTGCGGCGCGCGCTTGCGGAGGCCAGATGAGAATTCTCGCCTTTGCGCTCGCGGCCTGCGTGGCGGCCGGCGGCGCATTCGCCAAACAGCCGCGCGGCCAAAAGACGAAACCCGAGAACGAGCGCGCTCAATCGAGGCCTGTCGGCGACCCAAACGGCAGATGGCGCGTCGACGCGACGACGACCGTCGGCGCCTGCCAGACGCTCATCCCCCCGACATTGGAGATTATCGACAAAAAGGTCATGGCCTCGCCTGGGCCGGCCCTCTCGTCCTGGGGCTATGTCGACGACGAGGGGACCATCGTCGCTCGTTTCACGGGCGCGGGAGAACGCGTGGCGCGCATCCACGGAACCCTGCACGGCGACCGGTTCTCCGGGGCTTGGTCGTCGTCGACGGACCTCTGCGGCGGAACCTGGAGCGCGGCGCGCAGCGACGCTGGAGGGCAATAACCCGACCGACTACTGCGGACGCGGCTCGTAGTAGCTGTCCTCTTCGCCCAAGAATAGCCCTTCCTCGGGCATCGGGCGCGCCGCCTGCACGACCGCCGGCGCGGCCGAGCGGGCGGCGGCGGATTGCACGCCTAGCCCGTCCCGCTGATAGATGTCGTCGCGGAACTGGGTAACCCCGTCCGGCGTCGCCCACGCCGTGATGTAGACCCAATACACGGGCACGGCCGGCGTGATCTTGACATCCACCCGCTCGCCCGAGGCGATGACCTCGTCGATGTGGTCACGGTCCCAGCCGGGCGTCTCCTTCAGCAGCCAGGCGACGTAGTCGCGGACGTTCTGAAGCCGGATACAGCCGGAAGAAACGAAGCGGAAATCGTCGCCGAAAACGCCCTTGGCCGGCGTGTCGTGCATGTAGACGCCATAGGGGTTGGCGATGTCGATGCGCACGACGCCAAGCGAATTGAAATCGCCGCCGATGTCCTGGCGGAAGCGGAAATTGAGCGCTTCGAGCGAACGCCAGTTGATCTGCTCGGGCTGAAGCTCCTCATTGTTCTTGCCGTAGACGCGGATGTGGTTGTCGCGCAGGTAATTTGGATCGGCCTGCATCTTAGGGATCAAATCCTTGCGGATCACCGAGGACGGCACCGTCCAGAACGGATTGAAATTGACCTGGATGGCCTTCGTCTGCATCACCGGCGACTGGCGGTCGATCTTGCCGACGCCCGCCATGTGATGGGTGACGACCTCGCCATTTTCGACCGTCTCCACCGAAGCGGCCGGAATATTGGCTGTGACGTATCGGTTTCCGAGGCCATGTGAGAAGCTGCGCAACCGCACAAGGTTGGTCTCGAGCTGCTTCAGCCGGATCTCAGCCGGCACGTTCATCGCCTGGATCGTCTGTCGATTGACGACGCCGGTCGCGATGACGCCGTGGCGCGCCTGAAAACGGCGCACACCCGCCTCCACGTAAGAGTCGAACACCGGGCTTGCCCCCGTTTCCGCGCCAAGGTCGCCGGAGGCGATCAGCCGGCGGCGCAGCGCCGAAACCGACGGGCTGTTGGAGCCAAGCCGCATCTGCTGACCAAAGGGCACTTGCGGCCAGCCGCCACTGGCGATGATCTCGCGAAAACGCTCGATCGCCGCCTCAGTGGCCGCCACCGTCTGCGGCGAGAGAATGGGCGTGGTCGAACGGGATACGGTCAGACGGGCGTCAGCGTCATATCTCTGCGCCCATTCGGCCTGTCCGCCGAATTCCCCCGCAGCAAAGGCGGGCGTGAGACCGGCCGCGCCAAAGACGAGCGCGGCGCCGCAGGCATACTGTAAAAGTCCGGATTTTCGCACAGATCGCTCCAATCACCTCGCCGGAGATAACTCCGGCGGTCAAGCCGAAAGACGACGCCGCCTAGAGGACCGCGTCGCCTCCTTTGATCGAATTGTGCATTTTCGCCGTTAACAAGGCGCGAACAGTCCGGCGTTTTTATGGCCTGCGGGCGGGGAAGGACGACGACGCCCACGTCCTGGCGCTCAGCCCACGCGGACCCACCCATTCATGCCCAGGCGCTCCTGGGGCAGGAAGCGCGCCTTATATTCCATCTTGCGCGAACCTTCGACCCAATAGCCAAGGTAGACATGCGGCAGGCCGAAGCCGCGGGCGCGCTCCGCATGATCCAGGATCATGAAGCCTCCCAGCGAACGGCGCTCCAATTCGGGCTCGTAGAAGGAGTAGACCATCGACAGTCCATCCGACAGTCGGTCTGTCAGGCAGCAGGCGACGAGCGCGCCGATTTCGCCATCCGCCTGCGCGAGCCGGTATTCAACGAGGCGGGTGTCGACGTGGCTGTCTTCGATCATCATCTGATAATCGACCATGCTCATATCGGCCATGCCGCCGTCGGAATGGCGCGCGCCGACATAACGCCGAAACAGGGCGTATTGCTCATGCGTGGCCCGCGCCGGCCGGGTTTCGGCGACAAGATCGGCGTTGCGGCGGAGGACCCGGCGCATGCCGCGCGACAGCGTGAACTCGTCGATCTTCACCCGCACCGAGACGCAAGCCCGACACTGCTCGCAGGCGGGGCGATAGGCGATCGTCTGCGAGCGCCGGAAACCCGATTGCGTCAACGTGTCATTGAGCGGCGGCGCCCGCAAACCGATCAAATGGGTAAAGACCTTCCGCTCCTCGCGGCCCGGCAAATAGGGGCACGGCGCCGGAGAGGTCAGATAGAATTGCGGCGCGTCGCGCGGCTCTTTGGTCACGCTCGATCATCCCAGCTTCGACATTAATCTAGAGCGCCCGGGCGGCGCGGGCCAAGCCCAGATTGCGACTTCGAAGTGGCGGTTTTTAAGACGAGCGCCGCAAAACGATCACGTCGGCCAGGATGTCATGCAGGCAGCGCTTGTCGCTGGTAAACAGCGACACGAGCAGCAGCGGCGGGAACAGCCAAGTCACATAGAACAAAACGGCGTGGACGGCCGCCTGCAGAAAAGGCACCGGGTCTCCGTCCATGGTGCGCATTTCCAAGTTCATGAACGCCATGCCAGGCGTCGCCATTCGCGACCCCGACACGGTCAGACCATTGTAAAAAAAAGCCACGATTGGGAACAGCGGCGGCAAGATGAAGGCGGACAATCCGGCGCTCAGAATGAAGAGCGCAATGAACAACGCCGCCGACATGCCCGCGACAAGGACCAAATCGAGCATCACGGCGATGATGCGGCGGGTGCGCACGCCCTCGAGCGCCTGCGGCGGAATGTAAGGCGCGGCGCCCGCCCCGATCGGGGCCATTGGGCGTTCACGGCTGGAAAAAGGATCGCGCTCGGACATGCACTCGTGGCCTTTCAGTTGGCAAGCCAAAGATCGTCGGCCTTGTGGCTGGTTTCAAGTGCGTCGCGAAACGGCCAGCTTCCGGTAGGAGATGCGGAAAGGGCTTGCCTCGCCCACCGACGTGAGCGTAGCCTCCATTTTTTCATTCGCAGGATTTTAGAGGTGGGAGAAAATGTTTAAGACCATCGTCCTTTTTTCGGACGGGACCGGCAATAGTTCGGCTTCGCCTTTCAAGACCAATGTCTTTCGTCTCTACGCCGCCCTCGACATGTCGCCGGACAAGGGCCAGATCGCCTATTACGACGATGGCGTCGGCTCTTCGCAGCATCGGTGGCTGGCAGCCATCACCGGGGCGTTCGGCTTCGGTCTGAAACGCAATGTGCTGGATCTCTATAAGTTTCTCACGCGCCATTATCGTGACGTGTTGGAGACGCAACATATCGCGCCCAGCGAAACGACCGACGGAAAGCTTTATCCTCCGAAGATCGCCTGTTTTGGCTTCAGTCGGGGCGCCTTCACCATCCGCGTTCTTATCGGCCTTGTGGCCTCGGAAGGCCTGCCGCTCGGCGCCGATTCGGAAGAAGAGCTCAACAGGCTGGCCGAGCGCGCCTATCAGAAGTTCCGAGCGGATCATTTTCATACTCTCCTTGGACTCGAGAATATCTGGCGATGGCTACGCGACAGGGTCGTGATCCCCCTCCTCGATCGCAATTCGACGCCTTACGATCGCGACAAGAACGCCAAGGTCGACGCGATCGACTTCCTGGGCTTGTGGGACACGGTCGGCGCCTATGGGATGCCCGTCGAAGAGCTGCGGGTCTTCATCGACAAATTCATCTTTCCGCTGACCTTCAGCAGCTATGATCTATTGCCGATCGTCCGCGTCACGCGTCATGCGCTGTCGATCGACGACGAGCGCGACGCTTTCACGCCAATCCCCTTTGACGATGCGGACGTGCGTTATGAAGCGTCGCGCAAGCGCGACGCGATGATCGCGACTCTCACCGCCCAAGGGATGAGCCGTGAGGCGGCGGAAGATAAAGCCTATCAGGAAGTCTGCGAGCGTAGCCAGCAAATCTGGTTCGCCGGCGTGCACGCGAATGTCGGCGGTGGCTATCCCGACGACAGCGAAGCGATCCTGCCGATGCGCTGGATCATGCAGGAGGCGGAAAAACACGGCGTCGTCTTTATCGATTCGATCAAGAAAGACATCGAGGCGAAAGCGACCGCCTTCGGACAGATCTATGATTCCCGCAGCGGATTGAACGCGCTCTATCGATACAAGCCGCGCGATATCGCTGGAATTCTAAATAACGCGCGCCAGCTCACTTTGGAACAGTGCAAAATGAGCCCGACAGCAAGCGCTGCGCCGCCGCCGACGCCGCTGATCCATGAAAGCGTCATCTATCGAATGGCGCTGCTTTTCGAGGGCTATGCGCCCATCGCCTTGCCCCAGCAATTCCAGGTCGTCGACAATACCGGCCGCGCGAAGGTCTTCGTCGATTTCGCCTCCGACGCGCGGCAGCGCGAAGGCCGATTCGCCAATGGCGGCAACGCCGCCGCGACGCAAAGCAAGATGTCGGGCCTGGCGCAATTGGTCGCTAAACTCGAAACGCCCAGCAAAAAAAATCTCGATCTCGTCTCCGCCGCCGTCTTTTGGCGACGCGTTTCGTATCAACTCACGCTCTGGTCGCTCATCGCGCTTTTGCTGACGCCTTTGCTGGAACGTCAGGACGGCGACTCGAACTGGCCGCCAATTCAGCTCTTTCAATGGATTGTCGGTTTCGCCGCAGGCTACCTTCCTGGCTTTCTCTCGCCCTGGCTCGACGCTTTTCAGCAGTATCCGCTCTGCGCGGGCATATTGCTTCTGATTTTTGGCGTCACCTTCTGGTGGGGTGGGCATCTGAGGCGCATCATCGCCGACCGCTCACGCTTCGCATGGGGTATGACGGATAAACCGTCACAGAGCGCGCTCGGTCGACTGCTATGGGACCCGACCGCCATTTTCCTGTTGGATTGCAAACCCGCCAATCGCGCGTGGCGCTTCATCTCCGACAAGGCGTTACCCAGCCTCATATTTGTCGTCGCCGTTTTCGCCGCCTTGTTCTTTGTCGATCGGCTCTATTTCCACTACCGCGCCTTTCAGGGCGACGTATGCAAAAACTCGGCTATCGCCGAAAGCCTATCACGCGTAAAGACCTTCGAATTTTCCATCGATAGCGCCTGCATGGCGACCGGCTACAGACTGGAAAAGGGTCGCTTTTATGCCGTGAACTTCAAGATCGAGAAGGAATGGCAGGACGCGTCGCTCGCCGCCAATCTTGGCGGCCTGAAGCGGAACAAACTCTCGCTCGACAAAAAAATTGGATTTTTCCTGATGGGGCTCGGGGTCAAACGCGTGATCGGCGAGCCATGGCTGAAGCCGATCCTGCAAATTGGCGAAAGGGGCTTCGACCTCGTCCCGGGAGAACCTTTTGTTCCCTTCCCAAACGGCTCGCCGAAAGAAGAAATGACCGTGCGTTTCAAATCGCCCGCCGCCGGAGAACTCTTTCTATACGTCAACGACGCCTACTCCGGTTTCCTCCCGCTCACGACGATTTTTGGGCAGGAGCCCAATCCCGACGGCGATCCGCGCCACACCTACGGCAATAATGAGGGGACGGCGAAGGTTAAAATCGAGCCCCTGCCTGCGGATTTCGGGGATTAGTCGGCGCGCCGCTTGACGGCGGAGCCCCGATTGTCGCAAGGCTCCCGCCAGCCGGCGCGCGCCCCTGCCCGCCCGGAGCAGCTTCGGGAAATGCCCATGACCAGCAACGCCGTCGACGGCGGACATTTGCGCGCCTTCATCGAGCGAATCGAAAAGCTCGAGGAAGAAAAGCGCGCGATCGGCGACGACATCAAGGACGTCTACGCGGAAGCGAAAGGGACGGGGTTCGATCCCAAGGTGATGCGCAAGATTGTTTCGCTGCGCCGGCAGGATAAGCACAAGCGGGAGGAGGAGGAGGAAATCCTCGACCTCTATCTTTCCGCGCTCGGCATGGAGTAGCGCGTAAGGTCTCGTTAACCATATTTCCCTAACGCTGGCTGGGCGCCTTCGCGCTGTCGCGCGAAGGCATGCGCACGCGCGAGGGATGACGTGCCGTCCGACTGCCGAAGGAGCCGCGCCGCTTATGCGGCGCTCTGCGTCGTTCTTGCGGCGTTCGCGGCTTCGCCGGCTCTCGGCCAGTCCAAGCCGCTGGCGGGCGACGCGCGCCCCGCCTCGCCGCCTCTGGCGCCGCTCAGCCAGCCCGCTCCATCGCTCCCCCTTATGGACGTCGAAGTCCCGCCGGGGTCGGAGCCGCTCATGCGCGGCGCGCCGGACGAAAAGGACCAGCCGGTTTCCGGCTACGCCAACTACGGGACCCCGCAGCGCAAGGAGAAATTGCCGAAGCCCTATCCCAAGCCGCGGGTTTACACGCCGCGCCCCTTCGCGCCGAAGAATCCGCTGCCGCCGCTCGAACCTTACCGCAAGTCATCGCAGGCCAAGGCGCTCCTGAAGCTGAAGCCGACGACGCAGCCGTCATCGCCGATTCCGCCGCCCGTCACGGTCGCGGCCTTGCCGACTCTCCCGCCCAAACCCAAGCCAAGGCGCGAGCTAAAGCCTTTCGAACCTATGGGCGTCGGCGTTGGCGCATCGCGGGTTTCGCCGTTCCTTCAACTCTCCGGCGGCTATGACGACAACCCCAACCGCCTGGCGCCCGGCACGGCGGGCAAGCGCGGCTCGTCGGTGATTCGCGGCGACGGCGGATTCGCCCTGCGCTCGGACTGGTCGCGCCACAGCCTGATCGCCGATCTGCGCATGGGCTACGCCCTGTATCCGGACTATTCGCCGGCCAATAGGCCCGACGGCGCAGGAGCGCTCGTCGCGCGCTACGACATCACCCGCGACACGCAAATCGATTACAAGATGAGCTTTTCGCTGGACACCATCCGCCCGGGCGCGCCGGGGCTTTCCACCGGCGTGCCGGACGTCTTCGTCGTCAACCGGCCAATCGTCATTGGCGCAACCGCCCAGCCAGGGATCACCCATCGCTTCGGCAGGCTGCTGGTGTCGCTCAGGGGCGGCTACGAGCGCGTCAACTACGAGAACGGGATCAATAACGACGGGACGATCCTCAATCTCGCCGCGACCAGTTACAACGGCTTTGGCGGCGGCGGCCGCATCTCCTACGAGATAACGCCCGACCTGCAGCCCTTCGTCGAAGGCGATGTTGATAGGCGGCTGCACGACAGCCCCGTCGACTTCAACGGCTTTTACCGGGACAGCGTCGGATTCGCCGTGCGTGGCGGCGCCGTGGTGAATTTCAGCGAATTGCTGAAAGGCGAAGCCGGCGCAGGCTATGGCGAACGCAATTACGCCGACCCACGGCTGACCACGCTGCGCGGCCCGATCGTCGACGCCTCGCTGATCTACACGCCCTCCGCGTTGACGACTGTGACGCTGCGCGCCAGCACGACGCTCAATGAAACGACCCTGGCGGATGCGAGCGGCGTGCTGACGCAGTCATACAGCGTCGAGGTGTCGCATGACCTTTTGCGCAAGCTGAATGTGACGCTGCTTGGCTCCTATTTCGTCAACGACTACCAAGGCGCCGACGTGTTCGAGCGCGGCTATTCGGCGGGCGTCAAGCTCGACTACAAGATCACCCGCACGCTGTCGCTGCGCGGCAGCTTTGTGCACGAGAATCTGGCTACGAGCTTTCCCAACGCGGATTACACCGCGAACACTTTGCTCCTTGGGCTGAGATTTCAGCTTTGAATGGAAGGGTTCGCCCCCCGCCGCGCGCGGGCGTCGCGCCTTGCGGGTCAATGCGCGGCGCCGTCCACAGGCGCGGCGCGCGATGTTTCCAAGGGCGAGCTAAGGCGCACCAAGCGATAAACTTCGCCGATCCGATCGAGATGACGATCCAGAGTCAGCGGATCCGCCCAATAGCGCTCATAGGCCGCGCGGCCCATACGCCGCGCGATCACATCGTCGCACAGCTGCGTCATGGCGTCCGAAAGCGCGCGCACATCCGCCGACTTGAACCATAGGCCAGTTTCGCCGTGCGTGACCGCCTCGCGACCGGCGCAAAGATCGCTGACGATGACAGGCGTGCCAAGCGCGAGCGCCTCATAGATCGACAGCGGCTGCCCCTCGTACCAGATCGAGGGAAAGACCAGCGCGCGCGCCGACCGCAACAGGTCGCGCACCTCTCGCGCGCTGCGCCAGCCGAGAAACCGCGCTTGCGGAAAGGCTTTGCGCAAAGTTTGGCGCTCGGGGCCATCGCCGATGAAAACCGGCCTCACGCCCGCGATCGCCGCGGCTTCAGCGAAATAGCGCGCTCCCTTCTCCGGCGAGAGGCGGCCAAAGAAAACAAAATCGCCGAGCGGCGCGTCGCCCTTGGGGCCGAGATCTGGAACGTCAATCGGATTGGAAACGTCGTAGCAGGTCGCGTCTTTCGGCAAATACGGCGTCATGACCTCGCGCTGCAGCTTGGAGATCGTGACGACATGCCGGGCGCTCTCATGCAGCCTGCTGGCGTAGAGCATCACCGCATGCCGGAAAACGCGCATCAATTTGCGATGATACCCGCGCGAATCGCAATTATGCGCGATGCATCCGGAGGACATAGCGACATAGTCGCAATTGCGCGCCTTGCCGAAGTCATAGAAGCCGCCGTTGGGACAGGCCAGATAATAATCATGTAGCGTGTGAACGACCGGCAGGCCCGCATGACGAAGCGCTTCGCCGATCGACGGCGACAGCGCCTTCGACCAGCCATGCACATGGACGATGGTCGCGGCTGGATCGCATGTCGTCAAATGCGCGCTGAGCGCGCGCGCCGCCTCGGCGTTCCAAAGCCACTGCGCGCCAAAGCGCAGGAACGACGGCGCCGACCTCACATCGGGCTGACCAAGAAGCCTCACATTGACGCCGGACTCGACGAGCGCCGCAGCGACGGGACCGACGGCGGCGAAGAAGTCGACGCTGAAACCGCGTCGCGCGAGTCCGCACGCGCTGTCGATCGCGACCTTCTCCAGCCCGCCGGCGGCATGCGCATAATCGCAGATGATGACAATCCGCATCGTGTTTCCAGCGTCAAACCGCAGCCACCGTCCGCTTGACGCTGCGCATGATGTTGAGAGGGCGGCTCCGCCTGAAAGCTTTCGCCGCCACGGTGATGACCCGATCATAAAGCAGAAAACCAAAAATGCTCCCTGCCGCTGGAGCGGCGCGCGGCGGCGCGCTATAAGCGAGCCCTAAAGTGAGGCGCTCTATGGATTTTGGCGCGCAGGACGAAGTCGTGCGCTTTCTCGCCTCGCTCGACGGCGGCGCGGAGCGCATCATTGCGACCCACATCTCCGTCGTCGCGCTCTGCAAGACGCGCGCCTTCAAGCTGAAGAAAGCCGTGCGCTATTCCTATCTCGACTTCTCGACGCCGAGCCGCCGGCTGGAGATGTGCGCGCGCGAAGCCGCGCTCAACAAGTCATTCGCGCCCGAACTTTATCTCGGCGCGCACCGCATCACCCGCGAGAGCGACGGTCGGCTGGCGCTCGACGGCGCAGGCGAAACAATCGATGCGGTCATAGAGATGCGCCGCTTCGCCGACGGCGATCTTCTCGACGAGGTCGCGCAAGGCGGCCGACTGACGAAGGAAATGGTCGAAACGCTGGCGCGAAAGATCGCCGCGACGCATGACGCGGCGCTGGTCGATCGCGCGCGCGGCGGATCGGCGGCGATGCGGCATGTTCTCGACGGCGCGGCGGCGAGCCTGCGGGACGCCAAGCTTTCCGCGCCGGAGGAAGTGGAGGCGCTCATCGCGGGTCTTACGCGGGCGCTCGATTCGCAGGCTGTAGTGCTCGACGCGCGCAGGACGCAGGGCAAGGTTCGGCGCTGTCACGGCGATCTGAATTTGCGCAACATCTGCCTGTATCAGGGCGCGCCGACGCTATTCGACTGTCTCGAATTCGACGAGGAGATGGCGACGATCGACGTGCTGTACGATCTGGCGTTTCTTCTGATGGACCTGTGGCGCGTCGGCGCGCCGGATTTCGCCAATCTCGCGCTGAACCGCTATCTCGACGCCCGCGACGAGACCGACGGAATGCCGCTTCTGCCCTTCTTTATGTCGCTGCGCGCCGCGATCCGCGGCCATGTCGAGGCGTCGCAAAATCACCAAGAACGCGCCCGCGAATATTTTGCGCTCGCGCGCGAACTTCTGGCGGCGCCGCGCGCCGCCGTCATCGCCATCGGCGGACTGAGCGGGTCGGGAAAGTCGAGCGTCGCGGCGGCGCTCGCGCCGAGTATCGGATGTCCGCCCGGCGCGCGCATCGTCAACAGCGACCGCATCCGCAAGCGGCTGTTCGGCGTCGCGCCGACCGCGCGTCTCCCGCAGGAAGCCTATGCGAGCGCGGTTTCGGAAAAGGTCTATGGCGAGATGTTCGACGACGCGGCGCGGACGGCGGCCGCAGGCTGGCCGGTCATCGTCGACGCCGTCTTCGACCGGCCACAGGATCGCGCGGCGATCCGAGCCGTGGCCGAGCGGTCGCGCGCGCCGTTCTTCGGCGTCTGGCTCGATCTCGATCTCGCCAGCCGCGCGGCGCGCGTCGATAGGCGCGTCAATGACGTCTCCGACGCGACGCGTGACGTGCTCGCGAAGCAAATGGAAAAGGCGACCGGCGAGATCGACTGGCTCAAGATCGAGGCATCGAAGGACGCGGCGACGATCGCCGAGGAAGTCAAAAATGCGACCGCATCGGACATTTCAAATCTTGCCCCGCTCGCACGCTGAGTGAACGCCGCCCCGAAACAGAAAAGCTGCGACGCGCGGCATTTGCGCGACGAAAAGCGACGCCGGCCCTTCGTCCTTCGAGACGGTCTCTTCGAGGCCCCTCAGGATGAAGGGCCTTGGTTCGTGAACTGAAGCGTTCTGGCCTTGTCGTAACAACAAGCAGTCCTCATCCTGAGGAGCCTGCGCAGCAGGCGTCTCGAAGGAGGAGGACTACGGCGCCGGGCGCTCGCGCGAATGGGTTTCTCCATCAAAAGACTCCCTGCGCGCTCTGATGGACTTCAGGGCTGCATCTCGGGAATAAGCACCGCCGCGCCCTGCAGCCGGCCTTCGCGCAGATCGGCGAGCGCCTCATTGGCTTGCCCGAGCGGATAGCGCGTGGCGTGCATCTTCAACGGCAGCGTCGGCGCCAATGCGAGAAATTCGCGCGCGTCGTCGCGCGTCAAATTCGCAACCGAAACAAGTCGCCGCTCCTCCCACAGCAGCGCGTAGGGAAAGCTGGCAATGTCGCTCATGTGAATGCCGCCGCAGACGACGGCGCCGCCCTTCTTCGTGGCGGCGAGCGCAAGCGGAACCAGCGCGCCGACCGGCGCGAAGATCAGCGCGGCGTCGAGCTTCTCCGGCGAGGGCGCGTCCGAATCCTGCGCCGACGCCGCGCCAAGCGACAGCGCGAAATCGGCGGCCGCCTGATCTCCCGGCCGAACGAAGGCATGAACGCGCCTGCCCTGGTGAATCGCGACCTGGGCGATGATATGGGCGGCGGCGCCGAAGCCGTAGATGCCGATCGCTTCCGCCGGACCCGCCATCTTCAATGCGCGCCAGCCGATGAGGCCCGCGCACAGCAGCGGCGCGAGCGTCGCCGGATCGCCGGTCTCGGGCAGCGGGAAACAGTAGGACGCGTCGGCGATCGTATGGGTGGCGTAGCCGCCGTCGCGCGTATAGCCGGTGAAGAGAGGATCGTCGCACAGATTTTCGCGCGCGCTTATGCAAAAGGGGCAATGTCCGCAGGTATGGCCGAGCCAGGGGACGCCGACGCGCTGGCCGAGGGCGAAACCCGCGACGCCGGCCCCGATCGCCTCGACGCGGCCGACGATCTCATGGCCCGGAACGATGGGAAGTTTCGGCTCGGTCAATTCGCCGTCGACGACATGGAGATCGGTGCGGCAGACGCCGCAAGCCTCGATCTTGAGCGACAACTCCCCGGCGCCGGGCGCGGGAACCGGCCGCTTCTCCATGACGAGCGGCGCATGCGGCGCGGGCAGGACCATGGCTTTCATGATCGCGGTCATTGGAAATGCTTGCTCAGAAAGATGCGGCTGTGGCCGGGCGGAAAATCGGCGATCTCGCCCGCGCGCGCGAAGCCGAGCCGCTCATAGAAGGCGGCGACGCGCTGCTCGAATGTGTCGATATAGACGCCGACGCAGCCGCGATGCCGGGCGAGGCGCTCCGCCTCCCCGATCAGCCGGGCGCCGAGGCCCTGGCCGCGCCGCGACTCCGCCACCCAGAGATGGCGCACATAGGCCCATCCCCAATGGGTGAGGCCATTGACGCCGCCGATCAAAGCGTCATTTTCCTCGCGCGCCAGAATTGAGAAGGGCCGGTCCTCGCGCGCGCCGAAGCGTTCGCCAAGCGCCGCGCCGAGACAGGCCGAGAGCTCCGCCGATTCCGCCGTTTCGATCGACAGAGCGAGCTTCTCAATCTCGACGCTTTTGGCCATGGTTTCGCGCATGACTCGAATATTCGCTTTGTTACTTTGCGCGCTGCTGGCCGGCGCCGCAACCGCGCATGGCGAGGAAGGCGCCTGCGCGCCGGTCGACATCACGCCCGCCGCCACGCCGACGGGCGCGCGCGTCAAGGATTATGCGCCGATCTTCGAGAGCTGCGCGAGCGAAAGCGGCGCGACGCGCCTCGCCATCCGCCGTATGCGCGTCGACGGGGAGGCGCTGCTGCTCGCCGTCGATCCGCAGTCGCTGCAGACGTCGCTGGAGCGCGCCGCGTGCTGGCGCTGCGCCGAGACCAGCGAAGCGGCGCAGGCGGAAGCGCGCTACCTTAAGGCGCTGCGCCCGCCGCCTGATCCGGCGCGGCCGCCGGCGCTGGTCAACGCCGGCCTCATTCACGGAGCCGGAGACGGCGCCTTCGTCACCGGCGACCTCTGCCCAAGCCGCAAGCCCCTCGACCGCGGCTTTTTCGAGGAGCTCGCCAGGCAGGGGCCGCACACGCCGGTGGCGCTCGCCGTCTCCGGCGGCTGGATCGCGCGGCACGGCGCCGACTTCGCCTGGCTGCGCCAGAGGGCGCGAAGCGGCGCGCTCTACATCGCCTGGGCCAACCACTCCTACAGCCATCCTTACGTCGTCGGGCTGGCCGACAGCCGGAACTATCTGCTTCGTCCCGGCGTCAATCTCGATCGCGAAATCTTCGAGACCGAGAAGCTCATCATCGCCAGTGGCGCGACGCCCTCGGTCTTTTTCCGCTTTCCCGGCCTCGTCGCCGACGGGGCGCTTCTCGACCATATCCGCGCGCGCCATCTCGTCGCGCTCGGCGCGGATAGCTGGCTCGCGCTCGGCCCTCCGCCGCGGCCGGGCTCGATCCTGCTCGTGCATCCCAACGGCAATGAGCCGGTCGGATTGCGGATTTTCTCGCGGCTGCTCAAGAACGGGCGCATGCCAAAACCGTTGCGGGCGATCACCGAAGCGCCATGAACGCGCGCAATTGGCGAGATTGAGCGTATAATTTGATATTTCCCGCAAGGAGCGCGGCGGCCGCGAGCGCCGCGCGGCGAAATTGCGTCTTGTCCGAGAGCCCTGGAGAATCCCTCCGCCTTGCGCCGCGGCGCAGGCCGCGCCCGCACCGAGACGATTCGAGGCGCGGCCTCGGCGGCGCGCCCGTCTTCGCGCGTTTGGAGCATAAGCGTCTGAAGTCATGAAACTATTGGCGCAGCGCCGGGCGAACTGCCCCGAATTCCCTTACATTGACAAGGGTTCCCGCGGCTCTTATCTCTCCGGCGGAAATGCCGCGCGTCGGTCTCGGCGCCCCGTCGTTGGCGCGATGTCGCAGGCGGATGTAATTCATGCATTATGCGACGTTCCGCCGGCCGCCGTTCCCCGGCGCGCCGAGAAGGCGGCAGACGCTGCGCGGGAGAAAGGTTCGCAAGAATGATCGGCGCACTCGCCAAGAAGATTTTCGGCACCGCGAATGACCGCCGGCTTAAGACCTATGCGCCGAAGGTCAAAGCGATCAACGCCCTGGAGCCGGAGGTCGAGGCGCTGACCGATGACGAGTTGCGCGACCGCACCCGCCAGTTTCGCGAGGAGTTCGCGGCCGGCAAGACGCTCGACGATCTGCTCGTTCCCGCTTTCGCCACGGTGCGCGAAGCGGCCAAGCGCACCCTCGGCCAGCGCCATTTCGACGTTCAGCTCATCGGCGGCATCGTGCTGCATGAAGGCGCGATCGCCGAGATGCGCACCGGCGAAGGCAAGACGCTCGTCGCCACGCTCGCGGTCTATCTCAATGCGCTCGCCGGCAAGGGCGTGCATGTCGTCACCGTGAACGACTATCTGGCCAAGCGCGACTCCGAGTGGATGGGCCAGATTTACAATTTTCTCGGCATGACCGTCGGGGTCGTGGTGCACGACCTGATGGACGAGGATCGCGCGGCCGCCTACGCCTGCGACATCACCTATGGCACCAACAATGAGTTCGGCTTCGACTATCTGCGCGACAATATGAAGTATGAATTCTCGCAGATGGTGCAGCGCGGACATAATTTCGCGATCGTCGACGAGGTGGACTCGATCCTGATCGACGAGGCGCGCACGCCGCTGATCATTTCCGGCGCGATCGACGACAAATCCGATCTCTACAATACGATCGACAGGCTGATCCCCAAGCTCAACGCCGCCGACTTCGAACTCGACGAGAAGCAGCGCACGGTCCATCTCACCGACGCCGGCAATGAGCACATGGAGGAGTTGCTGACCGAGGCGGGAGCGCTGACCGAGGGCGCGCTCTACGAGGCGCATAATGTGACGCTCGTGCATCACGTCAATCAGGCGCTGCGCGCCCATAAGCTCTTCCAGAAGGACAAGGACTACATTGTCCGCAAGGGCGAAGTGGTCATCATCGACGAATTCACCGGCCGCATGATGCCGGGCCGCCGCTATTCGGAAGGCCTGCATCAGGCGCTCGAAGCGAAGGAGCGCGTGCAGGTTCAGCCTGAAAACGTCACCCTCGCCTCGATCACCTTCCAAAATTACTTCCGTCTCTATGACAAGCTCGCCGGCATGACCGGCACGGCGGCGACGGAGGCGAATGAATTCGCCGAAATCTACAAGCTCGACGTCGTCGAGATTCCGACGAACCGTGAAGTCTGCCGTCTCGACGACGACGACGAGGTCTATCGCACCTCCAAGGAAAAGCTCGGCGCCATCGCCGCCGAGATCAAGGAGGCGAACGGGCGCATGCAGCCGCTGCTCGTCGGCACCACATCGATCGAGAAGTCCGAGCAGCTGGCGGAGTTCCTGCTGTCGGAAGGCTATAAGATGATCGACTTCGCCGATCCGAAGGGCCTCTCCGGGCTCTACGCGGCGGCGCGCTCGGGCAAGCCGTCGAAGCTCTTTGCGGTGCTGAACGCCCGCTTCCACGAACAGGAAGCCTATATCGTCGCGGAAGCAGGAGTGCCCGGCGCGATCACCATCGCCACCAATATGGCCGGCCGCGGCACCGACATTCAGCTCGGCGGCAATGTCGAGATGCGCGTCACGCAGGAATGCGCCGGGCTCGAAGGCGACGCGCGCGTCAAGAAGGAAGCGGAAATCCGCGAGGAGGTCGCCGACTTCAAGGATAAGGCGATCGCCTCCGGCGGCCTTTACATCATCGGCACCGAGCGCCATGAGAGCCGGCGCATCGACAATCAGCTGCGCGGCCGTTCGGGCCGTCAGGGCGACCCCGGCCGCTCCAAATTCTTCCTGTCGCTGCAGGACGATCTGATGCGCATCTTCGGCTCCGAGCGCATGGATTCGATGCTGGTGAAGCTCGGCCTGCAGGAGGGCGAAGCCATCGTCCATCCTTGGATCAATAAGGCGATCGAGAAGGCGCAGCATAAGGTCGAGGCGCGCAACTTCGACATCCGCAAGAATATTCTCAAATTCGACAACGTCATGAACGACCAGCGCAAGGTGATCTTCGAGCGCCGGCGCGAAATCATGGATGAAGAAAGCGTCGAGGAGCAGGCCGCCGACATGCGCGCCGATGTGGTCGAGGCGCTGGTGTCGCAGCACATTCCGCATGACGCCTACGCCGAGGCCTGGGACGTCGACGGCCTGGCGGAAGAAGTCAAAGCGAAGCTCAATCTCGATCTGCCCGTCGCCGACTGGGCGAAGGAAGAGGGCATCGCCGACGAGGAGATCAAGGAGCGCCTGCTGGAGGCGGCCGACGCCGCTTACGCCGAACGCGTCGAAAAGAACACCGAACCGCTGATGCGCATGATCGAGAAGCAAGTTGTGCTGCAATCTCTCGATACGCTGTGGCGCGAACATCTGGTCGCGCTCGACCATCTTCGGCAAGTGATCGGCTGGCGCGGCATGGCGCAGCGGGATCCGCTCAACGAATATAAATCCGAGGCGCTCGAACTGTTCAAGAGCCTGATGACGCGCTGGGACGAAACGGTGACCGCGCAACTGATGCGCGTCGAGGTGTCCTTCGAGGCGCCGCCTTCCGCGCCGCCCGAATTGCCGCCGATGGAGATGTCGCATCCAAATCCCGAGTCGCTGATCGGCGGCGGACAGCCCACAGCCCTCGATGATCTCAACACGCGTCTTGCGGCCGCCGATTTCTCGGCGCGCGGGCTCGCTGTCGGCGAGGCGCCGGCGCAAGAGCGAGATCCGGCCAATCCGGGGACCTGGGGCAAGGTCGGCCGCAACGAGCCCTGCCCTTGCGGCTCCGGCAAGAAATACAAGCATTGCCACGGCGCTCTTGTCTAAGCCGAAGATGAGGCAAGCCATGTGGAAGATCGGCGTGTCGGCGCTCGTGTCGTTGCTGGCGTCTTCCGCATCGGCCCGCGCCGATTGGGCGCAGGTCTCCAAAGACGATTTTTCGACCATCTATATGGACGCGGGCTCGCGTCGCGAGCCGTCCGACGGAATCGTCACCATCGACGCGCTCACGGACTATGACGCCGCCTCGCCGAAGGCGACGGCCTTCGGCCTTGCCGAAAAGGGGCTGTCGGAAATCGAAAAAGTGTCTTTCGATTGCGTCAATCGGAAATATAGATCGGGGGGCGGCGGCTGGCGCGCGGGCCAGATGGGCGAAGGGAAAATCACCAAGCCCTATCCGCCGCAGGACCGCTGGTCGCCGGTGCCGCCCTATTATGACGCGCTCTTTGCGCGCGTTTGCGCAGGCGCGCCGTCGAAATAGCCGACCGATCCGAATTGAACCGCCTCTCGCCTCGGAATATAAGCGCAGCGCGGTTCAAGCGCCGTTGTCCCGCGCCCGGCGGGAAGCCGGCCGCCGCAGGCCTTTTCAGGAGCTTGTCGTGACCGCCATCGATTTTTCCAAAGTGCTCGTGGCCCAGGGCGGCGGCCCAACCGCCGTCATCAATCAGTCGCTCGTCGGCGTGGCGCTCGAGTCCCGCAAGTTCCGCGAGGTCGAACGAGTCTATGGCGCCTTGCACGGCGTGCGCGGCATCGTCAACGAGGACTTCTTCGACCTCACCCAGGAGACGACCCATAATCTCGAACTCGTCGCCTGCACCCCGTCGTCGGCGCTCGGCTCGACGCGCGACAAGCCCGACTTGAAATATTGCCAGGAGATTTTCCGCGTGCTGCGCGCGCACGGAATCGGCTGCTTCTTCTATGTCGGCGGCAATGATTCCTCCGATACGGTGCGCATCGTTTCGGAGGAGGCGCAGAAGGCCGCCTATCCGCTGCGGACGGTCCATATCCCAAAAACCATCGACAATGATCTGATGGTCAACGACCACACGCCCGGCTTTCCCTCGGCGGCGCGCTGGGTGGCGCAGGCCTTCGCCGGCGCCAATCTCGACAATTGGGCGCTGCCCGGCGTTTATATCGGCGTCGTCATGGGCCGGCACGCGGGCTTTCTCACCGCCGCCTCGGCGCTCGGCAAGAAATTCCCCGACGACGGGCCGCATCTCATCTATATCCCCGAGCGCGCCTTCATCGTCGACAAGTTCCTCGCCGACGTGAAGGCCACGGTGGCCAAATATGGCCGCTGCGTCGTCGCCGTCTCCGAAGGCGTCTGCGACGAAAACCATACGCCGATTGCCGAAAAGCTCGCCAAGACGGTCGAGCGGGACGATCACGGCAACGTCCATCTTGGCGGCGGCGCGCTCGCTGACGAGCTGACCCGTCTGGTGAAAGAAAGGCTTGGTTTGAAGCGGGTTCGAGCCGATACGTTCGGCTATGTGCAGCGGAGCTTCGTCGGCTGCGTCTCCGACGTCGACCAGCGGGAGGCGCGCGAGGTCGGCGAGAAGGCCGCGCAATACGCCATTTGGGGCGCCCGCGACGGCTCGGTGACGATCCACCGCACCGGCTTTTACTCGGTCGACTATCATCTGACGCCGCTCGAAGCGATCGCGGCGAAGACCAAAGTCATGCCGGACGAGTTCATTAGCCCCTGCGGGACCGACGTCACCGACGCCTTCCGGCTCTATCTTCGGCCTCTTCTGGGGAGCGGCATGCCCGACGCCTATCGGTTGCGGCTCAATCGCGTGCCCAAGATCCTCGCAGGCTGAGCGGATCATTCGCGGGCGCCGTTCTTGCTTCGAGGGAATTCCCGGCGAAGGTTGCAATTTGACCGTCGCCTAAAATACACTATTTAGTCACGGCTCTCGGGCGCTCGACGTTCAGGACCGAACCGATGGATCGGAAACGGGCACGCCAGCCGCTTCCACCTTTTGTTAGTCTGGCGCCGGTATCACCCGTGTTCAGGCCGAATCGCCTGTCACTCCGGCCTGATAGGAGAACAATATGAGCAAGGTCGGCAGCGGCGATTCCAAAAATACGCTTTACTGCTCCTTTTGCGGCAAGAGCCAGCATGAGGTGCGTAAGCTCATCGCTGGACCGACCGTGTTCATCTGCGACGAATGCGTCGAATTGTGCATGGACATCATCCGCGAGGAGAACAAGTCCTCGCTGGTCAAGCAGCGCGACGGCATTCCCACGCCGCGAGAGATTTGTAAAGTTCTTGACGACTATGTCATCGGCCAGGCCCAGGCCAAGCGGGTGCTCTCAGTGGCGGTGCACAACCATTACAAGCGCCTGAACCATGCGACCAAACATGGCGACGTGGAGCTGGCGAAGTCCAATATTCTGCTGATCGGGCCCACCGGCGTGGGCAAGACCATGCTGGCGCAGACCCTCGCGCGCATTCTCGACGTCCCCTTCACCATGGCCGACGCCACGACTCTGACCGAGGCCGGCTACGTCGGCGAGGATGTCGAAAACATCATCCTCAAGCTGCTGCAGGCGTCGGACTACAATGTCGAACGCGCGCAGCGCGGCATCGTCTATGTCGACGAAATTGATAAGATTTCGCGCAAATCGGACAATCCTTCGATCACCCGCGACGTTTCCGGCGAGGGCGTGCAGCAGGCGCTCCTGAAGATCATGGAGGGCACCATCGCCTCGGTGCCGCCGCAAGGCGGCCGCAAGCATCCGCAACAGGAATTCTTGCAGGTCGACACGACCAACATTCTGTTCATTTGCGGCGGCGCTTTCGCCGGGCTCGAAAAGATCATCTCCGCCCGCGGCCGCAGCACCTCGATCGGTTTTGGCGCGACCGTCCAGGCGCCCGACGAGCGGCGCACCGGCGACATTTTCCGGCAGGTGCAGCCGGAAGACCTGCTGAAATTCGGGCTCATCCCCGAATTTGTCGGCCGTCTGCCGGTGATTGCGACGCTCGAAGATCTCGACGAGGACGCCCTCAAGCGGATCCTCACCGAGCCCAAGAACGCCTTGGTCAAACAGTATCAGCGGCTGTTCGAGATGGAGAACACCGAGCTCACCTTCCAGGACGAGGCGCTCTCGGCCGTCTCCCGCAAGGCGATCGAACGCCGCACCGGCGCGCGCGGCCTGCGCTCGATCATGGAAGGAATCTTGCTAGACACGATGTTCGATCTGCCAGGATTGGAGGGCGTCGAGCAGGTGGTGATCGGACCGGAAGTCGTCGAGGGCAAAGCCCGGCCGCTCTATATTTACGCCGAGCGCAGCGAGAAAAGCGGCGCGAGCGCCTGACGGGCCACAAGGTGAATCGTTCGGCGCCGCCCGGTGAGCGCGCAGTCAAGCTTAGGCGCCGCAACGCCTTGAATCGATTGTTCGCGTATCCCATTTGCGTTAACGGGCCATCGGGCGTGTTCGCCGAAGGCCCAATTATTGGCGCGAAATCGGCGGGCGACCGTATCGCGGCCTGAACCCAAAAATCGCCTGCGGTCGGGCGTCGCCGCTTGAGCGGGGCGCCTCAAGGACAGGACAAAAAAATGTCGAACGAAAAGCGAGACGCTGTAACGCCCGGAGCCATCGAAAGCTATCCGGTGCTGCCGCTGCGCGACATCGTCGTCTTTCCGCATATGATTGTCCCGCTTTTCGTCGCGCGTGAAAAATCCATCCGCGCGCTCGAGGAGGTGACGAAGACCGACAGGCTGATTCTGCTGGCCACACAGAAGAATGCGGGCGACGACGATCCAGCGAGCGACGCGATCTATCCCATCGGGACGCTGGCCTCGGTGCTGCAGCTTCTGAAGCTCCCCGACGGCACGGTCAAGGTGCTTGTCGAAGGCGTCGCGCGCGCCGGGGTGCGCGCCTACACGCGCGCCGACGACTATTACGAGGCCGACGCGGAAACGCTCGCCGACGATCTCGGCTCTCCGGTCGAGGTCGAAGCGCTGGGCCGGTCGGTGATCGCCGAGTTCGAGAGCTATGTGAAGCTCAACAAGCGGGTCTCTTCCGAGGTCGTTGGCGCGGTGACGCAGATCGACGACTATTCGAAGCTCGCCGACACGGTCGCCTCTCACCTTTCGGTCAAGATCGCCGAGAAACAGGACGTGCTCGAGACGATCAGCGTCGCGCGGCGCCTCGAAAAATGTCTGTCGCTGATGGAGAGCGAGATTTCCGTCCTGCAGGTTGAAAAGCGCATTCGCACGCGCGTCAAGCGCCAGATGGAGAAGACGCAGCGCGAATATTATCTCAACGAGCAGATGAAGGCGATCCAGAAGGAGCTGGGCGACGAGGACGGCAAGGATGACCTCGCCGAACTTGAGGAGCGCATCAAGAGCACCAAGCTCTCCAAGGAAGCGCGCGACAAGGCCATCGCCGAGTTCAAGAAGCTGCGGCAGATGTCGCCGATGTCCGCCGAAGCCACGGTCGTGCGCAACTACCTCGATTGGATCCTGTCGATCCCGTGGGGCAAGCGCTCGAAGGTGAAGCGGGATCTTGGACAGGCTGAGACCGTGCTCGACGCCGAACATTTCGGCCTTGAAAAGGTCAAGGAGCGGATCCTCGAATATCTCGCCGTGCAGAGCCGCGCCAACAAATTGACCGGCCCGATCCTCTGCCTCGTCGGACCGCCCGGCGTCGGCAAGACGTCGCTTGGCAAGTCGATCGCCAAGGCGACGGGCCGCGAATTCGTGCGCATGTCGCTGGGCGGCGTGCGCGACGAAGCGGAAATTCGCGGTCACCGCCGCACCTACATCGGCTCGATGCCCGGCAAGATCATTCAGTCGATGCGCAAGGCGAAGACCTCCAATCCGCTCTTCCTGCTCGACGAGATCGACAAGATGGGCATGGACTTCCGCGGCGATCCGTCGTCGGCGCTGCTCGAAGTGCTGGACCCGGAGCAGAACGCCACGTTCAACGATCATTACCTCGAGGTCGACTACGACTTGTCGAATGTGATGTTCGTCACGACGGCGAATACGCTCAATATCCCGGCGCCGCTGATGGACCGCATGGAGATCATTCGCATCGCCGGCTACACGGAAAGCGAAAAGGTCGAGATCGCGCGCAGGCACCTCATTCCCAGCGCGGTGCATAAGCACGGTCTTTCGCCCGACGAGTGGATGGTCGACGACGATGGGCTGCTTACCCTCATTCGCCGCTATACGCGGGAAGCGGGCGTGCGCAATCTGGAGCGCGAACTCTCCAATCTCGCGCGCAAGGCGGTGAAGGAAATCCTTCTGAAGAAGAAGGAAAAGATTTTGGTCACGAGCGAGAACATCTCTGATTATCTCGGCGTGCCGAAATTCCGCTATGGCGAGGCCGAACTCGAAGATCAAGTCGGCGTCGTCACCGGGCTCGCCTGGACCGAAGTCGGCGGCGAATTGCTGACGATCGAAGGGGTCATGATGCCCGGCAAGGGCAAGATGACCGTGACCGGCAATCTGCGCGACGTGATGAAGGAGTCGATCTCGGCGGCGGCGTCCTATGTGCGCTCGCGCGCCGTCGACTTCGGCGTCGAACCGCCGGTTTTCGACCGCCGCGACTTCCATGTGCACGTGCCTGAAGGCGCGACGCCCAAGGATGGACCGTCGGCCGGCGTGGCGATGGCGACCGCCATCGTCTCGATCATCACCGGCATTCCCGTCCGGCGCGACATCGCCATGACCGGGGAGATCACGCTGCGCGGCCGCGTGCTGCCGATCGGCGGCTTGAAGGAAAAGCTGCTGGCCGCGCTCCGCGGCGGATTGAAAAAGGTGCTGATCCCCGAGGAGAACGCCAAGGATCTGGCGGAAATCCCCGATGCGGTGAAGAACGGCCTGGAGATCGTCCCGGTCGCGCGGATGGAGGAGGTGCTGCGGCACGCGCTCATCTCCCAACCGACGCCGATCAAATGGCAGGAAGACGCCGCCGCCATCGCCAAGCATGGCGCGATCGCGGATGACGATGGCTCCGGCGTTCGCGCCCATTGACGGCCGATCTTCGATCGAATGACTGAAAGAGCCCCGCTGTCCCGCGGGGCTCTTTCGCTTTCGGGGGCCCCTCCGGCAGCGCCGCACCCCCCGGATTGCATGAGCATTAGCCTAGGCGACCGCCATTTCCCCCGGAAATCCGGCGATTCTGCGCCTTTGACGGCCGGTATCCCTTGCTTTTCCTGCGATTCGCGACCAACACTCGCCATCGCTGCGGAACGCCGATTCGAGGTCGCGCATTCTCACGCCGGGCGACTTGCAGCGAAGGAGAAGGAAAAAGCGATGAACAAACTGGAACTCGTCGAACACGTCGCGAACGAGACGGACAGCTCGAAAGCGGCGGCGGCCGCCGCCATCGACGCCGTCATCGACGGCATCACCAAGGCCCTCAAGAAGGGCGACGAGGTCCGCCTCGTCGGCTTCGGCACGTTTTCGGTCAAGAAGCGCGCCGCCGGCAAGGGCCGCAATCCGGCCACCGGCGAAGAGATCAAGATTCCTGCGTCGAAGAACGCCCGTTTCAAGCCCGGCGCGACGCTGAAGACCGCGCTCAACAAAGCCAAATAGTCTCGGCGGGGAGCGCCGGCGCCGCGGCCGTTTTTCAAGATTTCCCACCACGGCCGTCGGAGCCCCGGCGGCCGTAGTTTTGCGCCCGCTTGCCTCGCGGCGACCCCGCCCTTAAAACCCGGCGGGGCATGTTCGGGGCGGTTAGCTCAGTTGGTAGAGCATCTCGTTTACACCGAGAGGGTCGGCGGTTCGAGACCGTCACCGCCCACCATGGCGCCATCGGGCGTCGCGCCGTTTGACGCGTGTTTCATGTTCCCAAGACTTGGGAACTCGCTTTAGTCTGCTCGGACAAGAAAGCCGCCCGGATGAGAGTCATCAAAATCGTTCTACTCCTTCTGTGCGCCCTCGCCGCATCGTCCGCGCGCGCCGAGGAAATGAGCTTTCGCGTCGTCGATCTGAACGCCCGCGGCTGTCGGGCCCGCTGCCCACAGGTGATCGCGGCGCAAGGCGAAATCGGCGAAGCGACGCCCGACGCCTTCCTCGCTTTCGTGCGCGAAAACGCCAGTAGCGGCAATCTGCATGGAATTGTGCTGCTCGACTCGCCGGGCGGAAAGGTCGTCGCCTCGATGGAGCTCGGCCAAGCGATCCGCAAACTCGGCATGGCGGTGATCGTCGCGCGCCCGGCGGCGGATCAGTCGCGCGCCATGGCGCTGGTCTCCGGCCGCTGCTATTCGGCGTGCGTTTATGCGCTGATGGGCGGCAGGAAGCGCGTGATCCCCGCGCAGAGCAGCGTCGGCGTCCACCGCATGTTCAATTATTCGACAAATTTCGACTTCGCCGAGGGCGGACTGGTTCATCAGCGCAATTATGACGATGGCGGCATGCTCAAGACGCTTTCGCGCTACGCGGCGATGATGGGCGTCAGCACTGAGCTGGTGAAGCTCGCCGAGCGGACATCGCCCGATAAGCTCTACATGCTCACCGGCGCCGACATCGCCCGCTGGCGGCTCGGGTCACGCAAGCTTTAGACGCGCCGACGTATAGGCATCATCAGCGACAGGGCAGGACATGAAACATATTCTCGACGGGCTCGAACAACGGCGCGCATCCGCCAGACTGGGCGGGGGACACAAGCGCATCGAAGCGCAGCACGCGCGCGGCAAGCTCACGGCGCGAGAGAGAATCGAACTGCTGCTCGATCATGGCTCGTTCGAAGAATTCGACATGTTCGTCGCCCATCGCTGCACCGATTTCGGCATGGAAAAGGGCGAGAAAATCTCGGGAGACGGCGTCGTCACCGGTTGGGGCACGGTCAACGGCCGCGCGATCTTCGTCTTCGCCAAGGACTTCACCGTCTTCGGCGGTTCGCTCTCCGAAACGCACGCGCAAAAAATCACCAAGCTCCAGGACATGGCGCTGAAAAATCGCGCCCCGATCATCGGCCTCTTCGACGCCGGCGGCGCGCGCATCCAGGAAGGCGTCGCGGCGCTCGGCGGCTATGGCGAAGTCTTCCAGCGCAATGTGCTGGCCTCTGGCGTCATCCCGCAAATCTCGGTGATCATGGGCCCCTGCGCCGGCGGCGACGTCTATTCGCCGGCCATGACCGATTTCATCTTCATGGTCCGCGACACGAGCTACATGTTCGTCACCGGCCCCGATGTGGTGAAGACGGTGACGAATGAGACGGTGACGGCGGAGGAGCTCGGCGGCGCCTCGGTGCATACGACCAAGAGCTCGATCGCCGATCGCGCTTACGACAATGACGTCGAAGCGCTCCTGCAAATGCGCCGACTCATCGATTTCCTGCCCGCCTCCAATCAGGAGGAGCCGCCGGAATGGCCCGCCTTCGACGAGGTGGACCGCTTTGACGATTCGCTCGACACGATCGTTCCGGATAATCCGAACAAGCCCTACGACATCAAGGAGCTTATTCATAAGGTCGTCGACGAGGGCGACTTCTTCGAGATCCAGGACGCGCACGCCCGCAATATCGTGATCGGCTTCGGACGCATCGAAGGGCGCACGGTCGGCTTTGTCGCCAATCAGCCTCTCGTGCTCGCCGGCGTGCTGGACATCGACGCCTCCAAGAAGGCGGCGCGTTTCGTGCGGTTTTGCGACTGCTTCAACATTCCGATCGTCACCTTCGTCGACGTGCCGGGTTTCCTGCCCGGCACGGCGCAGGAATATGGCGGGCTGATCAAGCACGGCGCGAAGCTGCTGTTCGCCTACGCCGAAGCGACGGTCCCCAAGGTCACGCTCATTACGCGAAAAGCGTTTGGCGGCGCCTATGACGTCATGGCGTCGAAGCATCTGCGCGGGGATGTCAACTACGCCTGGCCGTCAGCCCAGATCGCCGTCATGGGCGCGAAAGGCGCGGTCGAAATCATCTTCCGCGCCGATCTCGGCGATCCGGAGAAGATCGCGCAGCGCACGAAAGAATATGAAGATCGTTTCCTGTCGCCCTTTGTCGCCGCGGAGCGCGGCTATATCGACGAAGTGATCATGCCGCGTTCGACGCGCAAACGAATCGCGCGCGCGCTGGCGCTGCTACGCCACAAGGAATTGGAAAATCCTTGGAAGAAGCATGACAACATTCCTTTGTGACGCGGCGCAATAGCGGACCTAAAAGATCGCCGGGCGGGGGGCTTTGCGCCAATCCGTTTCGCGCCGCGCGATGCGCCTAAATCAATGGCGCCTCATCACAAAATTCGCCAAAATGCACATTTTTGAAGTGACACGGCGCCTGTTTTGTCATAGTGTCCGGTCGCCAGGTTGGTTGGGTAAAGCCTAAGCGTCGTATGCGTCGCAGGAACAGGCCCAGCTACGGTCCAAGTCGGGGAGGACGCCGAACAGAACGCGGTTCGCCGAGGCTCGAAAGATGCCGGCGCGAACATGCTATCGGAGCGCACTTAAGACTTCGGAGCGTGGCGTTTCAGTTCGGTTAAGGACGGGGTGCCAAAGAGCGGGGAGCGGCGGGACGCCATCCCCGCTCTTTGTGTTTTCATCGCCATACGATGTCCCTTCCCTCACGCACGACACTGACTTAATGACTCGCCAACCGCTTGAGCGTATCTCCAATTGATCGGAACGAAAGCTGCTCGGCCCTCGCCTTGACGGGAGATGACGCGCTTCCTACCTTCCGCGCACGTTTAACGAAACGCCCATGAAAGGCCGGCCATGTCCACGCAAAAAATCACCGACGCGACTTTCGAAGAGGAAGTGCTCAAATCCGCTGAGCCGGTCGTTGTCGATTTTTGGGCGGAATGGTGCGGTCCCTGCCGCATGATCGCCCCGGCGCTGGAGGAGATCGCCGCGGAGATGAAGGGCAAGATCAAAGTCGTCAAGCTCAACATCGATGAAAACCCCGCCGTTGCGAGCAAGCTCGGCATCCGATCGATTCCGACGCTCATTCTGTTCAAGGACGGCAAGGCCGCCGCGCAAAAGGTCGGGGCCGCGCCCAAGGGCGAATTATCGCGGTGGATCGCCGCAGCCGTCTGAGCGAGCCCCCTGCGGCGTCGGCGGCGTCTCGCCAAGGCCGCCGCTCTTGAGCCCCATGACCCCGGAAGCTGCGCCGATAGCGTCACGTCTCGGCGATGACGCGTCGCGCCCGGTGATTCCCGGCGAACATTTTGCGATGGCGCAATCGTCCCGCTCGGCGGGCGCGAATTACAGGGCGGCGAAATGCGCCAGCCACAGCGCCAAGACCGCGCCGGCGACAGCGAGAGCGGAGGCGGCGGCAAGTCGCTGGCCCATCGGCGCGCCGCCGATGACCCAACCCATCACCACTTTCGACGCCGTGTTCGACAGCACCGCCAGCAAAACAGCGCCTGCGGCCGCGGTCGTGCCGATTTCGGTCGGGCCCAGCCGCGCCATGGTCAATCCGATCGCATCGACGTCAACGATCCCGGAAACGGCTGCGAGCGCATAAGCGCCGGCGCTTCCGGCGAAATGCGTGGCGAGTCTTGAGAGCGCCATCACCGTGGCGAGGAGAGCGCCGAATTTAAGCACCGCTATGAGGTCGAGCGGATTGCCGACGGAGAGGTCGCTCGACCCGCCAGGCGGCGCGCCTCCGCCTCGTCGCAGCAGAAAAACCCCGGCGAGCGCAAATGCAACGCCGCCCGTCACGAGCGCCGGCGCCAAGCGCCACGCCAGCGTTGGATTGAGGACGGCGATGATTGCAAGAATGCGCGGCGCCATCATCGCATTGGCGAAGATTGCGCCCGCCGCCGAAGCGCCAATCTGCGCCGGGTGTTCGCGCGCCAGGCGCGACATCGCGGCCGTTGCGGCGGTCGACGACGCCAATCCCCCCGCCAGCCCAGCGATGGCGACGCCGCGGCGGTAACCGATGATCCTTACGGCGACATAGCCGACAAAGGAGATGACGCCGATCAGCACGGTCATGAGCCACAATTCGAAAGGGTTCACCGCCTCCCAGGGGTCGATGGCGCGATTGGGCAAGACCGGCAGTAAAATGAAGCTCATCGCGAGCAACGCCAGTGCGGAGCGCAGCTCAATCCAGGTGATGCGCTTGACGAGACCGTGCAGAAACGCCTTGAGGGCCAGGATCGCCGTCGTCGCCACCCCGGCGGCGGCCGCCGCCTGGATGTCGCCGATCACGGTGAAGGCGCCGAGCGAAAAGGCCAGCGACACGGCGACGACCGTCGTCGCGCCAAAGCGCTCGTCATGGACGTTTTCCCGGTAGCGATAGACGCCGATCAAGCCGCCGATGAACGCCAAGGCGATCGCCAACGCGATGATTCCGGCGCCGCCGTAGGGCTGAACGATCGCGCCCCACACCCCGCCGAGCAGACCGGCGAGGCCATGCGTGCGCAGACCGGCGGCGCGTTCGCCCTCCGATTCCTCACGTGACGCCCAGCCTCTTTCGAGACCGATCAGCAGACCGATCGCCAGCGCGATCGACAATCTTTGAATCAGCTCGGCGGCGCTTAGTTCGTACATTGCTTTTTCTTCATGGTCCTTTTGTTTCTGGCGCCGCGCCAAGCGGTTTCAAGCGCGTCGCGCAGTTCCGGGATATCGACCGCATCAAGCAGGATCGTCGTCCACCCCTGTCGTCCCCAGGCGTTGGCGACGGGCGCAAACGCCTGCGGCGCCATCATCGATTTGAACGCCTGATCCTCAGGGGTGAATTTCACATTCGCCGTCAGCCCGTCGGCTGCAAGAGTCGCGTAGGTCCGCGCGACTTTGAACGCGGTCCGGTCGAAGTGCGGGGCTTCGCTCGTCCCCTCAAGCGACAATGCGATGCGGCGGAAATCACGGCTGGCGGCCACGACTACTCCATCAAGACCCGACGCGGCGCGCGTCGTTCAAGATCATATGGCGCGCCGCGGCGAGAGCGTGCGCCTAACGCAGATTGGCAATAGAACAGTTGTATGAACTTGCCCCTACCCCCGTCCCGTCGCTCCAATATCGCGCCGTTCATGGCCATGGACGTGCTGCGCGAAGCGAAAGCCCTGGAGCGCGCCGGCCGTAGCATCATCCATTGGGAGCTTGGCGAACCCGGCGTCGCCGCCCCGCGCCGTGTGCGTGAGGCCGCCGCGGAATCGCTGCGACAAGGGTCGATCGGCTACGGCGAAGCGCTTGGCGACGCGCCGCTGCGCGCCCGCATCGCGCGCCACTATGGCCAGCGCTATGGCGTCGACGTGGAGCCCGATCGCATCATCGTCACGACAGGTTCGTCCGGCGGATTTCTGCTCGCCTTTCTCTCCGGGTTCGACGCTGGCGCGCGCGTCGCCGTCGCCGCGCCGGGCTATCCCGCCTATGCGAACATCCTTTCCGCGCTCGGCCTGGAGCCGGTTCTGCTCGATATCGGCGAAGCGACGCGCTTTGCGCCTACAGCGGCGATGCTCGAGGCGGCCCATCGCGAGAGGACGCTGCAGGGCGCGCTCTTCATGAGCCCGGCCAATCCGACCGGCGCAATGATTGCGGACGAAGAGCTGGCGCGCATCTGCGCCTTTTGCGACGAAGCAAGAATCGTCTTCGTTTCCGATGAAATTTACCATGGACTCGAATATGAGATGCGCGCGCAGACCGCGCTGCGCTTCTCGCAACGCGCCCTCGTCATCAATTCCTTCTCTAAATATTACGCCATGACCGGCTGGCGGCTCGGCTGGCTGGTCGCGCCGGCCGAATTGATGCGGCCGCTCGAGCGGCTGCAGCAGTCGCTGGCGATCTGCGCGCCGACCTTGTCGCAGCGCGCGGCCGTCGCCGCCTTCGACGCGGGCGACGAATTGGAGGCCAACCGCGCCGCCTATGCGCGGAACCGGGCGCTCCTGCTCGACCGCCTTCCCAAATTGGGATGGACCAATTTCGCGCCACCCGACGGGGCCTTTTACATCTACGCCGACGTCTCGCGTTTCACCGATGATTCGATCGCGTTCTGTCGACGGATGTTGCATGAAGCCGGCGTCGCGACGACGCCCGGCCCAGATTTCGATCCGCGCCGCGGCGCGCGCGCCCTGCGGCTGTCGTATGCCGGCCCGGAGGCCGACATATGCGCGGGCCTCGCCCGCCTTGAGGCTTGGCTGCGCGTCTAGCTGCCGAAAGGCGTGCGCACCCGCTGCCACCAGCCGCCCTTTTTCGGACGGTTGGGGTCCGCCTCGGTAATGACTACCTCCGTCGGCTCGCGCGGGGCGACCGGCTGCAGCGCCGGCGCGGGCGTCTCGATCTCAGGCGAAGCGATCTCGGCGGCCGGCTCGCTCGCGCGTTCCTTCGCCAGCGGCGCAACTTCAGCCCCGTTCACCGGCGGCTGCGGCGCAGCCTCGGCGCCATTGACGGGCGGCGGCGGGAGCAACTCGGGCGCATGCGCCTCGGCGGCCGCCGCCTCAGCCTCCTCGCCGGCCGCCTCGCGCGGGAGATCGGCGGAAGGATCCCTGAACTCCTCGGGCAAGGGCGCGGAGCGCCGCCAACGGCCGGGACCGCGGTCCGGACTGCGGCTGGCGCCGCGCCTGCCGCCACGACGATCAGCGCGCTCTTCGGTCGGCGCCGGCGCGCCCTCGATCGCCGCCATCAGCGCGAGGCCTTCATCGGACGGCTGATCGGCGCCGGGCGCGAGATGTTCGCCGCTCGGGCTGCCGCCGCGGCCGCGGCGACGACGCCGACGCCGGCCGCGCGACGCGCCGTCTTCTTCCGCGCCGCCGCGCGAGCGTCCGCCGTTCTCGTCGCGCGCTTCGCCATTGGCCTCGACGCCTTCTTCCTCCGGCTCGAGAAGGTCGGCGGCCATCGCTTCTTCCGGCGCTTCTTCCTCAAGAGGTTCGGCGCGGACCGAGTCGACGCGCAAAGGCGCATCGCGTTGCGCGACGCGCGGGCCGCTCGCCAGCTCCCCGCGCTCGAGCGCATGATAGGTGGCGCCCGTGAGGGTGTCGTCGGCGGCCACGGTGATATGAACGCTGAAGCGGCGCTCCAGCTCCTGCAAATGCGCGCGCTTCTGGTTAAGAATGTAGAGCGCCACCACCGCGCGGGTGCGCAGCGTCACGTCATGCGCGGCGCTCTTGACCAGCGCCTCCTCCAACACCCGCAGCACGTGCAGCGCGACGGAAGCGGTGGAGCGCACATGGCCGGCGCCGGCGCAATGCGGACAGGGCACGGTGGAGCCCTCGACGACGCCGGCGCGGATGCGCTGGCGGGACATTTCGAGCAAGCCGAAATGCGAGATGCGGCCGACCTGAATTCGCGCGCGGTCATTCTTGAGCGCGTCCTTCAGGCGCCGCTCCACGGCGCGATTGTTGCGGCTCTCCTCCATGTCGATGAAATCGACGACGATCAGGCCGGCAAGATCGCGCAACCGCAACTGGCGCGCGACTTCGTCCGAGGCTTCGAGATTGGTGCGGAGCGCCGTGTCCTCGATATTGTGCTCGCGCGTCGACCGCCCCGAGTTCACGTCGATCGCGACCAGCGCCTCGGTCTGATTGATGACCAGATAGCCGCCGGATTTCAGCGTGACGTGATTGGAGAACATCGCGTCGAGCTGCGCCTCGACCCCGGCTTCGGCGAAGATCGGATAGGGTTCGCGGTGCTGGCGCACGTTTTTCGCATGGCTCGGCATGAGCATGCGCATGAAGTCCTTCGCCTCGCGATAGGCGTCCTCGCCGGCGACGACGACTTCCTCTACGTCCCGGCCGTAGAGGTCGCGGATGGCGCGCTTGATCAGCGATCCTTCTTCGTAAACCAGGGTCGGCGCAGATGAGCGCAGCGTCAATTCGCGCACGCTTTCCCACAAGCGCAGCAAATATTCGAAGTCGCGCTTGACCTCCTGCTTGGTGCGGGTGGCGCCGGCGGTGCGCAGGATGACCCCCATGCCCTCCGGCACTTCGAGGTCGTGAACGATTTCCTTGAGTCGCTTGCGGTCGGCGCCGTCGGTGATCTTGCGGGAAATGCCGCCGCCGCGCGCGGTGTTGGGCATCAGCACCGAATAGCGGCCGGCGAGCGAAAGATAGGTGGTGAGCGCGGCGCCCTTGTTGCCGCGCTCTTCCTTGACGACCTGCACGAGCAACACCTGACGGCGCTTGATGACCTCTTGAATCTTGTATTGGCGGCGCGCACGCGACGCGCGGTATGGCGCCTCGTCCATCGCGTCCCCGCCAATATGTTCGACGTGGTCGTCCTCGTCGTCGCGCTCGTCCTCGTCGTGCTCCTCGACCGGCGCCGGCGCGCGCGCGCTGACTTCGGCCGCCTCGTCCTCCGAGCTGTCGCGATCGCGTTCACGCGACTCATCGCGCTCGTCCTGCCGACGCGCTTTCAGCTCGTGGTCAGGTTCGGGGGCCTGAGCGACGAATTCGTCGGGCTCGCCGGTCTCAACCGAGCCGAAACCGGCGGGATCGACGGAAATCCGCTCGTGCTGCGCCGAGACCAAGGGCTCCGCGTCCTCCTCGGCCTCCTTGTCCACGACCTCGGACTGAGGCTCTGCGGTTGCGGCGTCGGAGTCTTCAGCTCCGGCCTCCTGGGCCGCCGCTTCAAGCGCGACCGCCGCCGGCAAGGCTTCGTCAGCTGCTGTCGCTGGCGGTGCGGCGGCGGGCTCCGCCGCGGCCGGCGGCGTTTCCTCGGCCGATTCGGCAAATCCCGTTTCGGCCTGGTCTTCAACGATGAGCGACTCCGGGGCGGTCTCGTCGACGATCCCGCTCGTCACCGCTTCGTCGGTGCTCGCGCGCTTTTCGGCGCCCTCGGATTGGCGACGCCGCGAACGGCGTCCGCGGCCATGGGGAACGCGCTCTTCCTCTTCGGCCTGCTGATGGGCGCGACTCTCTTCCTCGAGCAGCGCCTGTCGGTCGGCGACGGGGATCTGGTAGTAATCAGGATGGATCTCGGCAAAGGCCAGAAAGCCGTGACGGTTTCCGCCATAGTCGACGAAGGCCGCCTGAAGCGACGGCTCCACCCGCGTGACCTTGGCAAGGTAAATGTTGCCGCGTAGCGGTTTCTTGTCAGCAGCCTCGAAATCGAATTCTTGAACGCGGCTTCCCCGTAGAACGACTACGCGGGTCTCCTCCGGGTGGGAGGCGTCGATGAGCATCTTGTTAGCCATGGGGGACTCTTTTGCGGCGTCGCGCGCAAGGGCGCCGAGGGGGCAAGCCTGAGTCCTGAAGGGGACTCGGCGACCGCTCTTGGGCGCAGTCTGGAGGCGCGAACGCTTGTTGGGAGGATAAGGAGCACAGGCTTGACGCCTGCGATACGCTGCCCGGCGCGATGGCCGGCGGGACGACGAAGCGCGTGGCGTCTCGTCCCCGTGAGATGACGAACAAGCCAAGAAGTGTTGTCGGCGAAACTGCGCACAGCCGCGCGGACAAGCCGCACGGAGGAAACGCCTACTCTCGCGCCTATCACGGTCCTGGCCATGAGATCGTCAAAAAACCTTTCGCGACGCCCAAAGGCGGCGATAAAACGCCACGGCGTGAAGCGGCGTGACGGAAAGACGTCAACTGTCCCGGAATTCCGTTGGCCCGATGTTTTCGGCCGCATCGCGCGGCAATTCTCGCGCCGCCGCAGAATTCCGCAGCCCTCCTTACATATCGGTCGGCGTCGTTTCGCGCAAGCGCCGGCTCAACTATTCACCGAAAATTTCGTGAAAAAAGCCTCCTGCCCGGCAGCTTTCAGATAAGCTAACGATGCATTAACGCCGCTCTTTCAAGATCGGCGACTGTCACGCCGTTAGGGCCAACGTCAGGAGAACCGCTTTGCGCGCACGGGCGCTATCCCTATCGATCGCGGCGACGGCCGGGCTTCTCGCGACCATGGCCCTGCTCGCGCGACCCGTGGCCGCGAACGGGCAGCAGAAAGCGGTCTATGCCTTGACCGCCCGAACGGAAACGCGCGCCGATCGCTCCCGCCTGCTGTTCGACCTCACGGGCCTGCCGCCGGTCACGGCGCATCCGGTGGCGAATCCGCCGCGCATCATCGTCGATCTGCCGGAAGTGCTCTTCCGCATGGAGCCGAACGCCGGCAGGTCTCCGGACGACCGGCTGATCAAGTCTTACCGGTATGGCACATTTGCGCCCGGCCGTTCTCGCGTCGTGATCGATCTCGCCGGGCCCGCCAAAATTCTGAAAGCGGACAGTGAGGTGGCCCCGGGCGGCCCGCGGCTCGTCATCGAACTCGCGCCGACCAGCGCCGGTCATTTCGCCGCGACCGTCGCCGAACAGGCGCGCCTGCAGCCCGCCAACCCGCCGCCGCCGCCGCCTCAAGCGGCGAAATCGCCGACGGATAAGCCCATGGTCGTCATCGACCCCGGCCACGGCGGAGTCGACATGGGCGCGACCGGCAAGCACGGCGAGCTGGAAAAGGACGTCGTGCTGGAGTTTGCGCACGCGCTGCGAAAGAAGATCGAAGAGGCTGGCGGAGTCCGCGTCCTGCTCACGCGCGACCACGACACATTTCTGCCGCTGGCCGAGCGGGTGCGAATCGCCCGCGAAAACAATGCTTCGCTGTTTGTTTCGATTCACGCCGACACGCTCGCCACGTCACGCGTCGAAGGCGCGACCGTCTATACCGTCGCCGAGCGCGCGTCCGACGCCGAAGCGGCGCGGATGGCGGAAAAGGAGAATCTCGCCGACCAAGCCGCCGGACTTGAAAGCAAGGCCGAAGCCGAAGAGGTTGGAGACATATTGTTCGAACTGACGCGGCGCGAGACCCGCGCCTATAGTCGCCAGTTTTCGCATTCGCTGATCTCCTTCTGGAAGGAGGTGGGCGCGCTCAACAAAAACCCAAGACGCTCCGCTGGCTTCGTCGTGCTCAAGGCCTTCGACGTTCCCTCGGTGCTGCTCGAACTCGGATATCTCTCCAGCGAGAAGGATCTCGCCCGGCTGACGTCCCAAGATTGGCGCGAGCGCGCGGCGCAAAAGACCGCCGAAGCGATAGACGCCTTTTTCAGCGCGCGCAGGCGACAGGCGCGCGCCCCCGCCGAGCCGCCCTCCGGCGCGGCGCGCCCACAATAAAACACAAAATCAGGCCAGATGGAGACAGTCGCGTCGCCCGACCGCCGGGCGTCGCGGGCCGCAGACAGTGAAAAATGCTGGCGCCGGCTCACGGAGTTGCGGATAAGCGCTTCACGGCCCGCGACAATTCGCGACGCGGCGCGTTCGCCGTCAATCCGCCGCGACTAGGCGCCGGAAATTCCCCGAAGGGTGGAACGACCCAAACGGGCGTTGTGAAAGAGGGCGACCTCAATAGTGCGATCGCTCACCATATCTGAGCTGAACGACCCGTTCACGCGCGTCGGCCAGGGGCTCCCGCCGAGCGTTGCGAAACGGAATTCGACGTTGGAAACAATAGCCGACCTCAGCCGCCGGCCGCTCTAAGGGTGATTTTTCATGCGAATGCTCGCAAGGTTCTTGGGCTTCGTCTTCGCGACGGCGACGATTGTCTTCCTCGTCGGATCGGTCGCGGTCGCGGGGCTGATCTACTATTTCTCCAAGGATCTGCCCGAGACGGATCAACTGCGGAATTACGAACCGCCGGTGACGACCCGGCTGCACGCCGGCGACGGCTCGATCCTGGCCGAATATTCGCGTGAACGCCGCCTGTTCCTGCCGAGCTCGGCCATTCCGCAACTGGTGAAGCAGGCGTTCATTTCCGCCGAAGACAAGAATTTTTACACCCATATGGGCGTCGACCCAGAGGGCGTGATGCGCGCCGTGACGGTGCTCGCTCAGGGCGGGCGCCATGTGCAGGGCGCCTCGACCATCACCCAGCAGGTCGCCAAGAACTTCCTCGTCGGCAACGAACGCTCCATCGAGCGCAAGATTCGCGAAGCGCTCGTCGCCTTTCGTATCGAAGCCGCCTATCCGAAAGACAAGATTCTCGAGCTTTATCTCAACGAGATCTATCTTGGCCTTGGAAACTACGGCGTCGCCTCCGCCGCGCTCAATTATTTCAACAAATCGGTGAGCGAACTCACCCTCGCCGAGGCCGCCTATCTCGCAGCGCTTCCCAAGGCGCCCAGCAATTATCATCCGTTCCAGAACCGCGAGCGCGCCATCGAACGCCGCAACTACGTCATCGATCGCCTGATCGCCGACGGCTATGTGACGGCGGACGAAGGCGCGAAGGCGAAGGCCGAACCGCTCGGCGTCAATCCGCGCGTTTTGTCGCCGAACGCCTATGTCGCCGGCTATTTCGCCGAGGAAGTGCGGCGCCAGCTGCTGGAGCAATACAGCGAAAAGAAGCTCTATGAGGGGGGGCTGTCGGTTCGCACCACGCTTGACCCCAAAATGCAGGCCTGGACGCGCAAGGCCTTGGCCGACGGCCTGGTGCGCTTCGATGAAGCGCATGGGTTTCGCGGCCCGATGAACCACATCGACATCTCCTCCGATTGGGGCGTGACGCTGGCCGCGATCCCGGCGCTCGGCGACGTGAATCCCTGGCGCCTCGCCGTCGTGCTGGACGTAAGCGGGGATGGGGCGCGCATCGGCCTCCAGCCGGGACGCGAGAAATCGGGCGAAGTGGCCCGCGAACGCGAGACTGGCCTGCTGACGGCGGAAGGCATGCGCTGGACGGGCCGCAGTCCGCGATCGGCCCTAACGGCGGGGGACGTGATCTATGTCGAGCCGCTCGCGGGACGCGCCGGCCAATACCGTCTGCGACAGATTCCCGATATCGCCGGCGCGATGGTGGCGATGGACCCGCATACGGGCCGCGTCTTCTCCATGGTCGGGGGCTTCTCCTTCGACCAGTCGGAGTTCAACCGCGCGACGCAGGCGCTGCGCCAGCCGGGCTCCTCGTTCAAACCCTTCGTCTATGCGACCGCGCTGGATAATGGTTATACGCCGTCTTCGTCGATCCTCGACGAGCCGATTTCGATCCAGCAGGCGGACGGCAGCTATTGGACGCCGGAGAATTTCGAAGGCGGGCATGGCACCGGCGCGCATCCGCTGCGCTATGGAGTCGAACACTCGAAGAACATGATGACGGTGCGTCTGGCGAAAGACGTCGGCATGCCGCTCATCGCCGAATACGCCAAGCGCTTCGGCGTCTATGACGAGATGACGCCCTATCTCTCCATGGCGCTCGGCGCCGGCGAAACGACGCTGCTGCGCATGGTCACCGGCTATTCGATGCTGGCGAACGGCGGCAAGCGCATCAAGCCCACGCTGATCGACCGGATTCAGGATCGCTGGGGCAAGACGATCTATCGGCACGACGAACGGCAATGCATCGGCTGCGACGCGGCCAAATTCGAAAATCAGCTCGAGCCCAAGCTCATCGACAAGCGCGAGCAGGTGCTGGATCCGCTCACCGCCTATCAGATCACCTCGATCATGGAAGGCGTGATCCAGCGCGGCACCGGCGTCTCGATCAGGTCGGTGGGCAAGCACCTTGCCGGCAAGACCGGCACCACCAATGACGCCAAAGACCTCTGGTTCGTCGGCTTTTCGCCCGATCTCGCGGTCGGCGTGTTCATTGGCTACGATCGGCCGCGTTCGCTCGGCAGCCACGCGCAGGCCGCTCAATTCGCCGCGCCGATCTTCCGCGACTTCATGAAGGTGGCGCTGAAGGACAAGCCCGATACGCCGTTCCGCGTGCCGCCGGGGATCAAGCTCATTTCCGTCGACGTGCGTTCGGGTTTGCGGTCGTCGGGCGCGGGCACGATCCTGGAAGCGTTCAAGCCGGGGACGGCGCCCCCAGACTCCTATTCCGGCGGCGGCGGTCCGCGTGCGCTTGATACGCCGCACGACGTGGATCAGCAGGTCGGCAGCGGCACCGGCGGCCTTTACTAGAATTAGCGCAGGAGCAGGCGTTTGGGTGAAAGGCTTCCTCATCCTGAAGAGCGTGCCAGCACGCGTCTCGAAGGACGAGGAAGCCCGTTTGGCGTATTTTTCCCCACCCTCGTGCTGCGAGACGGCTCCTCCCAAGTCGCGCTTGCGCGACTTGGGCATCTTGCGCGACTTGGGCATCTAAAGTCGATCTCGGAAACATCCGAGATCGATCGCCTCCTCAGCATGAGGGTGAGAAAAACAACTCTTCACCCAATTCCCCTGAGCGCGGCGGCCGCAGACCTTTGGGTTCCGGCCGTCCGCCTCTATGCTCGAAGCAATGACCCTTAACGCCGAATCACAAGCGCGCGTGAGGCTGGAGACCGCGGCCGGGGTCGCGACCCTCACGCTGAACAGCCCCAGTTCGCGCAACGCCCTCTCGCTCGCGATGATCGAAGCGCTCCAGGCCCGGCTCGACGAGATCGCCGGTCGTGACGATATTCGCGTCGTCGCGCTGCAGGCGGAAGGTCCGGCCTTTTGCGCCGGGCACGATCTCAAGGAACTGACGGCGCATCGCAACGATCCCGACCGCGGCCGCGCCTTCTTCGAGACGACGATGCGCGCCTGCTCGGCGCTGATGCAGAGCATCGTGGCGCTGCCTCAGCCGGTCGTCGCGGCTGTCGACGAGATGGCCACGGCCGCCGGCTGCCAGCTCGTCGCCAGTTGCGACCTCGCCGTCGCCGGTCCGCGCGCGCGCTTTTGCACGCCGGGCGTCGATATCGGCCTGTTCTGCTCGACGCCTTCCGTGGCGCTCACGCGCAATGTGGCGCCCAAGCACGCCATGGAGATGTTGCTGACGGGCGCGCCCATCGGCGCCGAGGAGGCGCTGCGCATCGGCCTCGTCAATCGCATGTCGGCCGATGGCGCAAGGTCGGGAGCGTCGGCGCTGGCGCAACTTATCGCGCGCAAATCCCCGCAGGCCATCGGCTATGGAAAGAAGGCGTTCTACGCCCAACGCGAGCAGCCGCTTTCGGACGCCTATGCGCTGGCGGGCGCCGTGATGGTCGAGAATATGCTGGCGGAAGACGCCAAGGAGGGCGTCGCGGCCTTTCTGGAGAAGCGCTCCCCCATATGGCCGGAAAAGTAAGAGGACATCGCCAATTTCGGGACGAACCCCGCGATGCAGACTCACGCCGAGAGGGGCTCGGCGCTCGGCTGCATGCCGGGCGCGACGCGCTCGACGGCGCGGCGGCGCCGATCTTTCTTGGACTCTCTCAACTGACCGGATGAGGCGCGCGGCGCTGTTTCCCTCATAATGACAATGTCTGCGCGAGCGTTTTGGCGCCGTGTGCGTGTTTGAGGGGAAAGAAAATGTCCAGAGTGCGCAATCGAGCCCTGCATCTGGCGCTGCTCCTGGCGCTCGCCATCGCTTTCACGCTCGCCGCCTTTCCGGCCCGCGCAAGCTGACGGTCCGACGTCGGCGTGGCGAACGCTCACGCCGAACGCGGGCGCCTTACTGCGACTTTTTTGAAAGCTGAATTGTCGGGAGGCCGAAATGAATTCCATGGCGCTTATGATCGCCCTCGCACTTATACTTTGCGCCTTTGTCACGCCCGCTCAGGCGGATTTCACCGTCTGCAACCGGACGCCCGATCAAGTCGCCGTCGCCTCGGCCTGGGTCAGTCCGCGCGGGGGATTCAGCTCGGAGGGTTGGTGGAAGCTTCGCGCCTGCGGCGGCTGCGAAAGGGTCGTGTTACGCAGCGAGACGTCCGATCCGCATAATTACTTCTTTTACGCGCATGGCGCCGGCCGGGAATGGCGCGGCGACTCGGCCTTCTGCACGACCCGGGGCGCGTTCAAGATCGGCGACGCCAAGCGCTGCCTGCTGGGTCGGCGCGGGCAGATGAAGAACTTCGTGCATGTCACCAGCCGCAGCGGCAACCATACGCACAGCCTGACCGGCCGTTCGCGCAGCGGAGCCGTGTGCATCGATTGAGCGGCGGCTTATTCGCCGAGATAGCGCAGCGCCGCGGCGGCCGCGAAGGGGCAGAGCGCGAGCGCGGCAAGCGTGATCGCGCAGAGAATCGCAAAGGGCGCATAGAAAGGCACGGTTCCGCCGCTCGCCGCCTCCGCGGCGGAGACGCCGAAGATCAGCACCGGGATGGTCAGCGGCAGAACAAGCAACGCCATGAGCAAGCCGCCCCGCCGCACGGTGACGGTCGCCGCCGCGCCGATCGCGCCGATCAGCGTGAGCGCCGGCGTGCCGACGAGAAGCGTCGCGACCACGCCGATGAGGGCCATCAGCTCCTGTTGCAGCATCAGACCCAGGAAGGGCGCGGCGAGGACGAGCGGCAGGCCGGTCGCCGCCCAATGCGCCGCGCATTTGACCAGCACGGCGAGTTCGAGCGGCGTTTCGGCGAGATGAAACAGATCGAGAGAGCCGTCCTCGGCGTCGGCCTGAAACAGCCGATCGAGACAGAGCAGCGTCGCCAGCAGCGCCGCGATCCAGAGGATCGCCGGGCCGATGCGGGCGAGAAGATTGGGGTCGGGCCCGACGGCGAAGGGCACGATCGCGACAAGCGTCAGGAAAAAGACCACGCCCATCGCGCCGGAGCCGCCGAGTCGGCGCGCGACGCGCCATTCGCGCAGAAAAAGCGCGGCGAGCGGGGAAGTCACGCGGCGCCGCCCAGCGCGAGCGCAGACGCCTCCTCGAGCCCCAGCGCCTCATGCGTCGCCGCGACGATCACGCCGCCGCAGGCGCAATGGCCGCGCATGGCGCGCGCGAATTTTTCGCGCGAGGCGCGATCGAGCGCCGTCAGCGGCTCGTCGAGCAGCCAGAGCGGCCGAAAGGCCACGAGCAGGCGCGCCAGCGCCGCGCGCCGTTTCTGGCCGGCGGACAGCACGCCGAACGGCGCGCCGGCGACATGGCCGAGCCCGACGATCGCGAGGGCGGCGTCGATTGTATGGCTGCGCGCGTCCGGCCCTTGAGCGAGATAGCGCGACCAGAACTCGAGATTTTCCTCGATCGTCAGCGCCGCCTTCATGCCGTCGCTATGCGCGAGATAATGCGCCTGCTGCGGCAGCTCGGCGTCGGGCGGTCCGCCAAGAAGCGCGACCGAGCCTCCCGCCAGCGGCAGGAGTCCCGCCAGCGCCCGCAGGAGGGTCGATTTTCCGGCGCCGTTGGGGCCGGTCACGATCAGCGCCTGCCCGCCAGAAACCGAAAAGCTCAGGCGATCGAGAACCAGCCGTCCGCCGCGCGAGACGCGCAGATCGTCGACGCGCAGACGCATCGCGCCGTCGACGGGGGGCTGAACGCTCGGGGCGGCATCAGAGGACATGCGCTCCGGGCATAGAGCTTTGCGATCGAATTCGCCAGCCTGTGCGCCCTCGCCGGAGCGGCTTTGGACGCCCTGCCCGCCCCTGGCCGCGCCGCTGGCGCAGACCGGGCGGGAATGCTAAGCAACCTGAACCATTCCTTGGGCGAAGAAAGCCCAAGTTCTTCGCTCATCGCGCGCGGCGCGCCCGCATTCATGGATTGCGAAATAAGTGACGAAGCATAAGAGCCTGGAGGATTACGCGGCAAGGCGATTCCGCTTTGCCGGCAACGCTTTGCTGGAGTTCAGCGATCCGTTTTTCGCTCAGATCGACAGGCTGCGGGCCGAGTTCGAGGCGCAGGGCAAGCATTTCGTCAGCTTCGCCAATTACGACTATCTCGGCCTCGCGAATCACCCGCGGATTCGAGAGGAGGCAAAGCGCGAAATCGACGGCCTCGGCATCGGCGCGCTGGCCTCGCGGCTTGTCGGCGGCGAGCGCACGACGCACAAGCCGTTCGAGGCGGAGATCGCCGAATTTCTCGGCATGGAGAGCGCGCTGACGCTCGTCTCCGGCTATCTCTCCAATGTGACGACGATCGCCTGGCTGATGAGCGGCAAGCGCGACGCGATCTTCATCGACGAACTCGCGCATAACAGCATCGTCGCGGGCGCCGACGGCGCGCCGGCGCATGTCGTCAAGTTCCGCCACAACGACTTCGATCATCTCGAACATCTGCTCGCCCGCCACCGCGAGGAATACCGCAACGTCCTGATCGTGGTCGAAGGCGTCTACAGCATGGACGGCGACACCGCCGATCTGCCGCGGCTCCTGGAGATCAAGGAGAAACACAAGGTCTGGCTTCTCGTCGATGAGGCGCATTCGCTGGGCGTGCTCGGCGCGACGGGCCGGGGCCTCGCCGAACATCAGGGCGTCGACCCCGCGCGCATCGACCTCATCGTCGGCACCATGTCGAAGACGCTCGCCTCCTGCGGCGGCTATGTCTGCGGCAAGAAGCCGGTCATCGACTGGTTCCGCTACACGCTGCCGGGCTTCGTCTACAGCGTCGGCCTCTCGCCCGTTATTCTTGCGGCGGCGCGCACCGCGCTGCGGCTGATGCAGGAAGAGACCTGGCGCATCGCCAAGCTCGCCGATAACGCCGAGCTGTTCCGCACGGTCGCGCATGACGCGGGCTTTTCGACCGGACCGGCGATCGGCCGCGGCGTCGTGCCGATCCTTTTCTCGAGCGATATCGAGACGATGTGGGCGTCGCAGCATCTGCTGGAGAACGGCTATTACGTGCCGCCGGTGGTGCGCATCGGCGTGCCGAAGGACGGGCCGCGACTGCGCTTCTTCTTCTCCGCCAACCACAGCGACGCGGAAATCCGCGGCGTCATCCAGACGCTGCGCGACATGCCGCCGGTGACGGAAGAGGCGCATCAGATCGTCGCCGCCGCGATGGCGGGCGGCTAGAGGCTGGGCTCCCGCGTCACTTTGACGCTTTCGATTAACGGCCTGCGGCCGCTAGGACTTGTCTCATGGCGCAGATCGAGATTCTCCCGGTCGCCGGCCTTTCGCGCTTTGCGACCTTCTGCAGGCTGCCGCGGCTGCTCTATGCCGGCGCGGAAGGCTTCGCGCCGCCGCTCGACATCGAGCGCTGGAGCGTCTTCGCGCATAAGCTCAACCCGCATTACACGCTCGTTGAGGAGCAGAAATTTCTTGCCCGCCGCGACGGCCAATGGGTCGGGCGCATCATGGCGCAGATTTACAAGCCCGGGGTGACGCCGGTCGGCGCCTCCAACGCCCAGTTCGGCGCGCTCGACGCCGTCGACGACATCGAGGTCGTGCGCGCGCTGACGCAGGCCGCCGAGGATTGGTTGCGCGCCAAAGGAGCGGCGCGGATCAACGGACCGTTCTCGCCGTCGATCAACAAGGAGTGCGGACTGCTCGTTGATGGCTTCGACGCCACGCCGATGTTCTTCATGCCCTGGCATCCGCCCTATCTCTCGCGCCATCTTGAGGCGCTTGGTTATGAGAAGGCGCAGGACCTTTTGTCCTACCGCTTGGAGATTTCAAGCGACGAGGCGGAGAAGCCCGCGCGCGTTTCGACGCGGCGCGAATGGCGCGACCGGCTCAACCTCCGGCCGCTGAACATGAAGGCCTTGAAGCAGGGCGAAACCGCTCTGATGGCCGAACTGTTCAATGACGGCTGGAGCGGAAATTGGGGCTTCGTGCCGTTCACCAAGGAGGAGTTCGATTCCGACGCCGACGCGCTGCAATATCTCGTGCCGGCGGATTTCGGCATCGTCGCCGAACTCGACGGCGCGCCGCAATCCTTCGCGATCGCGCTTCCCAATCTCAACGAAATTCTCGCCGACCTCAACGGCCGTCTGTTCCCCTTCGGCTGGGCGCGGGCGATCATGCGATTCCGCTCGCATCAGTTCAAGTCGGCGCGGATGCTGCTCCTCGGCACGCGAAAGTCGCTGCAAAAAAGCGCGACCGGCGGCGCGATCCTTCTGTCGCTGATCGAGGAAATGCGGCGACGCCAAGCCAAAATTCGCATCAGCCATCTCGAAGCGGGCTGGGTGTTGGAGAGCAACGCCGACATGCGCCGACCAATCGAAATGTTCGGCGGCAAGGTCGATAAGATTCATCGCATCTATGAAAAGCGGCTCGCGGTCGACGGCGGCGGCGAAGCGACGCGTATGGACGAGGGCGTCAGGGCAACTCAGCTACAGGATGCAACGTCATGAACGGCATTTCCGTCACCGCCACTGGCGCCGACCGCTCGCATGTCGAGCGGCGCAAGCTGATCCTGCAAAAATATCCGCAAGTGCGCGAGCTTTTCGGCAAGGATCCGGTAACCTTCAAGATCACCGCGGCGATCTTCGTCGGCCAGCTCGCCATCGCCGCGATATTGGGGTCGCTCGGCCTCTCCTATTGGTGGCTGTCGCTGCTGATGGCGATCTGCGTCGGCGCCTTCGCCAATCACGCCAATTTCGTCATCATCCACGACGCCATCCACAATTGCGTCTTCGCAAGCCCGCTCGCCAACAAGTGGACGGCGATCCTCGCCGATCTTTCCAACGCCTTCCCGACGGCGATGGGCTTTCGCTGCTATCACATCAAGCATCATTCGCATCTGTCGGCTTACGACTATGACGCCGACATTCCGAGCCGCTGGGAAGTCGAATGGGTGGGAAACAGCACATGGCGCAAAGCCGTGTGGCTCTTCTTCTTCCCCGCTGTCCAGCTTGCGCGCCTGTCGCGCCTCAAGGGCACGGTGCCGATCTGGGGAACCTGGACCTACATCAATAGCGCCGTCATCGCCCTCTTCGATCTTTTCGTGCTCTGGGCGTTCGGACCCAACGCCCTGCTCTATCTGTTCCTTTCCTTCTGGTTCTCGGTTGGCGGGCTGCATCCGTTGAGCGCGCGCTGGGTGCAGGAGCATTTCGCCTTCGGCCCCGACCAGGGCACGTTCGACTATTACGGCCCGCTCAACACGCTCGCCCTCAATATCGGCTATCACAACGAGCATCATGATTTTCACGAAATCCCGTGGACCCGTTTGCCGGAGCTGAAGGCGATGGCGCCGGAGTTCTATGACGATTTGCGCTGCCATCGCTCCTGGGTGGCGCTGCTCGTCACCTTCATTTTCGATCCGACCTATTCGCTCGGCACGCGGTCGGAAAATGTGACGCAAGCGGCCGGGCGCGCGGCGCCCCTCGCCGCGCCGGCGGAGTAGGCCATGACGCAGGAAGCAGAAACCCAGGCGCTCGACGCTTCGCCCCGGCTGTTTGAGAGCGATCTCCTCGACAAGCTGTCGCGCGTGCATCATCTGACGCCGGTGATCGTCTATGCGCCGATCATCCTCGGCTTGATTTTCTATTCGCTGACGGTCAATAGCCCGGCGCTGGTTGTGATTGGCCTTATCGTCGGCTATCTCGGCTGGACCCTCACCGAATATTTTGGCCACCGCTATCTCTTTCACACCGTTTTTCGTCTGCCTTTCGGACTTGGACCCCGCTTCCAGTTCCTCATTCACGGCGTGCATCACATCTATCCCAACGACCCGCTTCGCCTCGTCATGCCGCCGCTGCTTTCGGCCCCGATCATGCTGATCGCGCTCGCGATCATTCGCCCGCTCTTTGGCCCCGACCTCGCGTGGCCGACGCTCGCGGGCTTCATGACCGGCTATGTGATTTACGACTGCGTGCATTACTGGACGCATCACGGCCAGCCGAAATCCGAGTTCGGCCGCATGGTGAAGCGGCTGCACATGCTGCATCATTTCCGCGACGCCGAGAAAGGCTTCGGCGTCCATGCCATCTGGTGGGATTATGTGTTCGGCACGGCCTATCGCAAGGACGAGACGCCGGGCGCGCGCGCGGTGTGAGGGCGCGCACTACCTCCCCCTTGCGGGGAGGTCGATCGCCGAAGGCGATCGGGTGGGGGTAATGGAATTCACCCCACCCGGCTTGCTTCGCAAGCCACCCTCCCCGTCAAGGGGAGGGAAACGCCTCTATCTGCAACGCGTGCTGAATTTTACCCCTGCCCTGTCCGCTTAAACCACTCGTCTTCGGTAATCACCTCGATGCCCAGCTCCGCCGCCTTCTTGAGCTTCGAGCCGGCGCCCGGGCCGGCGACGACGAGATCGGTTTTCTTCGACACCGACGCCGCGACATGCGCGCCGAAGCGCTCGGCCTGCGCCTTGGCTTCATCGCGCGTCAGCCGCTCGAGCGCGCCGGTGAACACCACCGTCTTGCCGGCGACGGGCGAAGTGGACGCCACCGCCGGCATCGGCTCCAGCGTGATGTGTTCCAGCAGCGCGTCGAGTTCGCGCTCATTATGCGGCTCGGCAAAAAAATCATAGAGCGCCTCGGCGACGACGGGACCGACGCCATCTATTGAATCGATGCGCGCGCGCGCCTCGCTGCCCAAAGCCGCCTCTAGCGCCGTCTCGCGCAGCGAGTCGAAATCGCCGAAATGGCGGGCCAGCCGGCGGGCGTTGGTTTCGCCGACATGGCGCACGCCCAGCGCATAGATGAAGCGGTTGATGGGGACGCTTCGGCGCGCCTCGATCGCCGCGAAGAGATTGCGCACCGAGGTTTCGCCATAGCCCTCGCGTTCGGAAAGACGCGGCGACATGTCCTTCTCGCGCGCGGCAAGCGTGAAAATATCGGACGCGGTCTTGATCAGCCCTTCGTCGTAGAAAAATTCGATCTGTCTGTCGCCGAGCCCCTCAATGTCCATGGCGTTGCGCGAGGCGAAATGTTTCAGGCGCTCGATCGCCTGCGCCGGACAGACGAGCGAGCCGGTGCAGCGGCGCACGACGTCGGCCTCGCCGGTCTTCTCGTCGATCTCACGCAGCGCCGCCGAACCGCAACGCGGGCAGACATGCGGAAATTCATAGGGTTTTGCGCCCTGCGGGCGCCGCTCCGTCACCACTTCGACGATCTGCGGAATGACGTCGCCGGCGCGCTGCACGACGACAGTGTCGCCGATGCGAATATCCTTGCGCGCGATCTCGTCTTCGTTGTGCAGCGTCGCGTTCTGCACGACGACGCCGCCGACGGTCACCGGCTCCAGCCTCGCGACCGGCGTCAGCGCGCCCGTGCGACCGACCTGAATTTCGATGTCGCGCAAGATTGTCGTCGCGCGTTCGGCCGGAAACTTGCGCGCGACGGCCCAGCGCGGCGCGCGGGAGACAAATCCCAGCCGCTCCTGCAGGGCGATGTCGTCCACCTTGTAGACGACGCCGTCGATGTCATAGCCGAGCGTCGCGCGCTGCGCTTCGATCGCACGGTAATGCGCCAGCATGTCTTCCGCGCTGTCGCAGAGCGTTGTCAGCGGATTGACCGGCAGCCCGTAACGGCGCAGCGCCTCAAGCACGCCCATCTGCGTTTTCGCGGGCAGCGCGGAAGCCTCGCCCCAACCATAGGCGAAAAAATGCAGCGGCCGCGACGCGGTGATCTTCGGGTCGAGCTGCCGCAGCGAGCCCGCAGCGGCGTTGCGCGGATTGGCGAAGAGAGTTTTGCCCGTATCTTTCTGGCGCGCATTGAGCGCCGCGAAATCCTGGTGCGTCATATAGACTTCGCCGCGCACTTCAAGGATCTCGGAATGATCCCCATGCAACCGTTGCGGAATCTCGTCGATGGTGCGGACATTGGCGGTGACGTCTTCGCCTTCATAGCCGTCGCCGCGCGTCGCCGCTTGAACGAGAAGGCCCTTCTCATAGCGCAGCGAACAGGACAGGCCGTCGATCTTCGGCTCGCCAGTGAAGGAGACCTGCGTTGATTCGGCAAGTCCGAGGAAGCGGCGCACGCGCGCGACGAATTCCACGACTTCCTCGTCCGAGAAGACATTGCCGAGCGAGAGCATCGGCGCGGCGTGCTTCACCTTGGCGAATTTTTCGGAAGGCTTGGCGCCGACCTTCTTCGTCAGCGATTCCGTCGTGACGAGTTCGGGGAACGCCTTCTCCAGCTCCTCATAGCGACGGCGCAGCGCGTCATAGTCGGCGTCGGGAATCGTCGGCGCGTCGTCCTGATAGTAGCGGCGGTCATGCGCGGTCAGTTCTTCATGCAGCCGCGCATGTTCGGCGCGCGCTTCGGAAAGGAAAGGCTCGGGAGGCGGTTTGGCCATATGCTAGACGATCCGGTCGATGGAGCGCGCCAGGGGGCGTTCTATTCTCTCAGCGCTTCGAGCGCCTGTTCTAATCGATCGCTACCCCAGAATAGTTCCTCTTTTGCAAAAAAGCTTGGCGCGCCGAACAGGCCCCGACTCCTGGCCTCATCCGTGCGCGCTCTGAGCGTTCGCTTGACGGAGTCGTCCTTGGCATGGTGGAGAATCGCCTCCTCGTCGAGCGAGAGACCCCGTAAGATTTCCTTCAAAATGGAGTGCTCCGAGATGTCGACGTCGTCAAAAAAATTGGCGCGATAAACGGCCCGAATGAAGGCGGGAAGCCTCTCCTCCCCATCCAACGCGGTTGCGACGCGAGCGGCCAAAAGCCCGTTGCGCGGAAAGGCGCTCGGCCGGCGCCATGCAATGCCCTTGCTCTGGCAGATGCGCTCTATGTCGCGCCACATGTAGGCGCCCTTCGCCGGATAGAGATTGAAGGGAGAATCCCGCCAGCCCTGATCGGCGAAGATCGGCCCGAGCAGAAAGGGTCGCCAAACCACCTCGACGCCGGCTGAGCGAGCTTTCCGCTCGATCTCTTCCGCCGCGATATAGGAATAAGTGCTGGCGAATTCGAACCAGAATTCGAGCCTTCGCACGGCGCGCCGAGCCTAAGCCGCTTCCGGCGCGGCGCCGACGAGACGGCGCGCGTCGCGCGCGCTGATCGGGCGCCCAAAAGCGTAGCCCTGTGCGTAGCCGCAACCGAGCTGATACAGTTCGATCGCGTCCTGCTCGGTCTCGGCGCCTTCGGCGATCACGTCCATGCCCAGATCCTGCGCCAGCGCGATGATCGAGCGCAAAATGACGGGGCGCGCCCCCCTGCCGGACTGCTTGACGAAGGAACGATCGATCTTGATCGTGTCGAACGGGAAACGCTGCAAATAGGCGAGCGAGGAATAGCCGGCGCCGAAATCATCGAGCGACAGCCCGGCGCCAAGCTCCTTGATGCGCGTCAGCATCTGCGCGGCATATTCGGGATTCTCCATCACCAGACTCTCGGTCAGCTCGAGCTTGAGACTGTCCTTGGCGATGTCGTTGCGCATCAGCACGCTTTTGACGTCGCGCAGGAGGTCGTGGCGAAAGAGCTGGCGCGACGAGACGTTGACGGAGGCGAAGATCGGCGGATCGACGGCGAGCGCGCGTTGCCAGGCCGCGAGTTCGCGCGCCGTGCGCTCCAGCGCCAGAAGCCCGAGGTCGACGATCAACCCCGTCTGTTCGGCGATGGGGATGAATTCGGCGGGGTCGAGCCGACCCAGCCGCAGATGATCCCACCGCAAAAGCGCTTCGAAGCCCGCGATCGTGCGATCCTCGAGCCGAACGATCGGCTGGAAGAACACTTTGATTTCGCTTCGCTCCAACGCGCGCCGCAGATCGGCTTCGAGCGTCAGGCGATCGGCGCGCTGCGCGCGCATGGCCGGACGGAATACTTCGATGCGGTTGCCGCCCGAACGCTTGGCGTGGCGCATGGCGATCTCGGCGTCCTCCAGCATGTCGCTGGCGCCGGGATGCGTCTGCTGGTCGTAGAGCGCGATGCCGGTCGAGGCGAACAGCGCAATTTCCCGGTCGGTGAAGCGCACCGGGGTCGACAGCGAGCGGCGCACCGAGTCGGCGACGGAGATGACGTGGTCGGCATGGCTCTCCGAGACCAGGATGATCGCGAACCTGTCGCCGGACAGTCGCGCCAGCGTGTCTTGAGGCTGCAACAGCCTCGTCAGGCGATGCGCGACGGTCAGCAGAATGCTGTCGCCGGTGGCCATGCCGACCTGCTCATTGATTTGTTTGAAGCGGTCGAGGTCGATGACAAGGACCGTCGGGCGCACGTCCTTTTCCATGCGCGCGAGAATCAGAGCGGCCTCCAGCCGGTCGAAGAACAATTCGCGGTTGGGCAGACCGGTGAGGTTGTCGTGCACGGCGTCGTGCAGCAGACGCTCCTGGGCGTTGCGCTCGTCGGTGACGTCATTGAGCGTCCCGACGACCCGGATCACCTCGCCGTCCGGCCCCACCACCGGCCGCGCCCGCAGCCGGTAGCAGAGATAGTGCCCGTCCGCGGCGCGCAGGCGGAACTCCTGATTGATGCGGCCGCGCCGCTGTTCGAGCACGGCGTCGAGGCAGGCGCGGTAGCGGTCCTGCTCGAAAGGATGCAGCAGATCGAGCCAGGAGGAGGCGGCGCCCTCGAGCCCGCCGCGGTCCAGGCCGAGCGCCGCTTCCGCTTCCGGGCTGACATAGATGTGGTCGGAGGGAACGTCCCAGTCGAACACCACCTCATTCGCGCCGGTCAGCGCGAGGGCCTTGCGCTCGACGTCGCTGATCGCGCCATGCGACAGCCCGCCGGCGGCGAAGGCGTTCTGCATCACCGTGAAGCCGATCAGCATCACGATGAGCACCAGGCCGCCGACGAGCGCCGGCGACACCAGGTCGTTGGTGATCCAGCCGGCGACCGCAAATCCGGCCGTCGCCACCCAGACCGCCAGCAGGAACCAGGTCGGGATCAGCATGATCGCCCGATCGAACCCGTGCATCGCGAGATAGATGATCAGCACGAAGCCGATGACGGCGATGGTCGCCAGCGAGATGCGCGCAACGCCCGCCGCGACGGGCGCGTCGAACACCGCAAGGCCGACGAGGTCCAAAAGGATCAGCAGCCAGAGCGCCGCGACATGCCAGGCGCGCACATGCCAGCGATTGAGATTCAGATAGGCGAAGAGGAAGACGACGAGCGTCGCCGAAAGCACCGTTTCGGCGCCGGCGCGCCAGATGCGGTTGGCGTTGGCGTCGAAGCCGAAAATCTTGTCCCAGAAGCCGAAATCGATGCACACATAGGCCAGCACCGCCCAGGCGAGCGCCGCCGCCGCCGGGAAAATGACGGCGCCCTTGACCACGAAGACGATGGTCAGAAACAGCGCCAGCAGACCGGCGATGCCGATGACGATGCCTTTATACAGCGTCAGGCTCGTCACCTTGTCCTTATAGGCGGAAGGCTCCCACAAATAGAGTTGCGGCAGATTGGGCGTGCGCAGCTCGGCGACATAGGTGACCGTCGTTCCGGGATCGAGCGTCAGCCGGAAGACGTCGGCGTCGGAGGAGTCTTCGGCCTCCGGCGGAAAGCCCTGGCTCGCCGTGATCGCCGTGATCCGCGTGGAGCCGAGATCGGGCCAGATGACGCCCGATCCCTGCAGCCGGTAATGCGGCGCGACGATGAGGCGCTCGATCTGCTCATCCGTGTCGTTGGTGAGCGCGAAAACGATCCAATTGGGCTGGCTGCCGGCCTCCTTGGCGCCGACCTCGATACGGCGTACGATGCCATCGGAGCCAGGCGCGGTCGAGACCTGCAGCCTGTCGCCCTGCGACGAATGCTTCTCGATGACATTGGTGAGATCGATCGCCCGCGCGCCTTGCGGCACCCGGACCGACTCCATGGCGACGGCCTGAGCGGATGCGATGAACAAAAGGAGAGCGATCAGATATTTTTTCAGACTCACGAATTCTCTTCTCGATGCCGCAGGCTCGGAGAACGCGTCTCGCGCGGTCAATGGCGGCGTCAAGCGCGTGGGCTGCAATCGCCGGACTCTGATCGGCAAGTCGTAGAGGCTTCGCGCCCTCCCCGCAAGCCGATTCGCCAAGCTTTGCAATAACGGTATGTTCCTTGCGTCGCTGCGCTTCTTGGCCGCGCTTGCGGTGCGCCGACGACGCCAATATACGCTGCTTGTAGGCTACCGTCGCGATCTCCAGGCGCATGGCGGTTTTTTGCGGCGGGCCCATCCGCGAAAATTCTGGGAAAACGGGAACGGATTGGATGCGAAGCGCTCTCGGCGGCCCTCGCCTTCTGTTGCGCCGACTCCGCGAAATCAGCGCGGAACCGGTCAGCGCGCAGGCGCGGCTCGACAAGATCGTGACGCAGATCGCCGCAAATATGGTCGCCGAGGTTTGTTCCGTTTATGTGCTGCGCGCCGACCAGCGCTTGGAGCTTTACGCGACCGAAGGCCTCAATCGCGAGGCCGTGCATTTGACCACGATGCACGCCGGCGAGGGCCTTGTCGGCCTCATCGCTAAGAGCGCCGAGCCGCTCGCGCTTTCGGAGGCGCAGGAACATCCCTCCTTCTCCTACAAGCCTGAGACGGGCGAGGACGCCTATCACTCCTTCCTGGGCGTGCCGATCCTGCGCGGCGGCAACACGCTTGGGGTGCTCGTCGTGCAGAACCAGGTCCGCCGGGTCTATTCGGAAGAAGAGATCGAGGCGCTGCAGACGACCGCGATGCTGCTTGCCGAGCTTATCGCCTCGGGCGAGTTGCAGGCGATCGAAGACCCGCGCGATCTCGCGCTTTATCGCCCCGCGTCGCTGAGAGGCGCGCCGATGGCGGAAGGCGTCGGTCTCGGCCATGTGCTGCTGCATGAACCGCGCGTCATCATCGAGCGGCTCGTCGCGGAGGACATGCCCGCCGAACTCGCCAGGCTCGAACACGCGATCGACGCCATGCGCCGCTCGATCGACGAGCTTGTCGCGCACACCGACCGCATCGCCGCGGGAGAGCCGCGCGAAGTGCTCGAAACCGTAAGAATGGTGGCCTATGACCGCGGCTGGGTGCGCCGGCTGCGCGAAGCGGTGATGACCGGCCTGACGGCGGAAGCGGCGGTCGAGCGCGTTCAGAACGACGCCCGCGCCCGCATGCAGCGTCAGACCGACCCCTATCTGCGCGACCGCCTGCATGATCTCGACGACATCGCCAACCGGCTGCTGCATCAGCTGACCGGTCAGAGCTACGTCGCCGATCGCGACAGCGTGCCGGAAAACGCCATCATCGTCGCGCGCACGATGGGGCCGGCGGCGCTGCTCGATTATGACCGGACGCGGCTGCGCGGTCTGGTGCTGGAGGAAGGCGGGCCGACCAGCCATGTCGCGATTGTCGCCCGGGCGCTCGGCGTCGCCACCGTGGGGCTCGTTCCGGGCCTGATCGACATCGTCGAAACCGGCGACCCGATCATCGTCGACGGCACGACCGGCGAGGTGCATGTCCGGCCTCAGCCCGACGTGCAGAGCGCCTATGCCGAAAAGGCGCGGCTGCGGGCGCGCCGCCAGGAGCAATACGCCAAGCTCCGGGACATGCCGGCGGTCACCAAGGACGGCGTCGAAATCACGCTGCATATGAACGCCGGGCTCGCGATCGACATGCCGCATTTGCATGAGACCGGCGCGCAATCGATCGGACTTTTCCGCACGGAGCTGCAATTCATGCTCGCGCCGCGCTTTCCGCGCATGGACGAGCAATATCTCCTATACAAGGCCGTCCTCGACGCGGCGCCGGACAAAGCGGTCACCTTCCGCACGCTCGACATCGGCTCCGACAAGATTCTTCCCTATATGGCGAAGATCGAAGAGGAGAATCCGGCGCTCGGCTGGCGCGCCATCCGGATCGGCCTCGACAGGCCGGGGCTTTTGCGCATGCAGCTGCGGGCGATGCTGAAGGCCGGCGCGCATCGCGATCTGCGCATCATGTTTCCGATGATCGCCAATGTCGCCGAATTCGACGCGGCGAAAGCGATTGCGCTGCGGGAGCTCGAGCACATCGCGCGCCACCGCCATCCACTGCCGACGCGTCTTAATCTTGGCGCCATGGTCGAAGTGCCGTCGCTGCTGTGGGAAATCGATCTGCTCGCCCAGCGCGCGGATTTTCTGTCGGTGGGATCGAACGATCTGGTCCAATACATGTACGCGGCCGACCGCGACAATACGCGCGTTTCGAAGCGCTATGACAATCTCTCGCCGCCGGTGCTGCGCGCGCTTGAGCGCATCGTCTCGGCCGGCGTGCGCCACAACGCGCCGGTGACGCTTTGCGGCGAGATGGGCGGGCGCCCGCTTGAGGCTCTGGCGCTGATCGCCATCGGCTACCGCTCGCTGTCGATGGCGGCCTCCGCGATCGGTCCGGTGAAGTCGATGATCCTCAATCTCAATCTCGAAGAGGCGCAGGTCTATCTCGCCTCGCTGCTCGCGTCGGATGACGGCAGCGCTTCCGTGCGCGAACAATTGCGGAATTATGCGATCGCGCGCGGCGTGCCATTGTAGCGGGACCGTCGCTCCTCACGCCGACTTCGTCACCATCTCTCAAGAAACCTCCGATGTTCGCACAAGACAAGCTCGACCTCATTCTGCGCCGCTACGACGAGATCGGCGACAAGCTCGCCGTCGGCGCCGACGGGCAAGCCTTCGTCGCTCTGTCGCGCGAGCGCGCGGCGCTCGATGAGGTCGTCGACAAGATTCGCGCCTATCGCGCCGCGCTAAAAGAATCCGACGACCTTTCCGCCCTGCTTGCCGACGCCTCGCTCGACTCGGAGATGCGCGCGCTTGCCGCAAGCGAGACGGACGCCGCGCGCGCACGCCTGGATACGGCGGAAAGGACGCTGCAGCTGGCGCTTCTGCCGAAGGACGAGGCGGACGAAAAGAGCGTCATTCTGGAAGTGCGCGCCGGCACGGGCGGCGACGAGGCGGCGCTCTTCGCCGGCGATCTTTTCCGCGCCTATCAGAAATATGCGGCGCTCAAGGGCTGGCGCGTCGAGATCGTGTCTGAAAGCGCGGGCGCGCTCGGCGGCTACAAGGAAATCGTCGCGGAGATCATCGGGCGCGGCGTCTATGGCCGGCTGAAATTCGAATCGGGCGCGCATCGCGTTCAGCGCGTGCCGGAAACCGAGACCCAGGGCCGCATCCACACGTCGGCCGCGACGGTGGCCGTGCTGCCGCAGGCCGAGGACGTCGACGTCGCCATCGACGAAAAGGATTTGCAGATCGATACGATGCGCGCGCAGGGCGCCGGCGGCCAGCACGTCAACAAAACAGAATCGGCGATCCGCATCACCCATGTTCCCACGGGCATCGTGGTGATGATGCAGGAGGAGCGCTCTCAGCATCGCAACAAAGCCAAGGCGATGAGCGTTCTCCGCTCGCGTCTCTACGACGCCGAACGCCAGCGCCTCGACAAGGAACGTTCGGACGATCGCAAGCAGCAGGTCGGCTCAGGCGACCGCTCCGAGCGAATCCGCACCTATAATTTCCCGCAGGGGCGCGTCACCGACCACCGCATCAATCTCACGCTCTACAAGCTCGACCGCGTGATGGAAGGCGAGTTTGACGAAATCTTCGACGCGCTGACGACCGATCATCAGCAAAAGCTGCTCGCGCAAAGTGCGGCGTGAAGACGCTGGATGCATTCTTAAAGCACGGAATCGTGCACGACATCACACCCGCGCTTCCTGTGCGCCGACGCACGAACGGCGCGACAGACGCCCTCTACATTGCGCGCATTCGCAAAGGGGATTTGCGAAGAAGAGCTAAGGGGAGCGTCATGTCCAACTCGAAGAAGATCATTTCCGTCACTCTCGCCGCCGCCGTTCTGGCCGGAACAGTCGCCAGCGCCACGCCGGCTTTCGCCTGGTCCAAGTGGCATCATCATGGCTATGGCTGGGCGCCCTATGCCGTGGGCGGCGCACTGGCGCTCGGCGCGATGGCCGCCGCCGCCGCGAGCGGCCCGGATTGCTATTACGAGCGCCGTCCGATCTTCAATCGCTGGGGCGACGTGATCGGCTATCGCTCCGTGCCCATGTGCTAACGCCCTATATCCAAGCGTCAGAAAGGGCCGGCCGGCGCACGCCGGCCTTTTTCATTCATCGCCAGCGCAACTCACCAGCCGTAATCGAAATACTGGCCGATTTCGTTGTAGCGCTCCGGATCTTGCAGCGTGAAATCCTGCTGCTCCAGGAAGTAATTGTCGTTGGCGTAACGATTGGGCTCCAGATTTCCCTTCGCCGCCGAAGGCCCGTCGTCGTCGAGCCAATCCTTGCCAGTCGTCAGATTATGCGGCAGCGGAATAGGAAAATCGTCGCCCTGCGTCGCGCTGACCTGACCCGTCGCGGCCGGCTTGCGCTGTTTCGCGAGGGCTTGGTTCGAGGCAAGCGCGCATATCAAGGCGAGGCTCAGCGTCAGCTTTATTGAATTTCGCATAATTGAACTCCCATTCCGCTTTCCTGCGGCACTTTAGACGGCGCCCCCCGGACATTGCTAGTGCCGGAAGTGGCGCACGCCGGTGAAAACCATGGCGAGGCCCTGCGCGTCCGCGGCGGCGATGACGTCCTTGTCGTTCACCGAGCCGCCGGGTTGGATGACGGCCGTCGCGCCGGCGTCCGCCGCCGCCAGCAAGCCGTCGGCAAAAGGAAAGAAAGCGTCGGAGGCGACGACGGCCCCTTTCGCAAGACTCTCCGTCGATCCGGCGGCGCGCGCGGCCTCCTGCGCCTTGTAAGCGGCGATGCGCGAAGAGTCGACGCGCGACATCTGGCCGGCGCCGACGCCCACCGTCGCGGCGTCCTTGGCGTAGACGATCGCGTTCGACTTCACGTGCTTGGCCACGCGGAAGGCGAATTTCAGATCGGCGAGCTCCTGGGCCGTAGGCCGCCGCTTGGTCACGACCTGCAGGTTCATATCGTCGACGACGGCGTTGTCGCGCGATTGCGCGAGAAAGCCGCCCGACACGGATCGATAGGCCAATCCCGGCGCACGCGGATCCGCGACGCCGCCGGTCAATAACAAACGCAGGTTCTTCTTGGCGCCGACGACCGCGATCGCGTCCTCATCGGCGTCAGGCGCGATGATCGCCTCGGTGAAGATCTTGACGATCTCGCGCGCCGCTTCGCCGTCGAGCTTGCGATTGAGCGCGACGATGCCGCCGAAGGCGGAAACCGGATCGCAGCGCAGCGCCTTGGCGTAGGCTTGCGCCAGCGTCGCGCCTTCAGCGACGCCGCAAGGATTGGCGTGTTTGACGATGACGACGGCGGCCGTCCGCGCCGGGTCGAATTCCGCCACGCATTCGAAGGCCGCATCGGTATCATTGACGTTATTGTAGGAAAGCTGCTTGCCTTGAAGCTGGCGAGCCGTGGCGACGCCCGGACGCTTCTCGCCGGACAGATAGAAGCCCGCCGCCTGATGCGGGTTTTCGCCGTAGCGCATCGGCTCGGCGAGCCGTCCGCCGAAGGCGCGCAGCGGCGGCGAGGCTTCGCCGACCTCCCGCGCCAGCCAATTGGAAATCGCCGCGTCATAGGCGGCGGTGCGCGCGAACGCCTTCTGCGCCAGCCGTCGACGCGTCACGAGCCGCGTCGCGCCCCGTGTCGCGGCAAGCTCCTCGATCAGCGCCGGGTAATCGTCCGGATCGACGACGACGGCGACGTCGTCGTGATTCTTCGAGGCGGCGCGGATCATCGCGGGGCCGCCGATGTCGATATTTTCGACGCAGTCTTCGAATGGCGCGCCCTTCGCGAGCGTCGCCTCGAAAGGATAGAGATTGACGACGAGCAGATCGATCGGCCGAATGTCATGCGCGAGCATCGCCGCTTCATGTTCGGGATTCTCGCGGATCGCCAGAAGGCCGCCATGCACCTTGGGATGGAGAGTCTTCAGCCGCCCGTCCATCATCTCCGGAAACTGCGTGAGATCGGCGACGTCGCGCACCGTCAGTCCCGCCTCGGCGAGCGCTTTGCGCGTGCCGCCGGTGGAGACCAGCTCGACGTTATGCGCCGCCAGAGCGCGCGCGAAGTCGACAAGCCCGGTTTTATCGGAAACGGAAATCAGCGCGCGCGCTATCTGGCGCAAATCGACCGGCATTGCAGACTCCTCAATCGCGCCGCGCATATCATAGCTTGCCAGGGGCAGGAACCTGCTCGCCCGCGCGCCGCCGGAAGCTCCAGCCGATCTCCGCGCCAGGAACCGCCGTGCCGCGCAAGACGATTTGCGCGCATTTGCGCGCGCCGCCGGGCGCGGCGAAAAAAATGCTGTCGTCGATTTCCGGCATCACGCCCGGCGCCTCGAAGACGATGATTTCGCCATTGGCGAGCGTGAGTTCGACAGCGTCGTCCGGACCCGGCGCAACGCGCACGCGCGGGTGAATGTGAAAGCGCAGCGCGAATTCGTGCGCTTGCGCATGTCTGCCGCCGCCTTCGGCAGCGGCGAGACGATCAACGCCCAGCAGCGCGTCGCCATTTGGCGTCAGCGTCAGCTCGCGCTCATGGATAAGGCCGAAGTCGCGCGCATAGCCGTCATGCGACAAGAGCAGCGTCGTCTCGCCGTCGACACGGCGGCGTTCGACTTCCGGGTTGCGCGGCCCGGCGAGAACGCGCCCGGCGCGCCGGCGCGAGGCGCTCTGCGGCGCGATGCGGGCGCTCGAGCGGTCGCCGATCACGAGCGTCGAATGCGCGGCGGTGGCCCGCGCAAGTTCCCGCGCATCTTGATGCGGCGGCGAGGGCGCGCCGCAATTCACGACAATGCGCTCGATTCCAAGCGAATATTCGAAAGACAGGCAGCCCGCATGGGCGGCCAAGGAGAATTCGAAGGGCGGCGGGCCGCCGGCGTCGACGATGACGAGCGCGTCGCCCGCCTCCATCCGCTGGTAGCCGGCGTAGGGCGCATTGACGGGCGGCGCGCCGCGGGTGTCCTCATGGGCGAGCCCGCTCGCCAGCCTGTCCAGCGCCGTCGCGCCCATGCCGTTGAACAGCGCCAGCGAGCCGTCGCCATGCTGCAGCATCCGCAGCATCGGCATCATCCGATCGATGGCGCGCAGGACGGCGGCCGGCGTTTGCAGGCCGCGCGCCGCGATCACCTGCCGCAGCGGCAGCAGATCGAGGAGCAGGTCCACCGCGATCTGCGGGTTGCGGCTGATATGGCCGCCGTCGATGAGGATCTGGCGGTCCAGCTCCGCGCTGAGCGCGCGCGACACATGCGGGGCGATCTTGCGGCCGGTGTCGGCGCAAACGGCGAATTCGGCGAGGGCGACGGCGCAGAACAGTCGGTCGGCGCCGCGTGCGCCGTCGCCGGCGAGCGCCCGCCACAGCTGCCGCGCGTTGCGCGCCAGCGCCAGCATGAAGGCGTCGTAGAAATCCGCCTCCGCGCCGTCGAGCAGCGTCGGCGATTGCGACAGGAAGGAGAGGAGGCGCCGGGCGACGACGGCCGGCTCCATCGCCGGATCGTCGGCCGGCAGTTTCGGAAGCGAAAGAAAATCGGCGACCAGCGCCTGCGCATTGGCCAGCGCCACCCTCTTGTCGGACGCCTGCAGATGCCGCAGCCAGGAGAAGCCCGCCAGGGAACGCCGCCAGCCCTCGGACGGCGGCGAGATCAGAAAGGGGGATACGCCCCGCGCCTGCGCCGTCTTGCCCTCGAAGGAGAAATAGCCGGCGTAAATCTGGTCGGCCACGGTCGAATCCGTCGTTCTTATGTCGGGCGGCGCGATGCGCAGCCGCTCCGGCGGCGTAATCGCCATCGACTTCATGAGGTGGTAGGGCGCTGCGGCCCCGCGCGCGAAGGCGCCCGCCGCCCGCGCCGCGGAGACGCCGGCAAACCGGACCCGATCCCGCAACATGATCGCGCTCAGTTTGCGTCCTCCGATGGCGGCTGTCGCGCGATAGATTCCCGCTGTCGGGGCGCGCACAGCCGGCAATAGCAAACCCCGCCGTCCGCTTATAGTCCAGATTTCCGTGACTTCCGAATGCGATCGCGTCCGCGACGTTCTCGCCATTGCATGCAAAAGGGCGGAAATGGCAAGGTCGCGCCTCTTTCCAAGGAGGCTTCGCCCATGCCGCTCTATACGATCGACGGAATCGCGCCGCGACTGCCCGCCCCCGGGCGGTTCTTCGTGGCGCCCGGCGCGCATGTGATCGGCCGCGTCGCGCTGGAGGAAGACGTCAATATCTGGTTCGGCTGCGTCCTGCGCGGCGACAATGAGTGGATCACCGTCGGCGCCCGCACCAACATTCAAGAAAACAGCATCCTCCATACCGACATGGGCTTTCCGCTCGTCATCGGACCGGACTGCACGATTGGGCACGGCGTCATTTTGCATAGCTGCACAATTGGCGAGGCGGCTCTGATCGGCATGGGCGCGACGATCCTCAATGGCGCCAAGATCGGCGCGAACTGCCTCGTCGGGGCCAATGCGCTGGTGACCGAAGGCAAGGAATTCCCGGATTATTCGCTGATCGTCGGGTCCCCCGCCAAGGCGATCCGCACGCTGGACGAGGCCGCGCGCGCGCGCCATCTCGACTCCGCGAAACATTATGTGGAGAACGGCCAGCGCTACGCGAGCGGGCTGACGCCGATCGCCTGAGCGCCGCTCAGCGCGACACATATAGCGGGGCGCTGGTCGGGGGTCCGATGGCGACCCAGGCGTTCTGATTGTGCTGCGACTGCCGCTTCACAAAACGATAGGGGACGCGGGTCCAGGGACGCATGTCGTTGGACAGATTGTCGAGGATGAATTCGCCGCGGTTGGTCTTGACCGTCAGGACGGAGTGGCCTTCGCCGTTCTTCTCCTTCACCACGGTGAGCAGCAGCGCCTGCCGGGGAAAGCCTTCCTCGATCAGCATGTGGCGCTTTAGAAGCGCGAAATCCTCACAGTCGCCCTTGCCGTCGCTGGGATAATCCCACTGGTCAACCGCGCCCCAGTGCTCCGCGTCCGCGACCGGGTCGATGTTTTCGTTCACCCAGGCGTTGATGCGGGCGATCTTGCGAGAGACGGCGGCGGTCAGCTCGATCTGCTCCGGCGACGTCTCCTCGTCCGGGCATTCCCCCCGGTAGCGCTGGCAAAAGTCGACCCAGCCGTAGGGCACGCTGGTTTCCGGGCCAAGCGTGGCGAAACTCGCGGTTTCGGGTCCGGCGAAACTTTTGGCGGAGACGGCAAGAAGCGCCGCGCCCGCCATCCCGAAAGCCACAACCGCCTTGCTAACGATGCCCAGCATAACCCGCCTCCGTGACATGAGGCGAGGTTAGTTTTGTTGTTTTGCTGTCCTTAAAAGTATTTCTGTCACATTTTACGCGAACACGTTCAGATTTTCTCAGGTCGTTGGTAAGTATAATTTGGCGCTATCAAAACGCGTAAAATTTGATTCGATCTCGTATCTCATTAATGCGCTTGACTATTTTTGCGCCACCACCTCGTTCAGAGCTCCGACGCCACAACCTCTTTTAAGCTTGAACGAACGCTGGTTAACGTATGGCCCCTCCAGAGGTTAACGGGCGCGTTCGGCATGAAAATTATTTTGACGCGCGCGTGACGGCGCGCCTTCGTTGAAGCGCAGATTCGCCACAGAACTTGCCAACCCGAGTGACGCCGGAACGGCGCAGCAAGCTCCATGCGGAGCGGCTGAGTTCGATACGCGCAGCGCTCAAACCGGCGACTTCCCCGACCAATGCGTGTAGCGTCCCAAAAAAGCAATTGACGTCCGGGAGCAAATCTTTGGAGAAGCAGCGGCTCGAAGCCTTCAGCGACGGCGTCATGGCGATCATCATCACGATCATGGTGCTCGAACTGAAGCCGCCGCATGAGGCGAGCTTCGCGGCGCTCGCGCAGCTCGCCCCGGTGTTTTTCAGCTATGTTCTGAGCTTCGCCTATATCGCCATCTACTGGAACAATCATCACCACCTGCTGCAGGCGGCGTCGCATGTGACCGGCCGGGTGCTCTGGGCCAATGTTCACCTGCTCTTCTGGCTGTCTCTCATTCCCTTCGCCAGCGCCTGGATGGCGGAGAATCACTTCGCTCAGGCGACGGTCGCGGTCTATGGCGCAGCGCTGCTGGCGCCGGCGATCGCCTATTTCATCCTTGGCCGCATGCTGCTGAAGACGCACGGCCCCGAGTCGACGCTCGCGCGCGCCCTCGGCGCCGATGTCAAAGGCAAGGTCTCGGTGCTGCTTTATCTATCCGCCATCGGGCTGACGCTGGTTGATCCGCGCCTATCGCTCGCGATTTACGTGCTCGTGGCGTTGATGTGGTTTGCGCCAGATCCGAGGATTGAGCGCGTTGTTGCCGCGCGACGCCGAACCGATCCGTTCGACTAAACGCGCTTAACGATAGAGCCAGGCGTTGCGCGCCAGCATGCCGGGTCCGCCGAGCGCGCGGATCGCAAGATTGCGAGCGGCCGCCGGCAGGCCGCTCATATGGAAATAGCCGCCCTGGCGGCGGGAGGCGCGCACGACCCGCTCGGCGCGTGCGCGCCGCGCCGCCTCATAGGCGGCGAAGGCGGACTCGACCGTCGCGCCCAGTCGCATGAAGGCTGCCCCCAGCGCGTCGGCGTCTTCGATCGCCTGCGCGGCGCCCTGCGCCAGAAACGGGACCATCGGATGCGCGGCGTCGCCCAGAAGCGTCGCCGGCCCCTGCGTCCAATGTGGCAGCGCCGGCCGCGTGAACAGCGGCCAATGCCGCCAGGACGCGCCGGATTCGATCAAGTCGCGCAGATCGGGGGCTGCCCGGCGCAGCGCGAAACGGCGCGCGAGCTCGGCGCCTGCAAGCGACAGGCTCGAAGCGGCGTCCTCGGCCTCCGGCGGCTCCTCGATGATGACGACGGCGTTGATCATTGAGCCGTCGCGCAGCGGATAATGGATGACATGGGCGCCCGGCAGCAGCCAGAGATTGGACTCCCGCGCGCGCAGCGCCGCCGGAACGCCGTCGGCGGACAGCGTCGCGCGCCAGGCGACGCAGCCGGAATAGGCCGGCGCGTCGCGCTCCGACGGAACCAGATGGCCGCGCACGCCTGACCGCAACCCGTCGGCGCCGACGAGGCCCGGCGCTTCGATCTCCTCGACGCCGTCCTGCGTGTGCACGCGCATGCGAAGGCCGCGCGCGCAGGCCTCGAAATCGCCGACGCGGGCGCCGGCGCGGACATGCGCCTGCGGATTTTCGAGCGCCGCCTGCAGCAGCGCGCCCTGCAGATCGGCGCGGTGGAAGAGCCGGAACGGCGCGCCCCAGCGGGTCCTGGCGTCGGAGAGGTCAAGCCGCGCCAGAACGGCCCCGTCCCGCCCGCGGCGAATATTGATGGCCTCCGGCTCCAGAGCGACAGCGGCAAGCGCCGGCTCAAGCCCGAGCTTGGCGAGGATACGCCCGGCGTTCGGCGCGATCTGCAGGCCGGCGCCGACCTCCTCGATCCGGGTGGCCCGCTCAAGGACCAGCGCCCGTTTGCCGGCGCGCGACAGCGACAGCGCCGCCGCGAGGCCGCCAATGCCTGCGCCGGCGATGACGATCGGCGCGCTCATTTGCCCGCTTCTGTCAGGCGGCGGTGTCTTCGGAGACGCGATAGACGCATTCGGCCGGGTCCGCGCCGCCGCGCAGGGCCGGGTCGTAGACGTAGTGGGTCGAGCAATAGGGGCAGACCGCCTCATTCGACGCGCCCATGTCGATATAGACATGCGGATGGTCGAAGGGCGGCAGCGCGCCAATGCACATGAACTCTTTCGCCCCGATCCTGATCTGCGCGACGCCGGGCTGATTGTGGAAATGAGGCGTGTAGTGCTGGGCCATGATCCGCTCCTTGATCGGCGCCGGGCGGCGGGACTCCCGCCCCTATAGTGCAGTGCGGTCGCGTTGGATAGGGGTCAGCCGTCCGACGTCCCCGGATCGGATGCGCCCAGAGCCTTCAGCCGCGCGCGCTCCTCTGCGCTCAGCGCCTTGGCGGGGGCCGCGGGAAGTGCGGCCCGTCGCCGGGCCGCCATCCAGAGCGCGGCCGCGCCGGCAAGCAGCGCCAGCAGCGGCGCGCTCCACAGCAGCAGCGTGCCGGGCTTCATCGGCGGGCGCAGCAGCACGAAATCGCCGTAGCGCGAATGGACGAATTCGCGCACCTGAGCATCGCTCATCCCCTCCTTGAGCTTCTCGCGCACGAGCACGCGTAAATCCTTGGCGAGCGAGGCGTCGGAATCGTCGATCGACTGGTTCTGGCAGACGAGACAGCGCAGCTCCGAGGCGATCGCCCGCGCCCGCGCCTCAAGCGCCGGATCGGCCAGCATTTCGCCGGGCGTGACGGCGTGAGCAGTCAGGGGGATGAGAAGGAGCGCAATGAAGACCCCCACCCTCCCCCGCTTCGCGGGAGAGGGAGTTCGATTCGGCGATCCTTCGGAACCACACAAATGCTGCTCGCTAGGGTTCCCTCTCCCGCGAAAGCGGGGGAGGGACAGGGAGGGGGCGACGCCGTTCATTCCGCCGGCTCCAGGGCTGGCGCAGGGGCGCGGCGGGCGACGCCGATGCGCAGGCGCCTGTCGGCTAGCGACAGCGCGCCGCCAAACGCCATGGCCAGCGCGCCGATCCAGATCAGCGTCACCAGCGGCTTCCAATACAGCCGCGCGTCGATCGTTCCGTCCTCATGCGACTCGCCGATCGCCGCATAGACCTGCCCAAGACCAAGGGTGACGATCCCGGCCTCGGAGCGCGACATGCGCCGCGCCTGATAAAAGCGCTTCGCCGGCTCGATGGTCGCGAGCGTCGCGCCGTCCTCGCGCACCGCCATGACGGCGTAGACTTCCGAATAATTCGGCCCTTGTCGGGGCGAAACGGCTTCGATGCCGATCTGATAGGGGCCGACGTCATAGAAGCTCAGCGGCTTCATCGCCACGATGGTTTCCACCCCCCAGCCGGTGGCGGCGAGGCCGAGCAGCGTGAGCCCCATGCCGGCGTGAGCGATCGACGTGCCGAAGGCGGACAGCGGCAGCCCCGCGAGGCGCCTCAGGCTCGGCCGCCCCGTGCGCCCACGGGCGCGCAAAGCGAGATCGCTCAGGGCGCCGACGACCAAATAGATCGCGATGCCGGCAGTAACAATCGAAAGGAAGGGCGTTCCATACCAGGCGCCGAACGCGGCCGCCGCGAGGACGCCGACAACGAAGGCGATGCGCAGCCGCTGCAAAGCGGTGGCGAGATCGCCGCGCTTCCAGGAGAGCATCTGGCCGATCGGCATCAGCACGGCGAGCGGCAGCGCGATCGGAATCAGCACCGTGTTGAAGAACGGCGCGCCGACCGAAATCTTCTCGCCGGTGATCGCCTCCAGCGCCAGCGGATAGAGCGTGCCGACGACGACGGTGGCGCAGCACGCAGAAAGCAGCAGATTGTTGAGGACGAGCGCGCCTTCCCGCGAGATCGGCGAAAACAGCCCGCCGACGGGCAGCGCGCCGGCGCGTAGCGCAAAGAGCGCGAGCGCGCCGCCGATGAAGAAGACGAGAATGGCGAGAATGAACACGCCGCGGTCGGGATCGCTCGCGAAGGCATGCACGGACGTCAGCACGCCGGAGCGCACCAGGAAGGTGCCGAGCAGCGACAGCGAAAAGGCGAGGATGGCGAGAAAGATCGTCCAGACCTTGAGCGCCTCGCGTTTTTCCATCACCGCGGCGCTGTGCACGAGCGCCGTGCCGGCGATCCAGGGCATCAGCGAGGCGTTCTCGACCGGGTCCCAGAACCAGAAGCCGCCCCAGCCCAGCGTGTAATAGGCCCAGTACGATCCCATCGCGATGCCGAGCGTCAGCGCGATCCAGGCGAAAAGCGTCCATGGACGAATGACGCGCGCCCAGCCCGCGTCGATCCGCCCGCCAATGAGCGCGGCGGCGGCGAAAGAGAAGACGATCGAAAAGCCGACATAGCCGAGATAGAGCAGCGGCGGATGGATCGCGAGGCCGGGGTCCTGCAAGATCGGGTTGAGGTCGCGGCCTTCCCAGGGCGCCGGCGCGACGCGCGCGAAGGGATTGGAGGTGAGCAGGATAAACAGCAGAAAGGCCGCGCCGAGCAGGCCCTGCACCGCGAGCGCGTCGGCGCGCAGCCTATCGGGCATTGCGTTGGAGAAAATCGCAATCAGCGCGCCGCAGAGCGAGAGAACCAGCACCCAGAGCAGCATCGAGCCTTCGTGGTTCCCCCACACGCCGGAGATTTTATAGATGAAGGGCTTTAAGGAATGGGAATTCTCGATGACGTTGACGAGCGAAAAGTCGGAGACGACATGCGCATAGGTCAGCGCGCCATAGGACAGCGCGACGAACAGGAATTGCGTGATCGCCGCCGGACGCGCGACGCGCATCAGGCCTGCGTCATTCAACCGCGCGCCGATGAAAGGAATGGCGAATTGCGCCACCGCCAGCGCCAGCGCCAGGACAAGCGCGTAATGTCCGGTTTCAACGATCATGCGAACCTTCCGAGGATTGCAAGAAAGGGCGCACATCCCTCCCCTTGATGGGGAGGGTCGAACCGCGAAGCGGTTCGGGGTGGGGTGATTTGAACCATGCGCTGTTCCGTCGCCCCCCACCCGGTCGCCCGCAAGGGGGAGGTATGAACACGGCAGCCGCCCATCACTTCGTCTCTCCCTGCCAGACGCCCTGTTTCTTCAGGGCGTCGGCGACGTCGCGCGGCATGTAGCGCTCGTCATGCTTGGCGAGCACGCTGTCGGCGCGAAAGCCGCCGGAGGGCTGCAGCACGCCGTCAACGACGACGCCCTGCCCCTCGCGGAAGAGATCCGGCAGCAGGCCCGTGTAGGACACCGCAAGATCGCTCGTCTTGTCAGTGACCGTGAAGTTCACATCCTGGCCATTCTTGACGACTGAACCTTCCTTCACCAGTCCGCCGATGCGCAGCCGCGCGCCGGCGGCCGTTTGCTTCTTCGCAAGCTCCGAGGGCGTGTAGAAGAACACGATATTGTCGCGCAGCGCGAACAGCATAAGCCCGGCGGCGAGGCCAAGAACCGCCATCGCTCCGGCAATCAACGTCAGCCGCTTTCCCTTACGCGTCATTTCGTCAAAACGCTCCCATGCCGGGCGGCCGGCGGCTTTCGCGACGAGGCGAAAATCGTGCTAGCCGCCGATGTTCAATTCCTTCGCCAGCGCGTCGATGCGGGCCACGTCATTCTGCTTGCTGGCGAGCGCCTTGCGCGCCTCGGTCACGGCCTTCCTCGCCTTTTCCGTCTCTGCGAGAACGCTATAGGCGCGAATGAGCTTTAGCCATCCCTCGACGTCGTCGCCCTTGGCCTCAAGCCGCGAGGCCAATCGGTCCACCATGCCGCGGATCATCGCCTGACGCTGATCGGCGGGCATCGCCGCGATCGCTTTACCCTGCTCGCTCGACGGCCCGCGCGCAACGACCGGCGGGCTCGCCTCGCCGCGCAGAATGGCCAGCTGCGCATTGACGGCCTTCAGATAAGCCGCGTCCGACGGCGCGTCAGCGGCCATCTTCGAAAAAATGTCGATCGCCTTTTCCTTGTCGCCGGCCTGAGCGGCCGCCACCCCGAGGTAATAGCGCGCTTCGGGCGCCGCGGCATCGAGCGCGAGCGCCGCCTCGAAGTCCTGCTTGGCTTCCGGCGTCACGACGCCCTGCGCCACGACCATGCGCGCTTCGCCAAGCGCCGCATGCCGCGCCGCGGTCGCGCCCAAAAGCCGCAGCGCTTCGGCATAGGCGTGGATTGCGTCTTCGCCGCGCCCCGTGCGCAGCAGATAGGGGGCGATGACTTCGTATCCGCGGCCGTCTTCGGGATGCTCGCGCAAATGCTGTTCGATGCGGGCGACGGCGCCGGAAAGATCGTTCCGGTCCGGCGCGGACTCAAGCCGCGCCGTCAGCGGCATGTCCGGCATGTCGGAATGGCCAAGGCGCGCATAGAGCGACAGCGCGAGCGCCGGTATGGCGACAATGGCCGCGAACGCCGCGGCGAGCGCGAGTTTGCGCGAGGCTGCGACCTTGGGCTTTGGCGCCGCTTCGGCGCGCAACAGCCGGCGCGCCGCCTCGGTCTTCACCGCTTCGGCATCCGCCGCGTCGAGGCGCCCTTCGGCGCGCTCGCGGTCGATTTCGGCGATTTGCTCCTCGAAAAAAACGACGTCGGCGGCGCCGTCATTCTCCGCCGGCCCGCGCATGGCGAGCGGCGCCAGCACCGCCATCACCGCGGCCCCGGTAAGTAGAGCGAAGATAAGCCAGATCATGCCCGCTCTTTAAGGCTTTGCGTCCCCTATTGGAAGGGCGGGCATTGCGGGTCCGCGCCCATCCCTCGATATTGCCGCCCAGGAGGCTCGGTGATCACGCGGCTCGCAATTTCCGGCTATCGATCCATTCGCGATCTGGTCCTGGCGCCGGGTCCGCTTACCGTCGTGACTGGCGCCAATGGCGCCGGCAAGTCGAGCCTTTATCGCGCGCTGCGCCTTGTCGCGGACGTAGCGCAGGGGCGCATCGTCCAGTCGCTCGCCCGGGAGGGCGGACTGAATTCGACGCTTTGGGCCGGGCCCGAGAAATTCTCCCGCGCGATGATCGCGGGCGAAACGCCCATCGAGCCCCTGGCGCCCCAGTCGCGAAAGGCGCTGAAGCTCGGCTTCGCTTCGGAGGCCTATGGCTACGCAATCGACCTCGGCCCAGCTTCGCCCGCGACGAAGGCCTTTCCGCTCGATCCACAGATCAAGCTCGAGGCGCAATGGACTGGCGAGCATCTCGGCCGCGCTACTCTTTTCGCCGGGCGACGGGGACCGAGCGCGCGCATTCGTGGGGAAAATGGCGAATGGCGGCAGGTTGCGGCGTCGCTTTCCGGCGTCGACAGCATGATGACGCATTGCGCCGACCTACGCGGCGCCTATGATCTCTCACTCTTGCGCGAGACGGTGCGGCGCTGGCGCTTCTACGACAATCTGCGCGCCGACTGCGAGGCGCCGGCGCGACAGCCGCAGATCGGCACCTTCACCCCCGCCCTCGCTGACGATGGCGCGGACCTCGCGGCGGCGCTCGCAACCATTTTGGAAGTTGGCGACGCGGACGGCTTGGGAGAGACGATCGACGACGCCTTTCCCTCGAGCAGGGTCGATATTTCGACATCCGACGGCTACGTCGAGACGCTGATGCGCCAGCACGGTTTGCTGCGGCCGCTCCGCGCCAAGGAACTCTCGGAAGGCACGCTGCGCTATCTGCTGCTCGTCGCCGCGCTGCTGACGCCGCGCCCGCCGCCGCTGATGGCGTTCAACGAGCCGGAAGCGAGCCTCCATCCCAATCTGATCGGCGCGCTGGCGCGGCTGATGCGCAAGGTGGCGAATGAGACGCAGCTGTTCGTCGTGTCGCACTCGGCGCAGCTGGTCTCGGAACTGAGAAAAGACGATTCTTGCGTCGAAATCGCGCTGGAGAAGCGTCTGGGCGAGACGCTCGCGCCGGAGCATGAGGCGCCCAAATGGCGCTGGCCATCACGGTGAGGCTTGATTGAGCGCCGCCCGCTAAACGCCGCTAGCCTCCCCAAAGACCCGCGCGAAAATCGTATCCACATGTTTGAAGTGGTACGAGAGGTCGAGGAGCGCATCCAGCTCCGTCGCCGACAGCTTCGCGCTCACGTCCTTGTCGTGCCCGAGCAGCGTGCGGAAATCCCCCTCGCCGCGCCAGACCGGCATAGCGTTACGCTGCACCATCGCATAGGCGTCTTCGCGCGAGACGCCTTTTTGCGTGAGCGCGAGCAGCACGCGCTGCGAATGAATGAGCCCGCCGAGCTTCTCTAAGTTCTTGCGCATATTCTCTGGATAGACCACGAGATTGTCGATGACGTTCGTCAAGCGCGCCAACGCGAAATCCAACGTCACCGTCGCGTCGGGACCGATCATGCGCTCGACGGAAGAATGGGAAATATCGCGCTCGTGCCACAGCGCGACGTTCTCCATGGCGGGGATCGCCATGCCGCGCACGAGCCGCGCGAGTCCGGTCAGATTCTCGGTCAGCACGGGATTGCGCTTATGCGGCATGGCGGAAGAACCCTTCTGGCCCGCCGAAAAAAACTCTTCCGCCTCGAGCACCTCGGTGCGCTGCAGATGCCGGACTTCGATCGCCAGCCGCTCCACCGACGAGGCGACGACGGCGAGGGTTGCAAAAAACGCCGCATGGCGATCGCGCGGAATGATCTGCGTCGAAATCGGCTCGACGGTCAGACCCATCTTGTGCGCGACATATTCCTCGACGCGCGGATCGATATTGGCGAAAGTGCCGACTGCGCCTGAAATCGCGCAGGTCGAAATTTCCTTGCGCGCCTCGACCAGCCGCGCGCGCGCACGCGTAAACTCGGCATAGGCCTGAGCCAGCTTCAGCCCGAACGTCGTCGGCTCGGCGTGAATGCCGTGCGAGCGTCCGATGGTGGGCGTGTATTTATGCTCATAGGCGCGCGTCTTGAGCGCCGACAGCAGCGCGTCGACGTCGGCGATCAGGAGATCGGCGGCGCGCGACAATTGCACGGCGAGACAGGTGTCGAGCACGTCTGACGAGGTCATGCCCTGATGAACGAAGCGCGACTCGGCGCCGATGAATTCTCCAAGATGAGTCAAGAAGGCGATCACGTCGTGCTTCGTCACGCGCTCGATCTCGTCGATCCGCGCCACGTCGAAAACGACAAAATCCGCTCTGTCCCAGATCGCCTTGGCGCTCTCCGGCGGGATGACGCCGATCTCGGCAAGCGCGTCGCAGGCGTAGGCCTCGATCTCGAACCAGATGCGAAACCGCGTCTGCGGCTCCCAAATGACGGTCATTTCGGGTCTGGAATAGCGAGGGATCATCGGGCGCCCTGGAAATTTAAGGGAAAGAGAGAGGCGCCTAGCACGCGTGTTGCATCAAAGTCCACATATGAGCCGACGATCCTTAGGGAATCGAGTGAGCGATTGTTTTCCTCACCCTCATCCTGAGGAGCGCCCGAAGGGCGCGTCTCGAAGGACGAGGGTGAGGAAAAATACGCGAAAGCGGGCTTCCTCGTCCTTCGAGACGCGTGCTGCGCACGCTCCTTGGGATGAGGAAGCCATTCACCCGTTCGCCCTGCGACTGCCCAGGAGGATACATGAAGTCGACGGATGTCGTCGTTCTTGGCGCGGGGATCGTCGGCGTCAGCGCCGCGCTGCATTTGCAGGCGCGCGGCCGCGAGGTCGCGCTCATCGATCGCGCCGGCGCCGCAGGACAGGAGACGAGTTTCGGCAACGCCGGCCTGATCGAACGGTCGTCGCTCATCCCCTATCTCTTCCCGCGCCATCCGGCGAAGCTCGTCAAATATGCGCTGAACCTGCTGCCCGAGGCGCGGTATCATCTCTCGGCGATGCCGAGCGTCGGGCCCTGGCTCCTGCGCTATTGGCGAGAGAGCGCGCCCGAGCGGGTGGAGCGAAACATCGAAGCGCGCCGCCCGCTGATCGAAAATAGTCTCAGCGAGCATGAAGCGCTCATCGAGCAGGCGGGCGCAGGAGACCTCCTGCGCAAGAATGGCTGGATCAAGCTCTTTCGCAGCGAGGAAACTCTCGCAGCCGGATTTGCCGACGCCGAACGGCTGCGCGGTTATGGCTTACATATCGACTCGCTCGATTCGGCCGGAGTCGCGGCGCTGGAGCCAGATTTCGCGCCGATCGCCGGCGGCGTCCATTATCGCGACACCGCGGCGATCCTCGATCCCGCCGCGCTTTCGAAAGCCTTCGCCGACCTGTTCGTTTCCCGCGGCGGCCTGTTGCTTGCCGGCGACGCGCGCAGCCTCTCGCAAGAAGCGGACGGACGCTGGCGCGTCGAAACGGCGCAAGGGCCGATCGCGGCCGGCGCGGCGGTCGTGGCGCTCGGCCCCTGGTCGGACGCGATTTACGCGCCGCTCGGCTACCGCATTCCGCTTGGCTGGAAGCGCGGCTACCATATGCATTACCGCGCAAAAGATGGCGCCAGGCTCAACCATACCATCCTCGACGCCGACGTCGGCTATCTGCTGGCGCCCATGCGCCGCGGCATCCGGCTGACGAGCGGCGCCGAATTCGCCCGCCGGGACGCGCCGCCGACGCCGGCGCAGATCGAGATTTGCGAGCCGACGGCGCGCCGCTTGTTTCCGCTCGCCGAACGGCTCGATCCCGAGCCCTGGCGCGGCGCGCGGCCCTGCCTGCCGGACATGCTGCCGATCGTCGGCCCGGCGCCGGCTCATCGCGGTCTATGGTTCGATTTCGGCCATGCGCATCATGGTCTGACGCTTGGGCCGGTTTCGGGCCGGCTCCTCGCCGAGATGATGACAGGCGAAGAACCCTTCATCGATCCCGCGCCCTATAGGGCCGATCGATTCTGATCTTGCGATGACGACTTTATGCTTGTGCGCCTATTCGGCGCCGACAAGTTTCAGCGCACGGTCCAGAACCCGCACAACGCGCGCGAGATCATGTCCGCGCCGAAGCACGAGCCCCGTCGCCGCGATGACGGAATAGGCGCCTTGCCGCCGCGCCAGCGCTGGATTCTTCTCGATTCGATACAGCGGCGCCTCGCTCGCGCGCCGGAAAATGGAGAAGACGGCCCTGGCCGGCGTGAAATCGATGGCGTAGTCGCGCCATTCTCCCTGCGCGACCTTGGCGCCGTATAGATTGAGAAGGACGTTAAGTTCTCGCCGAGTGAAGGAAACCGCCACGCCGCGCTTGTCGACCCGCGCCCCCTGCCCCGTTTCCCACGGCGCGCCGGACGAGACGACGACCAGCGAGGGTCGCGCCCGGCTGGGCTCCGTCGTCTCCGACTCCGCCATGCATCCGCTCTCCTCGAAGTTTCACAACCATGTTGGCCCGCACGGATGCGCCCGGCAAGACTTAATGACGGGTTTACGACGAGATTCTTTACGCGACCGCAGACAGATAAGATTTGGCCAGCAATTATCATACTTTCGCCGGCATGGCGCCCCTTGTCAGCCAAACGCGCCGCCCAAAATGAAGTTCATTGCCTCGACAACTCGGGGTCCGGCGCTTTCGGTTTCGTCAGCCCCCCAGCCCCCCGAAAGCGCGGTTCCGAGATTTAGAGGTCGTGGCGATGGTCGAGCCGGCCGGGAGTTCTCTCCCGCGCCGGCTCGTCTAGCTTTGCCGGGCCCCTATCGGGCGCCTGCACAGGGCTCTTGCAAAATAAGCGACAATGACGAAGTCAGGAGGCGCCGTCGCCCCGCCGCGACGTCAAATCCGTTTGACTTTTCATTGGAGAGAACATGACCGAGGACGCCGCATCCGTCGATTCCGCGGCCCAAGCCGCCGAGTCTTCGTCAGCCGCCAATTTCGGGTTCGAGGCCGACGTCGCCCGGCTGCTCGAGATGATGACGCACTCCGTTTATTCGGAACGCGACGTATTTTTGCGAGAACTCGTCTCGAACGCCGCCGACGCCTGCGAAAAACTGCGTTACGAGGCGCTTTCCGACGAGAAACTCGCCGCGCAGGCGGCCGCCCCGCTCGTCACGATCTCGCTGGACAAGGAGAAACGAACCCTGACCGTCGCCGACAATGGCGTCGGCATGTCCCGGGAGGAGCTGATCGGCGCGCTCGGCACCATCGCCAATTCGGGGACGCGCGCCTTCCTCGACAAGCTCGGACAGGAGAAGGACGCAGGCTTCATCGGCCAGTTCGGGGTCGGATTCTATTCCGCCTTCATGGTCGCCGACCGGGTCGAGGTCGCCACCCGGCGCGCCGGCCAGGATCAGGCCTGGCTCTGGACGTCGGAAGGCAAGGGCTCCTATCAGATCGCCCCCCTGCCGCTCGACGAGGCGCCCGCGGTGGGGACGCGCGTGACTCTGCATATGAACGCCGAGAGCGACGAATTTCTCGACAGCTGGCGCGTCGAAAGCGTCGTGCGCGAGCACTCGGGCGCGATCGCGGCGCCGATCGATCTCATCTCCGCGCCTGGCGAAGAGCCTCGCCGAATCGCCGAAGGCGTCGCCCTGTGGACGAAGCCGAAGTCGGACATCACGCATGAGCAATATGTCGACTTTTACCGGCAGTTCTCGGGACAATTGGACGAGCCCGCGCTGATCGCCCACTGGCGCGCCGAAGGACGCACGGAATATACGGTGCTCGCCTTCGCGCCAGGGGCGCGGCCTTTCGATCTCTTCGATCCGGGGCGCAAGAGCCATTCCAAGCTGTATGTGCGCCGCGTGCTGATCTCGCGCGACATGGAGCTGCTGCCCGCGTGGCTGCGGTTCATGCGCATCGTCGTCGACAGCGCCGACATTCCGCTCAACGTCTCGCGCGAGATGGTGCAGAAAAGCCCGGTCGTTGGCGCGATCGGCAAGGCGATCGCCACGCGCATTCTGCAGGAGCTGAAAAAGCTCGCCGACGCCGAGCCCGAAAAATTCGCCGAAGTCTGGAAAAACTTCGGCGCCGTCATCAAGGAAGGGCTGCATGAAGACCCGAGCCGCCGCGACGCGCTCTTTGAGATTGCGCGATTCGCCTCGACCAAATCCGAGGAAAAGACCCGCACGCTCAAGGATTACGTCGCCGATCTGAGGGAAAATCAGACCGCGATTTTTTATCTCGTCGGGGACGACATGAAGCGGTTGCGCGCCAGCCCGCAGCTTGAAGGCTTTCGCGCCCGAGGCGTCGAGGTGCTGCTTCTCGACGACGCCGTTGACGCTTTTTGGGTGACGAGCGCGCTGGGCTTCGAAGGGAAGCCGTTCAAATCCGTGACGCAGGGTCAGGCTGACATTGACGCCATCGCGCTCATCGACGACGCCAAGTCGGACGCCGCGGCGCCCGCCGACGTCGCCGACCTGCTTGCGGCGCTCAAGGAAACGCTCGCGGAACATGTCGATGACGTGCGCGCCTCGACAAGGCTTACCGACAGCGCCGTTTGTCTTGTCGCGCCCGACAGCGGGCTCGATCGCCAACTCTCCCGGCTGCTGGCCGAACATGGCCAACAGGCCTTCGGAAAGCCGGTGTTGGAGATCAATCCGAGGCATGAAGCGATCGTCGCCCTGGCGACGGCCTTACGCGAAAAAGGGCGCGACGCGACCCGCGACGACCAATTTATGCTGCTGGATCTCGCGCGCGTCGCCGACGGCGAGCGACCCATCGACGCGGCGGCCTTCGCGACGCGGCTGACGACGCTGCTCGCCAGCCGGGGATAGAGGTGAAGTCGAACGTCGAGAAAAAAGCCGCGACGCGCGCGCAGGCGATCGCGACGGTGGCGGACTATCTCGGCGCCGCCGGGATCGCCGAGGCGCAGGACGACGCGCGCGCGCTGCTGCGCGCCGCCGCAGGGCTGACGCGGCTCGAACTCGCGATGGGGCCGTGCGCGCCGCTTTCGCAGGAGGAATCGCGCATCCTCTACGGCTATGCGACGCGGCGGGCCGCACGAGAGCCGGTGTCGCGCATTCTCGGAGAACGCGGTTTCTGGACGCTCGACCTTGCCGTGGCGCCGGACGTGCTCGATCCCAGGGCGGATACGGAAACGCTTGTCGAGACGGCCTTGAGCCTGGTTGCGGAAAGGCGGGAGGCGCCGCTCTCGATTCTGGATCTCGGCGCCGGCTCTGGCGCGATCGTCTGCGCGTTGCTCAGCGAGCTTCCCGCCGCGCGGGCCGTCGCCGTCGATCTCTCCGCGCAGGCCTGCGCCGCGACCGCCGCAAATCTCGCCCGTTGCGGCTTTTCCGACCGCGCCTGGGTGGTGCGCGGCTGCTGGGCGAAGGCGCTTCAGGCGCGCTTCGATCTCATCGTGTCCAACCCGCCCTATGTGCGCTCCGCGGACATCGCAGGGCTCGAACCGGAAGTGCGGCTCCATGACCCCGAGCTCGCGCTCGACGGTGGGGCCGACGGACTCGACTGTTACCGGGAAATCCTTGCGTGCGTCCCAAATCTGCTTGCCGCGGACGCGCCGGTCGTTGTGGAAGTCGGTTTCGATCAAGCCGGCGGCGTCGCCGCGCTTTTGGTCGCGGGGGGGTTCAAAATCGAGCGAATCGCCCGCGACGCCGGCGGTCATGAGAGAGTCGTCGCAGCGCGACTTACGGCGGCTCGGCCGTGACATATCGGTTACAGTAACGCCTTTTTTGGCCGTTCGTCCGACGCTTGGCCTTGTTGGGGGCCGACCCCTCCACTATAGTCATTCTACGTCCAGCCGATCGTCGACTTCGAGGGAACGTCGAAACGCTTTGGCTCCGCTTCGCGAACGGAAGCCTGAAACGACCGGCTAGGAGCAGCGTCGAAATCGACATGAAAGCGCCGGAGTGAAGCCACTTCGATTGTCTTGAACAGTCATGCGTCGCAGACGGCCGGCATGCCGTCGAGCCAGGCGTTACGCCGTCGCGCTGAGGGGAATTTCGCGCAGAACTGCCCGGGGCCGCCGATTAGGGCAGACTTGAGGACAATCGACTCGCGCACAGCGCCATCGATGCTCGCGGTTCTGAAAGCGAATCACTGTCGCCTGCCTGACGGGCGCGCTTTCGGCGACGGCTAGGAATGTAGCGGCGACATTGTTGGAAAGGCCGCGCAGGCGGGGCTTGGCGCAGCGAGATTTCGGGGAGTTTGATGAGACCAGGACAAAACAAAAGAATGCGCGGACGCAGCGGCCGCAAGGGTCCCAATCCGCTCACGCGATCCTATGAGTCGAATGGCCCCGACGTGAAAATTCGCGGCACGGCTCAGCATGTCGCCGAAAAATATCTTCAGCTGGCGCGCGACGCGCAGTCCTCCGGCGACATCATCATGGCCGAAAGCCTGCTGCAGCACGCCGAGCATTATTTCCGCCTGATCGCCGCCGCCCAGCAGCAGCAGCAGCAGGTCAACGGCTTTTCCCGTCCGCAGCTGGACGCCGAAGTCGAAACCTCCGAGGATGACGACGACTTCGCCCCGCTTCCCGACCGCTTTGCGCCGCTCTCCGAACGGCTGCCGACTCCGGCCTACCAGGCGGCGCCGTCCCAGCCCTATGCGCCGCAGCCGCATTTCACGCCGCCTCAGCCGCAGCCCCAGCCGTTCGAGGAGCGCCCGATCGGCGAGGCGCGGACCGGCGAGCGCGCCGAGCGCCCGCAACGTCCAGAAAGGCCGCCGTTCAATCGCGATCGTAACTCCGATGGCGGCGCCGAGCGGCCACGTCAACAGGGCTATGAGCGCGGCCGCGACCGTCGTTTCCAGCCGCGAGTCGAGAGCGGCGCGCCGGAGAGCGACCCAGGGACCGCGCTTCCCTCCTTCATCACCGCGCCAGTCGTCGCGCGCGCCGCTCCGAGCGAGAGCGCGGGATCGGAACCCGCGCTGGAGCGTGAAAACGCGCCTCGCGAAAACGAAGGCGGAGTCAATTATCACTTGAGTTCGCGCCGACGCCGACGCCCGCGCCCGCCGGTGGACGAAGTCGCCAACGATTCCGGGGAAAGCGACGCGCCGCAGGTGGGCGAACTGCCGCTGGAGCCGGATCGGTTCTAGATCACGCTGCATTTGGGCGAAATCGCCCAAATGCAGAGGCGTGACCTTTTCCAGAATATAGAGCGCGCTTTACGCGAGAAGCCGAATGCGCTTGTTCGCAGCGCGCTCTAAGACGCTTCGGCAACGTCTCGGATCGCGTCGCCGGCTGCAATTCGTCCGCCCTGGAGCACCCGCGCATAGACGCCGCAATCGATATGGCCAAAGGTTCTCCGCAGGGTCTGGACGAGGTCCATGTCGCGCCGCCCGGTTCCCGGCTCGACCCCTGTCGCCGCGCAACGATCGGTCATTTTGAGAATCTCCAGCCGGACGCCGCCAACCGCCAGCGTTCGGCCCGGCCATGCCGCCTCGGCCCATGACTCCGCGCCGTCGATGTAAAGATTGGCGCGAAAGCGCAGCGGATCGACGGCGGCCTTCTGAGCCTGCGCGATCGCCCTGACGCTCGCGAGATTAACGAGCGAAACGAAGCCCGACTTAGAGTCCGTAAAGCGAAACCCCTCCGGGGCGGCGAGCAGTCGCACGGGCCCGCGAATTTCCGCCCCGAGGAAGCCGGTGAGGAAGGCTTCGATCGCCTCCCGCCCTGCTGGCGACCGCAAGTCGCCTCGCGCCGCCTCTCGTGCGTCTTCTTCGATCGTCAGCATGCCCGTCGCCTCGTCGTAGCGGGTCGCAAGACCCGCGAGCGCGCCATTGCGCATGAGCATCAGAAATTTGATCTTGGGCTGATGAACGGGCGCAGCCGGATCGAAGCCTGAAGAGCCGTTTTCAAGCGCGAACAGCCGGTCTCCGGGGAAATAATCGCCGGCCTTGAGATCAACGGCGTCCAGCGGCTCGGGGGAGAGGCCCTTGACGGGGTAGCGGTAAAGGGCGGCGACTCGCATGGACGTCCTTGTTTCGGTGACAAGTCGAGGCGAATTGCCTACACCTCCCCGGTCGTCAGGAAAACAGCGCCGCCGCTTCGCAAGGAGGGCAATCCATGCCGGACAAGACGCTCACAGTCCTCGTTCTGGCCGCAGCGGCGTTTTCGGCTGCGCATGATCTCGATCATCTGCTGCGGGACGATTTCTCGCAGCCCTCGGCATGGGCGATCGTCGCAGGCTTTCTTTCGATGAAATACGCGCTCACAGGCGCCGCGCTGTATTTCTATTTTCGCGGCAAGATCGGCGCGAGATTCTGGACGGTCGTCGGCATTCTCGGCGCCGCGGCGCTGTGGTTCGCTCACTTGAGCCCCTCCGCCGAGCAGCGGCCGCCGGACATTTATGCAGCGTACGGCAGTCCCATCGCCGGCTTCATCGCCTGGGGCCTGGTCTATGCGCTGATGCTGTCGCTTGTGAGCCTCGCGCTTTATGGAGGATGGCGCGCGTTCAGGGCGGCTGAGCGCATGTAGCGCAAACGAGGAGCCGCGCTATGGATGCCGCGCGGCCCAGCCCGCGCTTTCGCGCCGCACCCCCTTTACCGACGCCAAGCCGTTCCCATATCGACCACGAGGGCCGCCGCAAGGGGCTTTGAGAAAATATTGGACGCGAGGCGCGCCGCTATTTAAAGGGCCGCCTCCTGGTCAGAGGGGCGTTGAATGAACTTTGAGAAATACACCGAACGCGCGCGCGGTTTCGTACAATCGGCGCAGTCGCTAGCGACCCGCGAGGGCCACCAGCAATTTACCCCGGAACATATTCTGAAGGTCCTGCTCGACGACGATCAGGGCCTGTCCGCCGGGCTGATCGACCGGGCCGGCGGGCGCTCGCGCGAAGCGCTGGCCAAGACGGAAGCCGCGCTGGCGAAGCTGCCGAAAGTCGGCGGCTCGGGCGCCGGCCAGCTTTATCTCGCGCCGGCGACCGCGCGTCTCTTCGACAATGCCGAAAAGATCGCGCAAAAGGCGGGCGATTCCTATGTCACCGTCGAGCGCCTGCTGCTGGCGCTGGCGATGGAGAAGGATTCCGAGGCCGCGAAAATTCTTGCCGCCGCCGGCGTGACGCCGCAGACGCTCAACGCCGCGATCGAGGATTTGCGCAAGGGCCGCACGGCGGATTCGGCGTCCGCCGAAAACGCCTATGACGCGCTGAAGAAATACGCCCGCGATCTCACCGAGGCGGCGCGGGAGGGCAAGCTCGATCCCGTCATCGGCCGCGACGAAGAAATTCGGCGCACCATCCAGGTGCTGTCGCGCCGCACCAAGAACAATCCCGTGCTCATCGGCGAGCCCGGCGTCGGCAAGACGGCGATCGTCGAGGGGCTGGCGCTGCGCATCGTCAACGGCGACGTGCCCGAATCGCTTGAAGACAAGAAGCTGCTGGCGCTGGACATGGGCGCGCTCATCGCCGGCGCGAAATATCGCGGAGAATTCGAAGAGCGGCTGAAGGCGGTGCTCAATGAAGTGACCGCGGCCGCAGGCAGCATCATCCTGTTCATCGACGAAATGCACACGCTCGTCGGCGCGGGCAAGGCGGACGGCGCGATGGACGCCTCCAATCTCTTAAAGCCCGCGCTGGCGCGCGGCGAATTGCATTGCGTCGGCGCGACGACGCTCGACGAATACAGGAAGCATGTCGAGAAGGACGCCGCGCTGGCGCGACGCTTCCAGCCGGTCTTTGTCGACGAGCCGACGGTCGAGGACACCGTCTCGATCCTGCGCGGGTTGAAGGAAAAATACGAGCTGCATCACGGCGTGCGCATCTCGGATTCGGCCATCGTCGCCGCGGCGACTCTGTCCAATCGCTACATCTCCGACCGCTTCCTGCCCGATAAGGCGATCGACCTTGTCGACGAAGCCTCGTCGCGCCTGCGCATGCAGATCGACTCGAAGCCCGAAGAGCTCGACGAACTCGATCGGCGCATCATTCAGCTCAAGATCGAGCAGGAGGCGCTCAAGAAAGAGACCGACGCGGCGTCGAAGGATCGCTTGTCGAAGCTCGAGGGCGAACTCGCCGATCTCGAGGAAAAATCCTCGGCGCTCACCGCCCGCTGGCGCGCCGAAAAAGACAAGCTCGGCAGCGCGCAGAAGCTGAAAGAGCAGCTCGAAGCGGCGCGCAACGAACTCGCGCAGGCGCAGCGTCGCGGCGAATATCAGCGCGCCGGCGAATTGACCTATGGCGTCATCCCCGATCTCGAAAAGAAACTCACGGAGACCGAGGCCACGAGCGACACGCTCGTTGACGAGGTGGTGACGGCCAATGACGTGGCGCAGGTCGTCTCACGCTGGACTGGCGTGCCGGTCGACAAAATGCTCGAAGGCGAGCGCGAGAAGCTTCTTCATATGGAGGACGAGCTCGCCAAACGCGTCGTCGGCCAGCATGACGCCGTCACCGCCGTCTCGACGGCGGTGCGCCGCGCGCGCGCCGGCCTGCAGGACCCGAACCGGCCGATCGGCAGCTTCATCTTCCTTGGCCCGACCGGCGTCGGCAAGACGGAGCTGACGAAGGCGCTGGCCGCGTTTCTCTTCGACGACGAGACCGCGATGGTGCGGATCGACATGTCCGAATATATGGAGAAGCACTCGGTCGCTCGGCTCATCGGCGCGCCGCCCGGCTATGTCGGCTACGAGGAAGGCGGCGCGCTGACCGAAGCCGTGCGCCGCAGGCCCTATCAGGTCGTGCTCTTCGACGAAATAGAGAAGGCGCATCCGGACGTTTTCAACGTGCTGCTGCAGGTGCTCGACGACGGGCGCCTGACGGACGGCCAGGGCCGCACGGTGGACTTCAAGAACACGCTGATCATCATGACGTCGAACCTCGGCTCGGAGTTCCTGGTCATGCAGAAGGAGGGCGAGGATTCGTCCGCCGTGCATGATGAAGTGATGCAGGTCGTGCGCGCGCATTTCCGGCCGGAGTTCCTGAACCGGATCGACGAGATCATCCTGTTCAACCGGCTGCGGCGCGAAGACATGGGCGCGATCGTCGAGATCCAGGTCAAGCGGCTGCAGAAGCTGCTCGAAGACCGCAAGATCACGCTGCATCTCGACGCCAAGGCGCGCGATTGGCTGGCGGCGAAAGGCTATGATCCGACCTATGGCGCAAGGCCGTTGAAGCGCGTCATGCAAAAGGAGTTGCAAGATGCGCTCGCCGAGCGGCTGCTTGCCGGCGAGATCATCGACGGGGCGAGCGTCGACGTCTCGGCCGACGCCTCGGGCCTGATCATCGACGGCAAGCCCGCGCAGCCGCAGCCGCAGGTCCGGCCGCTGCTCAAAACGGTGGGGAACGCTTAACCCCCTCCCTGTCCCTCTCCCGCGAAGCG
>Ga0209347_1000237_pt1 | contig 151236 bp, 129 predicted proteins | sample AutmiccommuBRH23_FD_187382 | JGI IMG/M metagenome (GOLD analysis project Ga0209347, IMG submission 187382) | Deep subsurface microbial communities from Mt. Terri, Switzerland - Autotrophic microbial communities BRH/23 (SPAdes) (version 2) | ecosystem: Environmental > Aquatic > Deep subsurface... | reverse complement strand
CCCCTGTTCCTGGGAAATGCTATAAGACGGAGTGTATACACGTAATTTTGATGGCAATGACGTGAGTTTTACCAATATATCTTTATTATTATTGATTATTTTTTCAGAAGAAACGTAAGACAAACTGAACAAATTTACAATAAATAAATCCACCACCAGGAAAACCAATAAACCCAAGCCCATTATCACTGGGCGAAATCTCTGTGTAAACATAAATTGGATGAGAATAAATGACCCTGAAAAAACAAAAATTGGCCAAAAAAAATTTATGGAAAATGTTTTTGTAAAGAAAATAGATCCAATTGAAAATAATATTACAAAGAATAATATTGGCGTCAAATAGAAAATTCTTTTAAAGGGATATGATATTTTTTTAAATATAATTATATCCAATACAAAAGATGAAATGACTGAAAGTGCAAAAATAAATGGAAATAAAAACCTGGATGGCACCCTCATCACTGAAAAACCAGGAATTTCATAGATTAATTTCATACCAGGAATATTTTCACCAAATGCAAATATTAAAGATGCCAAAGCTAATAGATACCATTTTATTATCGGTCGATTCTCTTTTGTCAGCGTTAAACCTAAAACACTAAGGAAAATGATTGCTGCGCCTGGATAAACTCGTAATTCAGCACTACCTTCAAATATTGGAAATACCATATTAATTAATTCTTTTAATGCCATTGAGAAAACCATCAGTTCAGAAGGAGTAATATTTGCTCTGCTTGAAAATCCAAGAAATTGGAGCAATGGCAACCAAACTGCTACCGAACAACCTAAACCAATCACCAGACTCACCAAAATGAACTTGGATAGGTCTCTAATTTTTAATTCCTTGTTGATCAGCACCACCAACCAGATAAATAATGTAGGAATCGACCATCGTAGATCTGAGAGTAAGATTAATCCCCAAAATAAACCCGGAATAATTTTATACTTTAGATTGTCTTGACGCTGATATTTGATTGTGAAATACAACAACCATGGTGTCCAACAGATAGCATAAATCATGGAAAGATGACCAGCGCCAATATGGGCATATACTTTTGCAGAAAAGAACATGGCAAAAGATCCAAAAAAGGATGCAATTTCAGAAATGTTAAGGCTTCTTAAAAAAATGAACATACCAATTAAGCCAATTAATAGATGCAATAAAAGGCTTATATTTATTCCTGCAGGTAACGGTAAAAGTAAGGCTATCCATCCAGGGAAGTACCATAAACCTGAGAGTGGATTGGCTGAAAAGGGGTAACCAGAGAAGATGAGATTTGACCATAATGGGATTTGGTAATATTGTTTAATTGAATTTTGAATATGTAATAAATTTGGATAATGAGTTATTGGTATATCCGAATATTGTGAGCTTCCGAGATAAATAAAATCATTTAAATTAAAAATAGTTTTTAAATTTACAAATAAAAATACGAGGATTAAACCGTAAAAATATTTTTTCGATATCAATTCGAAACCTGAAATATTATGATGTTATTCAAATCATAAATGATTTTCATTGTTTGAGTAACGGATGGACAATCTTTAAAAGAATTATCATAAACACATAAAATATAATCAACATTATTATTTTTGATAAAATTTAAAGAATCTTCCAAAGACATATTATGAGTCCAGAAATTATTGACTTTAATCTTAATTTCATCAGCATTAATACTCTCAAATGGATGCCCATAGACCACTTGAAAATTCCCAAATGCAGGGATTAATAATCCATTATCTTCATTGGATAAGAAAACCGATTTGTTTTTCAATTCTTCATTTGCCCAATCCAGTGATTCAATTAATGAGGTTTTCACGTAAAACATCGAATCAAGATTTCTAATTGCATTCAGACTGCCAGCAAAAATCAGGATGTTTGATGGAATAATAATAGAAATTAAAAAAATAATCAGCGAAGTTTTATTAGTTTTTTGTTTTGATACAACAAATTCTTTTAAGAAATACCAATAAATAATAACCAGTGGAATATAAATCCCCACTAAAAATCTTCTTTGTAAATTGAAAGGCACATAAGCCATAATGAGTGAAAACAGGATCCAGAAAATCAGTAAAATTATTGGTTTTTCAAATATGTTGATCTTTTTTCGAAATGAAAATAATAAAACAATACTTCCTAATAAAAAAGGCAATAAAGTAACCAATAAATTAATAAATGAGGGTGTCAATGTTACATTTTGGGAATTCCAGAAATTTAATACTGGATCCGATCTAATCGTTGCATATTGATATACTCCAATACCAATAGCAGGAATCCCATAAACAAATAATTGGATGATTTTTTCTTTCAAAAAATCCTTTCCAAAAAATATATTTATTCCAAAGAGAGATCCAATTATGATTGCCGCAAATGGAGAAATACTGACCAAAAGTAAGCTTAACAGAAAAATCAGTGTTGCCATCCAAATTCCGAATTTTTTCTTCAGCAGGATGATTAATGCAAGTGTCATTAAAAGAATGGTCAACGAGAAATGTGGTGTCGAAAAAGATGATAAAAAGACAAACGCCTCTGCTACCCAAAAATCAACTGGCAAATCTCCAGACAAGAAATAAATCCATCCTAATCCGCCGCCAAATAAAAGAGAAATAAAGGCACCTTTAAAATAGATGTCTTCCTGCTTAAATAAATCTTTTAATAAAGAAAGAAGGCTAAAAAATAATAAAATAGAAAAAAATAATCTGAAAAAGTGAAAAACAAAAGGAATACTTAACCCAAAAATTCGTGATAAGTGTCCAAGAAAGATATACAAAGAATATATAAAAATGTCACTATTCTCCAGTGGGCTATATGGTAATTGAAATGACCAATCACCAAAAAAACCTTGTTGCATCTTAGCAAAATAACTAAAACCATCAATGGGATTAAAAATTAACCCAGCAAACTGATACTCATTATTAGAATTGTAATATCCAAACAAAACGGGAAAAATCAGGATAACTATCCATATTAATAAAATTATTAATTGCCATTTTTTCATCATTTCGAAGTATACAGCAAGCAAAAAAAAATCACAAACTTATCATCCCTTTGTTTACTTGCCATTAGTCCGATCACATTCTATAATCCCTACTATGAATCAACGCACATTCCTTTACCAATTACAAATTATTGACCATGATCTGGATAAAAATGAAAAACGATTATTAGAAATCCAGGATCAATTAGCATTCAACAAAGACGTGAATAAAATAGAACAGGAAATTTCTTCTCTTGAATCTGAGAAAAAATCACAAAATCAAAAATTAAAAAAGATTTCAGACGAAGCCAACATAATACAGGATAAAATTACCAAAAGTGAACAATCTCTTTATGATGGATCAATAAAAAATCCAAAACAATTGCAGGATGTAAATTCTGAAATTGACTCTTTGAAAAAACGAATGGCTGTCCTGGACGAACAACAATTGGAATTTCTTTTTTTAATTGATAATTTAGATGAACAATTAAAACTTAAAGAAGAATCTCTAACGGCTTTATTAGCCAAAAAAAACGATCAAAAGAAGATTTTTCAAATTGAAATGGATGAATTAGAAAAAACAATTAAGAAACTGAATGTTGATAAAAATCCAATCTTGAATCAGATTGAAGATAGTTATTTAATAACCTATGAGAAGCTAAGAAAAACAAAAAATAAAATTGCAGTCTCACTTATTATCGATAATGCATGCTCAATTTGTGGTAATGGTTTACCGCCAATGGAAGTACAGAAAGCTAAAAGCTCAATAGATGAACTTTTTTGCCCTGTGTGTAAACGATTTTTATATAGTGGATAATATAAATGCTTAATTGGCTTAATAATTTCCAACTTGAAAAAATTTCATTTTTCCTTGGCTTTTTGAGTGCCACAATCGTGTGGTTTGTCTTTTCAAAAATCAAATCCTGGATTCCTGAAATAAGAACAGCCTTTCAAAGGTATTATCGAAAGATTCGAATTCAAAAAACCTCCGGGGTCCTCATAGCAATAAAAAATGATGTATATTCCCGTGCACAAGCAAATCACATTGGGAATCAATTGTTTTTCTTGGATGAAATTCTCATTGAGCCAATGTTTTTAGTCCAACCCAATATTATTCAGGATGATGTAAAAACTTCTTTTGACAGTGAGATTACAAACTCAGTTCCATATATCCCGGATTTTTCTTTTATCAGTAGAAATTTTAATGTTCCAAGAATATCAATTATGCAGGCAATTCAAAGAAGTGCCAACTTAGTCGTGTGTGGGATGTCAGGTTCAGGAAAAACAGTTGCCCTAGCCCATCTTGCATCGTGTCTGGCTAGAAATGACGCAAAATGTGGCGTTAAATCAGGAAAAATTCCTTTATATATAAATGCACACGATTTGGATTTTTCAGCTCAGACTGACCAGACTGCTTTTGAAGTTTTTACGAAATTTTTGTCAAAAAAATTGCCATCTTCGTTAATTCCAAAAATTTCAAAATTTTTACACGATGAATTTTTGGATAATAACATTATCCTCTTATTGGATGGTCTTGATGAACTTCATCCCAAAGAATTTGATCATTATGTGGAATTTATAATCAAAACAAAAAATGAATTTTCCAATCTACAGGTGATTGTGACTTCATCTACTTTATATTTTGGACGATTACTAGAGCTGGATTTCACACCATTATTCCTATCATCATGGTCAAATGATCAGATAACTAATTTTTATACAAAATGGCATCACCTTTGGAACAAGGAAATACTTAATGAAAATACTTCATATATTGGAAAGACCACTAATACTTTAGTCTATAATTGGACTTCAACGAATTTAAGACCATTGTCTCCTTTTGAATACACTCTTTATATTTGGGGGGCTTTGTCAGGGAATCTAAGTGGAAACAGCATTATTGATTTTCTTCATTCTTATGTTAAATGCTTGTTACCCGATAAAGATTTATTAGCAATAACAAAAACTTGCGCAGTAAACTGTCTCGAAAAGAGAAAATATGCTTTTAATACCTCAGACTCCAAGAATGAAGCTTTTTCGAAAATAATTCAGTCTGGACTATTCCAACAAACTTCGAATGGAAATTTAGTTTTTAACCATATCGAAATAATTGGGTACATTGCCGCTTTATTCGAGATTGAAAATCCTCAGAAGATGATTACTCCAGACCTGAGTTGGTCTGTCGCTTATTCATATTTTGGTTATCTTTCAACGAAAAACCCTGAAATCAACGAAGCAATGAGTTGGATTAATAAAGATTCCCCTGATTTTCCCTTCAATCTTCTACAAATCAGTCATTGGCTGAAATTATCAAACCAAAATTCTATTTGGAAGACCAACTATATCAAACAGTTAGTTAAAATAATTCAAAATGGAAAAATAAGTCTTCTAATTCGGGTAAGAGCAATTGGTGGATTGGTTTTATCCAATGATAGTAGTTTGCCTTCTTTTTTCAGGCAACTTTTATCGCAAAATGATGACTTATACAGACAATTAGCACTTTTTGCGATAAGTTGCGCCAATAGAGATGAAACATTTATAAATGAAATTATCTCCCTTTCACAAAAAACTACTTATCCTCTCCAAAAGTATGTAAGCCTGGCACTATCCACGTATGATCATGAAAGCTCAATTCATGAACTTGCAAGAGTATTGTTAAGTAGTGAAGAAAAAGTAAGACAATTGATTGCTGAATGTTTGGCGTTTAAATCAACAACAGGGGAAGAGATTCTAAAAGAAGCCGTCACGATGGAGGATATTGTTGTAAGAAGGTCTGCAATCTATGGACTCGTTAAACTTAATAATTTATGGGCATTACAGACCCTAAGAAATTTAGTCATTCAGGATAGTCAATGGGTAATCAGAAATGCAGCTACGCAAGCACTTGAGTTTTTGGAATCAGAAAATCCTGATATTCCTGAAAGAAAAGCACCCATTTCCGAAAATAATTGGATAATAGAATTTGCTGGAAAACAGAATTTAGGTATTTCAGATTCACACTCATCTTTACCAATTTTGTTGACCGCCTTACAATCGGAAAATCAAAAAGACCAATCAAAAGCAACATTACTTTCAGTTCAAGTTGCTAATCATGAACTAATTGAAAAAATGGAAGAAATTGCTTCATCATCAAAAGATCAAGAGCTAATAAACCAAATCCTTATAACTTTATTTCTGCTAAACAAGTCATACCTATATGAAATTGAAGGGGTCTAGACAAATCTATTTTTATAGAGAAATTCATATTCGAGATTTTTCTTAGAATGAAACCAAAATTGCAACAAGCAGAAATTCTAAAATTTGAATAATTACCAATAAAATAATCGGACTAAAATCTAACATACCGACCATTGGCATCTTGCTCCTGATAGGAGACAACAATGGTTCAATGAGTTGGTCAATCGTCAGTCTTATAGGATGGTATGGTGACATGAAATAACTTAGCAGGACTTTTGCGATAACCAGTAAAGAAAAAATATTAGCTGCAATTCTTATCAAAATTATTAAAAAATCAAACATATATACCTCATTATTAATTATTCCCTTGGACCCATAATGGCTTCCCCAATTCTTATCATCGTAGAACCTTCTGCAATAGCCATTTTAAAATCATGGCTTGTTCCCATTGAATATTCAGTTATTTTAAAAAGCGGAAGCTTTTCAGAAAAATATTCTCCCAATTCCCTTAGCTTATTAAATGTATTCCGTGCTGCATTTTCGTCTGTTGTGTATGGTGGCATTGTCATCAATCCACGAACATGTAGATTTTCACAGGATAATACCTGGTTAACTTCATCAATTAACGAAGCCCAATTTTTTTTCTCAGAAGCATTCCATCCAAACTTGCTTTCCTCTCCCCCAACATTAAATTGGAGTAGGATATCGAGGAATTTTTCTTTTTCCTCTAATTGACGGTTCAGTCTTAATGCTAATTTGACACTATCCAGAGAATGTAAAAAAACGAAATTATCAATGACGGCTTGTGTTTTCCGGCTTTGAAGATGTCCAATCATATGCCATTCAATATCATCGGATAAATTTCGTATTCTGTTTTTCTTCTCAATTGTCTCCTCAGGATAATTTTCACCCAGATATTGAGCACCAGCCGAAATAACACTCTCAATTTTCTCCCATGGTTGACTTTTCGTAACCACAACTAATTTCACTAAGTTCTTATCCCTGTTATACAAATTACAGTTGGATTCAATCTGATCAATTACTCTTTTAAAATTTGTCTTGATATCAATATTATTCATACGATTTATTTAAGCCCAAAGAAAACGCCAAATCGACCAGATTTTTGTCCTTCGCAGCGGTACGAATACCAATCCTGCAGATTACAAGCAGTGCAAATTTCAGCAGTTTCTATTTTCACAACTCCTGATTTTTCCAGTAGCAATCGATTGGCTTTCCACAAGTCGAAGTAAATTTTTCCGTTATTATTGGTTAAAACTTCTGCCGGTAGATCACTCAATTTATCTTCAATTTCAATAACCACATTCCTGCCAACTTCGTAATGATCAGGTCCAATCGAAGGTCCAATTCCTGCAATAATATCTTCTGGTTTACAAAGGAAATTTTCCTGCATAAATTGGATTGTTTTTTGGATAATCCTCTTAATTGTACCTTGCCACCCTGCGTGTATAATTCCAATAAAATTTTTATTGGGGTCAAAAACCAATATCGGTACACAATCAGCAAATTGCATAAATAAAGAAACATTTTTAGAATCTGTCAGAATAGCATCAGCTTTTATATGTTTAGATCCGCTTGATCTGGGATTTTTTGTATAAACAATTTCATCACTATGAATTTGCCATACATCATAAATTGACGATAGTGGACGGTCAAAGTTATTAAAAATTCTTTTTCGGTTTTCCAACACATTTTCACGAGTATCACCAGCGGATTCTCCAACATTAAGGCTGGAAAATGAATCTGGACTGATTCCACCTTGTCTTGTAAATATTCCATGATTCAATTTATCTTGGGGAAAACTTTCAAACGTAAAATATTTTATCTTGCTTGGTTCATTGGATTTCATTAAATGATTTATCCCTTTAATGATTTTACGTAATTGATTTTTTCAGTGATAATTGTCCTTGTTTCAAGCATACTTTCTTCAATTAGGGGGAACAAATACCAGGCTGTAAAGAATCCGAATAGCGAGCCTGTTATCGTTCTCAGTAAAGGATTACTTTCTCGAACCGGTAACCAATCAGGCAAGGAATTTGCCAGACCTGGCAATTGGGAAACCCCATCAAGGCCAATTGGAACAAGCGCAATTGCAACCCACACATACCATTTGATAGACTTAATTTTTCTTCCTGTCAGTACAAAAAATAAACCGAATATTAACATGCTTGCATAAATAGCAATATCTCGTTGGCAAAGTGCTACCTTAAACCCTGTAAACTCATTACCCTTAAACTTTTGTGCTTCTCTAATATTAATTACCGTTTGATTTGAAATTTCTTCATAGGTAAGCACATCTTCAATCCCTGCAGCTGAGCGTGGATAGAAAGCTTGTTCGCCCATAATAAACCACGAACGAAATGCCAATTGATGACATAAAGGTTTGTAAATTGTGTAAATTATGTTGGCGGGTAATTGAGCGCCAATTTTCAACAAATAGGGAGCTAGAAAAGGTAAGCCTACATATAATGATAGGAAAAATATCATCAACCAAATATAACTCTTTGATAACCATAAGGATACTTTGTCTAATTTGGTTATTATCTTTCCTGCTTCAATCCTTTGCTCATATCGGTTATCTCCAACATTTGTTAATTGTCTATCTCTATCTTGAGCGGCTAAAATTGTCATACGCAAATTAGGTTCATAAACCTCGCCTGATAGCGTGTATGGACCTATTTTTACAAATGGTGTAGAGTCCTCATACTTTTTTGTCAATTCATCCGAATCTGATATATCAATTATCTGATAATTGAATTCCAGTTCAGATGATAATTCTTCAAGTAATTCAGTAAATTGAATTCTTTGTTCTGAATTTTTTATGTAGGCAATAATATTTATCAATTTTTATCCTTTTACAAACCAAAATCCACAAATACGCCAAATCTGTTAAGTGTCTCCAATGTGCCAAAGAAAAGCATTCCACCAATTACAATCAAAATTACCCCCATCACAATCTCAACATAATGCATGACCTTGCCATATTTTTTAATAATTTTCACAACCCATCCAATTCCCAATGCAGCCAACAAAAAAGGTATTGCTAATCCAGCAGAATAGGCTGACAGCAATTTAGTACCTTCCAAAATTGACCCCCCTCCAACAGCAAGGGTAAGAATTGCGCCTAAAACTGGCCCCACACAAGGTGACCATCCAGCAGAAAAAAATACTCCCATCAATAATGAGGATAAATAGGTTCTATTCTTCTGGGCTTTATTTTGGATACGTAAATCATTTTCCAAAAAAGGTATTCGTAAAATTCCCGTCATGTGAAGACCAAAAATGATTACAATCAATCCGCCAATTTTTGCCAACAACCATCTCAGGTTGTATAACAATCCCCCTAACGCGGATGCTGTAGCGCCTAATGAGATAAACACCAGACTGAATCCCATAACAAATGCTACACCATGTGAAAATGTCTCAAATTTAAATTGGTGAGATTCGTCAGATTTAAGAACTGCGATAGAACGTCCACTTAAATAACTAATATAGGCCGGCACTAATGAAAAAACACAAGGGGACAAAAATGATGCCAGACCAGCTAATAAAGCTAAACCTAAAGTTATTTCCATTTATCCTCTAAATTCTCTGACATCAATAAGGGTACCACCGGGCATTGGTATGGTTATGTCTCCAGGATCAGCTGGAACAACTGGTATTGTCCAACGAAAAATCCATTGAGCATCTTCTGGTTTGACATTCACACATCCTCGCGATAAAGGCGTTCCATAATCGTTATGCCAGAAGGTTGAATGAATGGCTACGCCAGTACCGGAAAAAAGGACTGTCCAACCAACACCCGGTATATCCCAACCACCACCAGTTGTTCCTCCCGTCATGTGAGTAGAAATCGATTTTCTCCAGGTTCTGTGGACGCCTGGTGGTGTACCCCAACTTTCAACAATCTGGCCATCAGTATTCCATTTAGCTCCAGAGGCGATTTGACAATAAAAGACTTCAATATCATTTTCAAGACAAGTTAGATATTGTCTGGAGGTTGTTGCGTCAACGTATACTTTTTTGTTTTCCACTTCAGGTGAAATTGGATCTAAATCCTCCTGGGTTAATGCTCTGAATGCTTTTGAGTTTGCCCAGAATATATCTCCAAACCCGTACCTTTCATTAACCCTATAATAACTTTCACCATCATCACCAGTTTTTTTATCATCTATCCAGATGATTTGTGAGTAATACAATCTTGGATAAATCGCATCTTTCAACCACGGAGATCTTTTAGGTGGATTATCAAGAATTAAATCAACATAAGGGATTGTCACTTCAGCCCAAAATCCTTTTCCAATACTGGTATCAGGAATATTGGAAACCAAAGTATTTGGTTTATTTTTTACTGGTTGTAAAGAAGAAGAATATATATAGCCATCAGGAGTCTCAACCCAACGAGCATTCATTCTACCGCCAGGAATTTCGCCAATTATCTCTCTCAACCAAACAACAACAGAATCCTCGTATAAAACTCCAACAGATTCAGCGGTTATAGAAGGTTTTGTTCTTACATTAACTAAACCTGAACAAACCCTTCCCAATTTTTCAGTTTCTGACCAGTCTACGCTTTGCGCTTTCACATTTAACCATGGATAAAGGGACATTGCCCCACCAAATGCTATGACCCCTTTTAATAGATCTCTTCTAGAAAAATTTTTCGAAAACCAGTACATAGGAAAAAGATAATCGTAAAAAGAATACTTGTCAACTCTTTATGAAATCTAGCGCTTCTTGAACATTACGACCCAGTATCAATTGTTTTACTGTTTCAACTTCTGGCCACCAAAGTGCGTCTCCTGCTTGATAAGGTACGACGTCTCTTATCAATCTATATATCAATTTTGTTCCATAGCCTAAAGAGCCATCCGGTAAATTTCTTAATCGTAAATCAATCGCTCTTGCAGCGGTATAAAATTCAATTGAAATAACATGTTGTGCATTTTTTAATATTTGTAAAGTATGTCTGCAGGCATTCATTGCATTTGCATTATGATCCTCTTGTTCAGCAGATGTAGGTATCGAAAAAACACTATCTGGATGAGCAAGAGTCTGATTTTCTAATACAAGACTTGCAGCAGTATATTGTGGCATCATTAGACCTGAATTCAAACCCGCTGCATCAGGATGGTCCACTAACATGGGTGGAAGTCCTGCATTTAAATTTTCATCCGTCATTCGATTGATACGTCGTTCTGAAATAGATGCAATCTCGGACAAAACAATTCCAAGAAAATCCATAGCAACACCTATTGGTTCACCATGGAAATTTCCTCCGGATAAAGCAATCCCAGGTGCAAATAATAAAGGATTATCAGTAGCAGCATTAATTTCCCGTTCGATAATACCCCAAATAAACTGGAGGGTATCTCTTGCCACTCCTTGAACTTGTGGAGCACACCGAAGAGAGTAGGCATCCTGAACTCTATCTGTAGAATTAATTAAATTTGAATTTCCAATAAATCTTCGAACATTGTTGGCGGCTTCCATTTGACCAAGTTGACCACGAGCTGCATGGATTCGATGATCAAACGCAGAACTACACCCCAACATTGCTTCCAGACTCAAAGCCAAAGACATTTCTGCCAGATCAATTAATGATTTTGAATCATAAACGCTTAATGCAGCGATAGCTGCTGAAAATGTCGCCCCGTTATTAATAGCAAGTCCCTCTTTTGATTCTAAAACCAACCTGGGAATTCCAGCTCTTTTCATCGCTTCTTTCCCGGTTAGTTTTTGATCCAAATAAAATGCAAACCATGAGTCCTCATCTAGGTCTTTTTCATCGGTTGTGAATACGAGTGCCAGATGAGACAAAGGAGCCAAATCACCAGATGAACCTAAAGATCCCTGTGATGGAATAATCGGAACTAAATTAGCGTTAAGCATTTCTATAAGGGTATTGACAACTTCAATGCGCACTCCGGAAAAACCTTTTGTCAACGTATTTGCGCGAACTAACATGGCTGCCCGAACAATTTCATTTGAAAATGGTTCCCCTGTACCAACCGCGTGACTCAAAATTAAATTTCTACTTAATTGCGATGCATCTTTATTTGCGATTTGTTTATTTGCAAAAATCCCAAAACCAGTGTTTATCCCATAAACTGCTTTATTAGATGTTGTAATTTGATTTTTTAATGCATAGGATTTCTCAATATTTTTTATTCCTTCAACAGAAATTATTACTTTCTCATAATTTCGTGCAACTTTCACAATTTCATCAATTTGAAGATGGTGCCCATCAATAGAAATCATTGATACTCCTTTAAAAAATTATTAACCCCACAATTACAACAGATAAAGGTACAGTTATGTTATCCCAATCCTTGATTGGCAGAGATTCAACAATTGTTGCAATAAAACTTAAAAATAGGATTTTTATTAGATAGTCAGTTAAAGTTAACTTTAGAAATCCACTTTCAACAAATATATAAAAAAGAACAACAGAAAAAATGAACCCACCAAAAAACATTGCTGTTGAACCAGCCATCGATTTCCCTGGAGACCATTTCAATGCATTTGATGGAATTCTTCGTCCAATCACATCAGCAAAACCATCGCCTCCACAAAGAATCATTAATGCTATGATTCCAATCGGTGATTCTCTCCAAAAAATGATGGTTAGCAAAACAAAAACTATCCCATAAAAAAAAGGTCCTTTAAGAATTTCCCTTGGATTTCCTGTTCTCGACATCGCTTCTACTGAAGCCTGGTCATTGATCACTCCTAAGCCAATAAGAAAGAATTGGATTGAGATTAAAAATGGAATAAAAGCTGCAAAGTATCTGGAAATATGGTCTTCTGGGAAAAAAAGCCAGCACACGACAAAAATGGGACCGGTTCCAATATGAATAATTTTTCTGCTTAATTTTTGTGAAATTATTCCTTTGATAGCAAAAAAATCGATAAGCCTTAACCATAAAATGGATAAAAGTAAAGTAATGAAGAAAGCTGGCCACAAAGTCATCATAATACTCGTTTAATCTGATAATTTTCGATTTCTGGACATTTCTCTCTCTTGATCACGTTTGGCAATACTATCTCTTTTATCGTACATTTTTTTTCCTTTTGCCAACGCAATCTCAATTTTAGCCTTACCATTTTTCAAATACAGAATTGTTGGAATAACCGTTACACCTTTTTGTCTAATTTCATTCCAAATTTCCAGTACTTCCTTTTTATGTAATAACAATTTTCTTTTTCGCTTTGGATCGTGGTTTAAATAACTGGCAGCATCATATTTAGCAACATGTGAATCAACCAACCAGGCTTCATAATTTTCTATTTGCACAAATGCTTCACCTATACTAACCTGGCCTGCTCGGATAGATTTTATTTCACTACCTTGAAGTTCAAGACCTGCTTCATACTTATCCAAAAGAAAATATTCAAAATTCGCTTTTCTGTTTTTTGCTAATATTTTTAATCCACTCATAGCGTGATTTTAACATAACATTTAGAATTAGACTTATCATAAGTACAGCAATCCGGTAGGAGCATAATAAATGAATGATGACTCTTTTGACATAATGATCAATCCATTCTATTTTCGAGTCATCCATCAATCGAATGAGCAATCTGAAGAAGCCTTTTGTTTAATTCACGGATGGTCTGGAAATGAAAAGTCGATGTCCATTTTTTCTCCTGTATTACCAAAAAACCATATTTCAATTTTTCCAAGAGGTCCAGTTGTTTTGGGTGAGAATTCCTTTGCCTGGATAGATATTCACGCTTTAAGAAAGCCAACTTTCAATGATTATGCTAAAATATCATCTGCTTTTCATACTTCAATTTTAGAATTATTGAAAATCACCAATCCTTCAAATCCGATTAAAAAAATAAATTTAATCGGTTTCAGTCAAGGAGCCGCGATTTGTTCAGTTTTTAGTATACTATTCCCTGAATCGGTTAAAAAAGTAGCCTTGCTCTCAGGTTTTTTGCCTGCTAATCCACCAAATATTGCTGATGGTACGTTAGCTAATAAAAAAATTTATATTGCGCATGGAACACAAGACAAATTAGTCGAATTTAAAAAAGCCTTGGAATTAAATGAATATCTTGAAAAATCTGGCGCAGACATAATTTTTTGTCAGGAAGAATTAGGTCATAAAATTGGATCGAATTGTCTGCGTAATTTACGTGATTTTTTTAATAACTGACGTATCAGCGAACCCTGATAAAAGAAAATAATGTCAACAGGATTCCTGTAATTCCTAAAACAACAATAACCATACCCATCGGAATTCCACCTGGTAATTGATTAGGAGTATTTTCTACATATGTTGGAATGACAAGCGGAGCAGGCTCAGTATAAGTAGGAAATCTAGTTGGTTGTTGCGTAACAATAAATTGAGCAGCTAATGTTGGGTCAATCGTTGCCGTAAATTGCGGAGTTACGGTTGGCGGTGGTTCAACAATAGACAATTCCCCAGGTGATACACTCACCAAAACTGTAAAAACCCACCCTTTTCCTCCTGCAACGCCAGGATATTCAATCTGAATCCACTCTCCACCAGGAGAACGACCCAAAGCAGGTGCTGTTTGTCCAACCAAAAGTACACCAACTGCTGGAAATAATGTACTGGGACCAGAACGAACGTTTATAAAATCATCATTTTGGCTTGGACGGACCGTAATAATTACGCCAGATGGTGTCCCGGTAACTGTTGGAATTGAAACTGTAGGCAATTGGGCTAAAGGATAAGCCTCTACATTAAGAACCCTTAAAAATAATGAAATTAGAATACTTATCCCAACCAAAATTGATAACTTCTTAACCACTCATTCTCCAAAAACCATTTATTTAAGAATAGCTTGATTATAATATAAATATGGAACATAAAACTTTTCACGGAAATATAACACCCAGAGATATATCAAAAGCTTTGATTGGTCACTTTCATCGTGGCAACTATCAGGTTCAACAAATTGGTGAAGGCGACAATATCATTGTTCAGATCGCATCAATAAGAAATGCATCATCAGGAGGATTAACCTCGATCGGGATTTCTGTTCAGAAATTTGAGGATGGTGTCATGATCCAGATTGGAAAACAATCCTGGATGGGTATTGCAGCAAGTTTGGGAAAAACAGCACTAAGTGCTATTCGAAATCCTCTTTCGTTATTAGGCCGAATTGATGACGTAGCTCAGGATATTGAGAGTCTTTCGATACGTGATGAAATATGGTCAATTATTAATCAAACAGCATATAGTCTTGGAGCAAGTTTTGAGCTTTCGGAACGGCTGAGAAGATACATTTGTAATTATTGCGACACCCCAAACCCTGTTGGTGAATCCAGTTGTATAGCCTGTGGAGCACCTTTAGGAGGAATTCAACCCAAATCCTGTCGTTTTTGTGGTTACATTGTGACTAATAACGAAAAAATATGTCCGAATTGTAAAAAACCTAATTATGCTTGAGGCTCTGGATTTCTCCAAAAACGATTATCCCCTTTGATAAAAGAATCAACACCGGGTGGTCCCCATGTACCTGCCTCATAGACAGGTAAATATTTTCTAGGGTCTTCTTTCCAACCATCAATAATTCGGTTAATAAAGCCCCACTGAGAAATCACTTCATCTGATCGCGTGAACAATGTCGCATCACCATACAATGCATCTTGAATTAAACGGACATATGCTTCAGGAATCTTAATATCAAAAGATTCTTCATAATCAAAATTCATTTCAACGGGTGAAATTTGATTTACATGCCCGGGCATTTTTGCACCAAATGTTAATTTAATCCCTTCATCAGGCTGTAATTTCATAACAAGAACATTTGGAGCATCACCAGCCATGTTATGCCAATTAAATAATGACAATGGGATCTGTTTGAATAGAATGGCTATTTCTGTCATTCTCTTTGGAAGACGCTTGCCAGATCGTAAGTAAAATGGCACACCAGACCACCGCCAATTATCAACAAAAACCCTGGCTGCCAGATAAGTCTCAGTGATGGAATCTCTTGCGACCCCTTCTTCATCTTTATATCCAATGACGCGTTTTCCATCAACATAGCCAGATGCATATTGTGCCCGATATGAATTTTCTAAAACCCCTTTGGCGTCATACGGTCTTAATGCCCGAAGTACTTTTACTTTTTCATCTCTCACACAATCTGCTGTAAAGCCAACTGGGGATTCCATGGCAGTTAGCGCTAATAATTGCATCAAATGGTTTTGAAACATATCTCTAATAACACCAGAATTTTCGTAATATCCCGCACGAGTACCAACGCCAACTGTCTCAGCCACAGTTATTTGTACGTGATCAACATATTGTCTATTCCACAATGGTTCAAAAATACCATTAGCAAATCTTAATACAAGGATATTTTGGACTGTTTCTTTTCCAAGATAGTGATCAATTCGGTATACCTGGTTTTCATCAAACACGCTATGAACCAGTTTTTCTAAGTTTTTAGCAGTTTCTAAATCTCTCCCATATGGCTTTTCAATGACAATTCTTGTCCAACCACTTACATAATGACTTAACTTTTTTAAACCAATATGTTCAATTATCGTCTCATAGGATTCTGGTGGAGTCGCTAAATAAAACAAAACATTTTTTATTTTTTGTTTTCCCAGGTATGTTCGCAGTTCCTCATATCCCTTCTCTTCAGAAAAAGAAGATTGAATGTAATTCACATTTGAAAACAATTGATCAAATTTTTCATTTTCTTTTTTCTGATCAGAATATGTGGCAATCGATTCTATGAACATATCCTTTAAATACTTGTCATTCCAATCTCTTCGCGCAAACCCAATGATATGGATATCACCCGGAATACGGTTTGAATAAAAAAGTTCATAAATTGCCGGGATCAATTTTCTTTTTGTTAAGTCGCCTGTTACTCCAAAAATTACTAACGCAGTTTTTTCAAGGTTATCAAGATTTTTCGAATTGTTATTTTCCATATCGCCTCTTCTTGGAATCTTCTCCCGGTTTCATTAAGCTTTATCATTATGGATGTTATCGCAAAAATAATCTCACTTATAATCTAGATACAAAGCCACCTCTTAATTATAAGGACATATTACATGGATAGCCATCCTTTGCATATCTTCTCAGGATCACGTTTTATTCAACTGGCAAAAGACGTTGCTGACAATTTAAATCTACCTTTAGGAAATGCAATATCAACTTTTCTTCCTGACTCAGAAATTCATGTAATTGTAAATGAAGTGGTCAGAGAACATGATGTATTCTTCATTCAATCGATCACAAGACCAGTTAATGAGGCAATTATCGAATTATTACTTTATATAGATGCTTTTAGAAGAGCCAGCGCAAATAAGATTAATGTAATCATTCCTTATTTCCCGTACGCAAGACAAGAACGAATGTCAAAAGGAAGAGAAGCTATTAGTGCACGAGTAATTGCTAATTTAATTGAACAACAAGGCGCAACGCGGGTAACTTTCTTAGATATACACAATCCTGCAATTCAGGGGTTTTTCAATATACCAGTCGATCCAATTTCTGCAATACCAATACTCTGTGAATATATTAGTCAATCAGATCTTACCGATTCAATCATTGTCAGTCCTGATGTAGGACGTGCAACATTGGCTGGAAAATATGCTGAAAGGTTGGGATTACCTTTAGCTATTATGCATAAGCGCCGGGAAGATTTTTCCTCAACAAAAGTTACGCATTTAGTTGGTGAGGTAACAGGTAAAAAACCAATAATTATCGACGATATGATTGCTGGCGGAAGCATACTCAAACAGATTGACACCTTATATGATCAGGGTGTGACAGAAAAAGTCTGGCTATCCATTACTCATCCGATTTTATTGGATTCTGCCATAGATATCATTTATAATGATCCAAGAATTGAACGAGTAATCGTAACCAACACATTGCCTTTAGCCGAGAGAGCCAAACAATGCTCCAAAATAGAACAAATATCTATCGCACCTCTTTTATCAGAGATCATTAGAAGAATTTATCATGGAGAGAGTATTCTAAATAAATTAGTTCTGTCATAATTATATTTTACGAAAGGTAGTTATTATGGTTACAATTTTCGCAGATACAACATCGAGCATACCAGTTGAGGAAGCAAAATCCCTAGGAATTGAATTTTTTCCTCAAATTATTAATTTTGGGGATGAATCATATCGAGATGATTATGAGATTGATCCGGCAACATTTCTTCAAAAGTTGATGTCCTCTTCTATTCTTCCTAAAACTGCTGCACCACCTCCCAGTTTATATAACCCTATTTTTGAAAAACACATCAAATCTGGAAACTCCATAATTGTACTTACACCATCTTCCAAAATAAGTGGAACTTTCCGGAGTGCTGAAGTAGCAGCTCAAGATTACCCCGATGCTGATATCAAGATCATTGATACATTTGCCATTGGTGCATCGTTAGCATCAATTGTAAAAAAAGCAAACCAATTCGCAAAAAATGGATTATCAAGTGATGTTGTTCTCACAAAAGTAGAAGATCTTAAATTGCGCGAAAGAAATCTATTTGTTGTAGACACGCTCGAATATTTATTTAAAGGTGGCAGAATAGGTGGTGCAAAGATGCTATTTGGAAGCATTCTTCAAGTGAAACCATTATTGACCCTAAAAAATGGACAGGTAGAACCTGTTGAAAGCCAACGAACATCAAAGAAAGCAATTGCCAGACTAAAGGAAATTGTTTTATCAGATTGTAAAGAAAACGGATTCTCGATGTTTAGCATTCAACATGGAGCCGCTGAAAAAGAAGCTAATTCGCTGGCAGAAGATTTCAAGAAATTGCTTGATATTGATCAAATTGAGATTTTCGAATTACCCCCAGCATTTCTGACTCACTCTGGACCAGGTGTTCTGGGTGTAAGTTATTTTGTTGACAAGATTTAACTTGATGATAATTTGAAAATTCTCCAATGGATATAGCAAAATATATCGTTTTTATTGATTCGTGGGTAATTCTCATCAACAAACCTTCCGGTCTACGAACAATACCAGACGGTTATGATAGAGAAAAAGAAAATCTTCAATCATTATTGAAAATTGAGTTTCCAGAAGTTATGACAGTTCACCGCCTTGATAAGGACACGAGTGGATTAATTATATTTGCCAGGGATAAAGATGTGCATAAAATGTTGAATTTGCAATTCGAAAAAAGGTTAATCAATAAGAAGTATTTCGCTTTGGTTCACAATATTCCTGCTTGGAATCACGTTGAAACCACACTCCCACTTATTATTGATGGAGATCGAAAACATCGAACGATTTTTCAGCAATTGGGAAAGTTGGCTACAACTCATTTTTCAAAAATTGAAGTGGATATTACAAAAAATATTTCTTTAATTGAAGCAATCCCAAAAACTGGCTATACGCATCAAATCCGATTTCAGCTATCACACATAGGATTCCCAATCCTGGGTGATGTCCTTTATGCCAAGAATTTAAGCTCTGATCAAAAACATTGTAATAAACAAGTTTCAAGAATGATGCTGCATGCTGCATCATTAGAATTTTCACATCCAGTAACAAACAGAATCACAAATATAAGTTCAAATTTACCATTTTCGATCTCTGAATTTTAAATAAAAACAGAGAAGGTTTGAGTTGACTCATTCTTCTCTGTTTTATTGATTATTATTCGTTTTAATCCAGGTTCTTTTTAATTTCCACAGGTTTCTTACTTTGTAAAAATGCCCAGGTTACTATAGCAAACAGGACAGCAACAACGATCCATCCAATGACACCAAGGTCTTGGTATTTTACAATTACAGGGGCAGCTAATAAACTGACCAAGTTGACAACTTTGATCATTGGATTTAAAGCTGGTCCAGCAGTGTCTTTTAGAGGATCCCCAACTGTATCACCTACTACACCTGCTTTATGACGCTCCGAGCCTTTTCCAGTATTTGCTGCCAGATCTCTCGGTTCATCTTCAATGGTTTTCTTTGCGTTATCCCAGGCACCACCAGCATTCGACAAGAATACTGCTAATAATTGACCACTTAAAATAACACCAGCCAAAAATCCACCTAAAGCCTCTACTTGAAGAACCATTCCGACGATTAATGGAATAATTACTGCCAATAATGCAATCGGAACCAACTCTTTTTGTGCTGACTCGGTTGAAATTCCTACAACCTTTGCATAATCTGGTTTTACAGTCCCTTCCATCACACCAGGAATTCTGAATTGGCGACGAACTTCATCTACTACCTGACCAGCAGCTCGGCTTACAGCCCTGATATTTAACGCACTGAATAACCATGGAAGTGCTCCACCAATCAGCAGACCTACAAAAACATTCGTTTCTGATATTCTTATGGAATCGATAACCGGAACATTAAGCTGAAGTTGGACGCGTCCAACATCGATCATATAGGAAGCAAATAGACTTACAGCTGCAATGACCGCCGAAGCAATCGCAATTCCTTTGGTAATCGCCTTTGTAGTATTTCCAACAGCATCAAGATCAGCCATGATTTGACGAGCTTCTTTGGTCTCGTCGTCTTCCATTCCATGCCATGCCATTTCACCGATGCCATTGGCATTATCAGAAATTGGACCAAAAGAATCCATCGCAACATTATTGCCAGTATGACTGAGCATCCCAATACCAATCATTGAAACTGCATACATAACATAAATTGGAGCTTCTGCATTGAATAATAACAATGCAAAGATGAAGCTGATAGATATTACGATTAATGCCCACACACTTGATTCCATTCCTACAGAAAGACCGGAAAGAATGAGGGTTGCGCTTCCAGTATCTGCCGATTTTACAATTTCCTTTACAGGTGGCTTCTTTGTTGATGTGAAATATGAAGTTAATGGATTAAAAGCAACAGCCAAGCCAACACCAATTGTGGTAAGCATGCCTAAGCGCCAATCCCCGGCATAAGTGATCGCAACCACGAATGACCATATAATTGTATTAAAGCTTGAAACTTCATAAGAGCGGAACATTGCCTCTTCCGAATCATGTGCTCGCAAGAATTTTATGGGGAATTTCATCCAGATCGGCACAGCAAAAGTACCCATTATTGAGCTTATTACGCCAATAGCCCGAATTATTAATGGATAAACAATCCATTTCATTTCTCCAGTGAGAGATACAAGCACAATTCCTAAAATTAAGGAAGAAACGATTGTGACTTCGTAGCTCTCAAAAATATCAGCTGCCATTCCCGCACAATCACCAACGTTATCCCCAACAAGATCAGCAATAACAGCAGCATTGCGTGGATCATCTTCAGGTATATCTTGCTCAACTTTACCAACAAGATCTGCACCTACATCGGCAGCTTTTGTGTAAATTCCTCCACCAACCCGCATAAATAAAGCAACCAATGTGCCACCAAAACCAAAACCCAACAATGCATCAGGTGCTGCCTTCCCAAAAATCATAAAGATAATGGTTCCGCCTAAAAGCCCTAATCCATCCGTTAACATTCCAGTATAAGTTCCTGAATAATATGCGATTGAAAGTGATTCATTTAAACTGCTTCTAGCAGCTGAAGCAGCTCTTACGGATGCCTGAATCGCCATACGCATACCCATTTGACCGACCAAGATGGAAAATGTAGCACCTACGATAAACGCCACTGTCCTTCCAATAGCAATAATCATTCGAACATTTCGGCCTGCAAATTCTTCCTGTGCTTCGAGACTGGGTGGAACCACATAAACGCTGAAGAATAAAACAACTGTCAAAATTACGATTGAGGCGATTATTGTTCGCAACTGACGTGAAAGGTAGCTGTCAGCTCCAACACGGATTGCATTCCATACTTCTTGCATTTTCTCGGTTCCCTTGTCTTTTTTCAAAACATGTTTCCGTAACAAGTAAGCATATACCAGGCTAATTAATGCCACAACAATAATTCCAATCATGGAGATTTGTTCAAAAGTATTAAATCCATGTCGGGCAAGACCAAAAATATTCATTTTACCTCCTGAGGTTTAATAAAAATTGGGTTTGAGCGATACTATTCAGTTTTGAACCTTCACCCCAAAAGACAATTTTAATACCGTTAAAATATGTGTCAAATGAAAAATCAAACAAATAATTTATGGAAAATAATATTTGCCATATTTCATCTGTCCATTAAAACGTATCATTTCAATAAACCAGGGATGACGGTTGGAATTGGGAAGAAATTCCCCCAAAGCCACTATTACTACGAAGGTAAAAAGGTGAATAATAATCTTAATAAATTCTAATCTAATTAATGAGATAATTCACAAATAACTGATTGACTTCATATCCCATTTGTTGTAATATCTTACTTACTAAACCAATGAGAATATTTAAACGAGCGGAAATATCCGCTCGTTTGTACGCACAGCCATTTTTTCTAGGTTTATTACTATTGAATTTTAATTTGAAAAAGTGTATGCTGAAGAATACGTACAATTAATTTAATAACATAGACCTGTGGTCTTTTGTATTTGATACTATGAGGTAGTAGTTTAAAGTATGGATAAATTCCTGAATGTTGTAGATGACGACAATGAAGAAATAAATGAATATCCTGCAATTGCTAGATTAATTGAACTAGGACGTCAAAAATCTTATGTCACAATTGATGATATTCTACATTTTTTTCCTGAAGCAGAACAAGATGTTGAACAGTTAGAAGAGGCATTTGCAGCACTTATGAGTGCTGGCATTCCTTATGTAGAAGATGAAACTCCTTTAGATGGACCAGCTGAAGATGATTTAGAACTGGATATTGACGAAAAAGAAATTGAAGAAGAGGAAACTGTAAAACTTGTATTTGATGACCTTGAAAACATTGATACAGATGATACAATCGGCCTTTATCTTAAAGAAGTCAGTAGGGTTCCTTTATTAACAGCTGAAGAAGAAGTTGAGCTCGCTCAAAGAATTGAACGTGGAAGAATTGCGCGGGAAGAATTGGCAAAGGGAAATTCGACTGATCATCGTCGATTTGAACTTAGAAAATTAATAGAAGATGGCTGGGATGGACGTGAACACTTAATCACTGCAAACTCTCGCCTTGTGATCAGTGTTGCAAAAAAATACATGGGGCGTGGTGTTCCTTTTCTGGATTTAATTCAGGAAGGAAACATCGGGCTTATTCGTGCTACAAAGAAATTTGATTATCGTCGTGGGCATAAGTTTTCTACCTACGCTACCTGGTGGATTCGCCAGGCTGTAACCAGAGCAATTGCAGACCAGGGAAGAACGATTCGCGTTCCTGTACACATGGGTGATCAAATAAACAAATTGTTACGAATACAGCACCAATTAACGCAGAAGCTGGGTAGAGAACCAAGTGTTGAAGAACTGGCTGAAGCGCTGGATGTGCCACCGAAAAAAGTAGAGAATATGATCCAAGTGGCAAGAAGGCCGCTCTCTTTAGAAACACCAACAGATGATGAAGAAGATTCAGTCCTGGGTGATTTTATTGAAGATGATGAGGCACCTCCACCAGATGACACAGCCACCTATAATTTACTTAAAGAACATTTAGAAGAAGTTTTGAACGGTCTGCCACCTCGTGAGGTGAGAATTCTTCAATTGCGATATGGATTATTAGATGGACAGGCATATACCTTGGAAGAAGTTGGACGAAAGATGGGTGTTACACGTGAAAGAGTAAGGCAAATCGAAGCTCAGGCTTTGAGTCGATTACGGCATCCGGTTATCCGCAGAAAGCTTCGAGACTATTTAGGAGATTAAATTTCTTACCTGTCAGGTCTTATCATCATAATATTTACTTTTCGATTTCCATAGTACTTGCGAAATTAAATAAGATGTTGCATACTATTTCTGGGAGGTTCACATGGCAAACATTTCTTTACGAGAGTACATCCGAAAAATTGAAAATCAGATTGAAAATGGTGAAATTGATCAAGCCATTGCTCACTGTAAACATATACTAAAAATTTATCCTAAACATATTGACAGCTATAGACTTTTAGGAAAAGCATTACTTGAAAAACAAAAATATAGCGATGCTTCAGATATCTTTCAACGAGTGTTATCTTCTGTGCCAGATGACTTTATCTCCCAGATTGGGATGTCAATAATTCGTGAAGATGAAAATAACCTCGACGCAGCAATTTGGCATATGGAAAGAGCATTTGAAGTCCAACCATCTAATAAAGCAGTTCAGGATGAATTGCGAAGGTTGTATACAAACCGTGATGGTATCGCTCCTCCAAAAATTCGATTAACTAGAGGTGCACTTGTCAGAATGTACACCCGAGGTGAATTATTTAATCAGGCGATTGCTGAAATTTGGGCTGCTTTATCCGAAGATCCTAATCGTGTTGATCTTGAAGTGATATTGGCTAGAATTTATTATCTTTTGGGACAAAAAGTTGAAGCGACAGAAACATGTTCTAAATTAATCAGTAAATTACCTTACTGTTACGAAGCCAATAAAATCCTTACTGAAATCCTTCCGGGTACAACTCGTGAAGAAGATGAAAAAATATTCAGACAACGTGTAATTGACCTTGATCCATATTTTCAATTTACAGATGAAAAAATACAACTTACATCCGAAGTGAGTGATGCAAAAATCATGATTGAATATTTAGATTGGGATCCGATGTCGACCTCATATGAGCAACCAGACTGGATCCAATCGATTGGCTTAGCTATGGATTCCAAACAATCACCAGGAGAGAATTTTTTAAGCTGGCTTGAGGATCCGGAGAATCAAACTTCAGATGCTCCAATTACAAAAGAAGAATTAAGTGATGAGCCTGAGAAATTAGAGGAAACGATTTCCAATCAAAAAGAAACCGATAAGAGCAACAAAGAAGATATTGTGAACCAGATTAAATCGAAATCATCTCATGAGGATGAAAGTGCCACAATACCTGATTGGATTAAGGACGCAGGCTGGGAAGTTTCCTCAGAAGTTAATGATAATCTTCAGAAAGGATTCAACATTCCACTTCCCGATTCTCCTGAAGAACATCAGAACGAAGAAATCCAGGAAATTGAAGATGAAATAGAACCCGCGGAGATACCTGCCTGGATAAGGGAAATCGCTCCAAAAGAAGAGAACCTTGATGATTCAGATGAGGAAGATTTCGAATTAAAAAATTTAGAGCAGTTGTTTGACAATATTGAATCGAAGATACCAATTTCTAATTTGGATAATACAAAAGCCCAGTGGAAAAACGAATTTGAAGATGAAACTGAGTTAACCATTGATGAATTTAAAGATATATCAGACCAGCCAATTCTCTCTTTGGATGATCAAAAAGATGAGGATTTGACAAAAAATGATGCTATTCCTTCAATGCTTGACAATGAATTAGAAGCCGAAACAAAAATTCACGATTTTGATTCGATCAAAGGTTCGACTGAATCAGATATCGTTGACCAGAAACCTGATTTCATTGACCAAAGTGAGTCAGAAGAATATTTAGATTCTGAGATAGATAAGTTATCAATCGATCAAATAATTTCCGATCTTAATAATGAACAAGAGGAATCAAAAGATCAAGAAGCTGAAATCGATGATGCCTGGTTAAGTTCATTATTAGTGGATCAAGAGAAAGACGGAGAGACTGTTGGTTTTGGTGGATTGGATGAGGTGAAAGCAGAAGTTCCAGATTGGATTAAGTCAGTAATCGAAAACGATGATCAAAAAACTCCTTTCTCTTATGAAGAATTAGATGGAAATCTACCTGATTGGTTATCATCTTCGATAGAAAAATCTGAACAAGACATGGATGATATCAAAATCACTTTCGACGAAAGTGATGATCATCCAGTGGATACAAATTTTGATCAGGAAATAAGTGAAGAATTAAGTAGTGTAGTAAAAGAAAAAGGGATCGATGAAGCAATTGATGAAGTAAGTGATGTAGGAAGTGTCGATTCAGATGAAATTGACGAAAAAATCGCTGAAGAAACATTATCCAGTCTTGAAAATCTTATATTAAGTGAGAAAAAAGTAGAGGAAAAGGAAGAAATTGCTTCGTCAATAGAAAATTCACAATTCGAAATTGGTGATGTTTCGGACGAACTGGAAGAAATTCAACCAACATCCGAAGCCGAACCATCTGATCTGGATTCAGCATTAGCATGGATGGAAGGTTTAGCGGCAAAACAAGGTGCTGAAGAAGCGACATTAATCAGCAAACCAGAAGACCGATTCGAATCTCCTCCAGATTGGATTTCAGAAGAAACACAATTATCAGAAGAAATTTCCGATGATTTTGATTCTACTCCAAGTTGGTTAAAAGAATTAGAGATAGAAACTTCAGACGTAGTGATTGAGAATGAAAAAGAGATTATTGACGAATTATTATTAGATGAAGATGAAGTTTTTCTTGATGAAACCAAAGATCGGTTAGTAGATCAAGAACTCGAAGAAACCAAAGAATATGATTTTGAATTTGAGTCGGAAATAAAGACTATAGAACCAGAAGAAACTCTTTATCAAACACCTGAGCTTGAAGACCTCATTGAAGTTCAAGAAAAAATAGAACTTCCTGATAAAATTTCAGAAATTGAAGAACCTGTCAATGAATTGGAAATTGACGAGTTGGAAAATGAGATAACCGAATTACCCCAACCAGAAGAAATAATCGTCTCTCTTGAACCGGAATTGGCTGAAGAAAAATCAGATTTCGAACAAATACAATCTGTTGATGATCTCCCAATTGAAAGCGAATCACTTATTGAATCTGAAACAACCAGCCAGGAAATCATATCAGAATTAATCGATGAAAGTTTACAATATTTTGAAACCGTCGATGAAACAATTCCTGTCATAGATGAACCTAACAAGCAGGAAAAACTTGACGAGGCAAAAAAATTACTATATAGCGGAGATTTGGATCAATCTATTGATATTTATAATGGCTTTATCAAAGATGGTCTGTATCTGGATAAAATTATTCTAGATATTCAAACTGCTCTCGATCATCAATATCCTATCGATATCAATCTATGGCAAGCGCTTGGTGATGCATTCTTAAAAGATAATCAGCTTCAGAGCGCAGTAGATGCGTATTCAAAAGCTGAAGATCTTTTATCCTAATTTATTGGAGGTTAATAGTGGAAAAAACGTTTGTTCTGGTAAAACCAGATGGTGTTCAGCGTGGTTTAATCGGTGAAATTTTATCCAGATTAGAAAAAAGAGGCTTGAAATTGGTCGCTGCAAAGTTCTTGCAAGTCCCTTATGACCTTGCAGAAAAGCACTATGCCATTCACAAAGAAAAATCATTTTATGAAGGGTTAATCAGATATATAACATCTGCTCCTGTAATGGCAATGGTATTTCAAGGTCCTGAAGCAATCCATGCTGTTCGTCAAACGATGGGTTTAACTGATCCACTAAAAGCTGAACCTGGAACAATTCGACATGATTTTGCATTAAGAATAAGTAGAAATTTAACCCACGCGTCAGATTCGCCTGAAAATGCGGAAAGTGAAATATCCCTCTGGTTTACACCAGATGAAATCGTTCAATGGACGAAAGCGGATGAAGATTGGATAATTGGAGATAATTAATATTAGTTCTTTAATAACTGGTCTTTTGTGACCAGTTTTTTATTAAATTACTTGCACTAGATTCAACCAATTAATCATTGCTTCAATTTGCATTTTTCGATAATTAATTATTAATGATTGAAATTTATCATTTTCATTTTTAAGATTCTCATCCTGTTCATCTATCCATTGATTACAAATTATTTTTTGATTGTTTATCAAAATATCAATTTTCTCTTTGTACATATTTTGAGTGATAAATAATTTTACAAGAAATTCTTGCCTCATTTCCCTACCGTGGTTTACTGGAGAAATTATCCAATTTTCCAATGTCTGTTTACCAAATTCAGTAATTGAAAAAATCCGCCGGTCAGGATATTGTTCACCTTCAATCAACTCATGGGATAGATAGCCTTCATTAAATAATCTTTCTAAATATCCATAAAATTGGCTTTGTTTCACAAACCAAATTTTAAAAAAAACAGTTTCAATTGAAAGAAATTTATACAATTCATAACCATAATTTGGTTTTTTTAAAAAGAATCCTAACAAGGAAAAATACATTGTGCTATCAATTTTATTTCTTGGACTCATATACTTATTATATTATTTTCCTCATTATTTCCTCCATAAATAACGTTGTATTATTTTTAAATTGAACTCATATCAGATTATAGGAAAGAGTTATAATTATTAAAATGTCAAATCTCGGGAGGATATTTTGAACTTTCCAAGTCCGTTTTACCGTTGGAGACCTCATCCATGGCACGGTTTAGATGCCGGTCCCAATGCACCTAAAGAAGTTAACGCTTTTATTGAATTATCTCCTTTTGATTTAGTGAAATATGAAGTAGATAAAGAAACTGGTTACTTAAGAGTAGACCGACCACAACGAAGTTCATCACAACCCCCAACTTTATACGGATTCATCCCAAGAACATTTTGTGGAGAAAGAGTGAATATGCTATCACCTAAATCAACAAGAGGTGATGGAGATCCATTAGATATTTGTGTTATTAGCGAACGGCCGATCACAAAATCGGAAATAATATTAACCGCGAGAGTTATCGGCGGTATTCAAATGATTGACGATGGTGAAGCTGACGATAAAATCATTGCCATTTTACATAACGATTACTTCTGGAATAAAGCAAATGATTTGTCTGATATTCCTCAAGTTTTAATTGATAGGTTGCTTCATTATTTCAGCACATATAAATTGACACCAGGAAAAGAGGAGTCAACATTTATAGCAGGTGTTTTTGGGGCAGAACAAGCATGGAAGGTTGTTGAGGCTGCAATGAAAGATTATGAAGAAACCTATGGTAGTTAAATGAAATTCAAGGTTCTTTTCAAATAACAATGACCAGATTGTTTTTGGTAAGTGAATACCAACCACAATAAATGAAAGCCTAAGATTATTGAGATGATACAAATTTAAGATCAGGAAAAAGCCAATGAGAATATCATCTCATTGACTTTTTTTGTTAATCAATCTTAATCTCGCTCAAATTTTGTTCTGGTTGTGGAAATTTCATTTTAAATGATTTTAAAGTATCAACAATAATAGAGCTAATAAGCCAATTTCTATACCAGTTTCGGTTGGCAGGAATTATGTGCCAGGGGGCATATTTTGTTGAAGTTTTATTTAAAACATCTTCATATGCATTTTGATATTCATCCCATAATAAGCGTTCTTTCAGGTCTCCTGCAGAAAATTTCCATTGTTTTTCCGGTATGTCCAATCTTTCTTGAAGCCTTTCTTTTTGTTCATCTTTCGAAATGTGAAGAAAGAATTTCAGAATTGTCGTCCCTTCATCAGATAAAAGTTTTTCAAAATTATTGATGTGGTCAAATCGCTTTCTCCAAGTTTCTTTAGGAACAAGATTATGTACCCTGACGACAAGAACATCTTCGTAATGACTACGATTGAATATTACTATCTCCCCCTTTCCGGGTGTTTGTTTATGAATTCTCCATAAATAATCATGTGACAATTCCTCTGGCGTAGGAACTTTAAAGCTTGCGACACGAACTCCGGCAGGATTGACCCCATCAAATACTGCCCTAATAACGCCATCTTTTCCACCAGTATCCATTGCCTGAAGCACGATAAGAATCTTATGCTTTTGTTCTGCATATAATAATTCTTGGTATTCCTCCAACTTTTTATTAATGTTTGTAAATTCTATTTTTGCTTCTTTTTTGGATTCAGGCCAAGCTGATTTTTCATCAGAATCCCATTCATCCAAGTTAATTTTCTGACCAGGTTTTACAAGATAACGTTTCATTTCTTTCCTTCTTTCCCTGAGATTTTAATCATTATCAAAAATATAGCTCTTATACTGGACCTTTTATCCAAATTTCGAGGTTGTTTTTATGGTCCTGTTACTGTTTCATATGATTGATTCACCCAGTCGTTCATTCCACCAGCCATACTGCTTACATTCTCGAATCCGGCATCTAGTAGAATATCCCTGGCAGTTGCACTACGATTTCCAGAACGACAAACAACCAATATTTCTTGATCATTTGGGACTTCTCCCATTCGGCTCTCTAATTCTCCCAATGGAATTAATGTTGCATTTGGGATATGTACAGTTTCCCATTCATCAATTTCCCTGACATCAAGTACAAATGCACCAGCTTCCCGCATTTTATAGGCTTTCTGAACATTTACCTCAAGCGGTAATTCTCCCACGTCAGTTTTGCCAGGAGGAAATCCAACTATTACTGCAAGTGAAATAATAACAATTCCACCAAGGATTAACCAAATATTTAATTTATTCTTTTTAATTTTTGAGTTTTTTGTGTTTTGCACCATACAAGCTCCAATAATAAATCTACAATCTATCATTTTTACCAGATTTATTTTACTTTGTATAATGAATATAGAATGTGACTCGCTAATAATTTTTACATAAAGCAGTCAACAAAAAAAATCAGAACCATTAATTTAAAAATAGCTCCAAACTAAATTCAGGAAATTGATTTACCAATGAAAATCCTTTCACTAAGTATTTCCAGAAATTTACGAGAAACATTGAAGAAAAGATCAATGATAAACAATTTTCCATTGATTGATTTTTTTTACTTTTTAATCCCCTCAGATTTAAATGGCCCGGATAGAAATCATTTTTTCCACCAAGGATCATCTTTTTTTTCTGGTCAATTCAATATACCAGTTGACAAATACATCTCAATTCAAGAAGAAAATTTTGATTTTAAAAACCAAAAAATTAAAGAGTTATCCTGGGAAATTTTTTATCGATATAACTACTGGATCAAAGTTCGATCTGGTGTTTTCGATGATGATCTTAATATGGATATTTCTGGGTTTACTGGAAAAATTATTGATTTTTACTCGGATGGTAAACAAAATTTATTTCAAATTGCTTATTCTGGAGAAACAATAAAAAGCTTTTCGATCAACCAACTATTAACAATATCCAAATTTGACTCACCTTTTTATACAATTCTTGAATCTGATTTGATTATGCCATTTACAACTCCAATTGATAATAATGATGAAGTTAAAATAAAATTTAGTATCGTAAAAGAATTAGTTGCAGAAAATAAGTTATATTTAAATGAGAAATCACTCAAAAATAATTCGTACGAAAACAACAATTTAATTATTGTTTGGGAAAATGAACTGGCCTCGAGATTAATTAATCAGGGCAGCATATTAGTCCAAACCAAAAGCAACAAAAAACTTCTTTGGACTGGCATCCATAATTCTGATGATTTCTACGGAATTTGGGGTATGTTTGAAAAGGACAGCGAAAAATTATTATTACCCCTAACAGAAATAGAGAAAGTTTTTGGGGATAAAGACCTTTCCAAATCCATAAAAAACTATCAAGAAATTGCCCGGTTGCTTCTGCCAAATTAAAGGAGGTTGTGAAACTTCATCAACCTCCTTAGTGATTTTATATTGCAGATGCTTTATTGGACAACTCTAGGTGCTAACCAAAAAACGTCTGATATCGTATTCGATCGATTACTGATTCCAAGAATAAATTCGACATTTTTACCAGCATAATCATTCAAGTTAATATCGATTTTGGTAACCTTCTCGTCATACGTTTCAACCCACTTGCCAATATTCTGAGGAGATCCTCCATCAACACGCACATCCAAACTTACTGTAACATTGCAAGATTTATTTCCGTCCAAACAACCTACCACCGTACTGAAAATTGCTCCATTTTTTATTTGTAAGGCTGGATAAAAACCTTGTAGCCAACTACCATTATCGCCATCAAGATGCATGTGGATCGTTCTTTCATCATCAACATAACCATTTTCAAGTTTTGGTTTTGATAAAACTGCCACGTATGCCTTTGTCATACTTTTATCTGTATCGCATGGTATTCGTACTTTGTCATAATTGCTTTTCCATTGAGCTTGACATATTTTTGCCACAAAGTCTAATGGATAAATCTCTGTTGGGACTGACTCACTTTGATAATTTTCAACTTGAATAATAACCCAAAATGATTTATCAGCTTTTTCTCCCAAACCAAATATTTTTCCATTGGTATTACGCAACATCCATTCACCCTTATATTTTCCTGGGGATGCTGGCGACTTTAAATCTATTGAAAGATCAATTGTCTCTCCTGGACGTACAAGAACACCAATCTTACTTGCTGCTTTTCCTTCCATAGAATTTCCACTTGCGAAGACTATTTCATAATCAGCGCTCCAAGTCGTTTGACCACTATTTTTTAATCTCCAGGTTTTTGTAAAATTCGTTCCCGAAGCAATTATAGTATTATCCGGATACGTTACATCTTTGACAAAACTCGCTTGATCCATGGGTACCGGAGTAAAAGAAGGGAGTGGCGTAAAAAATAATGTTGAAGTAGGCAATGGTGCACCTGGAGTATTGGTAGGTTTTTGCGCAGAAGTTTGAGTTTCATCAATCACAATTACTGTTGGAAGATTGGAAACTTCAGTTGCATTTGCCGCCATAGTTGCAAATGCCCGTTCTGTAGAAATCGCCTGAACGGTTTGCATAGCCATTGTGCTGACAGTAATAGGATCCGTAGAATTACCAAATTGTTTGGTTAAATTACACGCAGCCAAAAACATAATAATCAATACAAATGTAAATAATAAAAATATTCTTTTCATATTCTTCTCCTAAGATCACATCTACTATCAAGACGATATAACACCAATGTTTGTTCCAACCATAAATCTATCGTAAAATTAGCCAAATGGAAACCAAATATATATTCAAAGTTGGTAATGTGCCTATAAATTCAACACTCATAATGGCACCGATGGATGGATTGACTGATCATCCATTTAGAGAAATTATAAAACAATTTCATCCTGGCATAATATTTTCAGAATTCATCAATTCTTATGACTATATAAACAATCATCCATTTCTTGCTCAACAAATTATCTTCTCTGAAGATCAAAGACCATTTGCGTATCAAGTTTTTGATAATTCTGCAGAAAGAATTTTAGAAACTGCTTTATTCCTGGAAGACAAAAAACCTGATTTTATTGACATCAATATGGGTTGTTCAGCCAAAACTGTTTCCAGTAGAGGTGCTGGGGCTGGATTATTAAAAGAACCAGAAAAAATTAAAGAAATTCTGGATTTGTTAACGAAATACATCAAAATTCCAATTTCTGCAAAAATAAGATTAGGCTGGGATGAAGAAAATCTGAATTATTTAATGATATCAAAGCTCCTGGAGGACCATGGATGTTCAATGATTTCGGTTCACGGACGCACCAAGAAACAGGGATATCAAGGAAAAGCAAATTGGAGTGCGATTTCTGAAGTTAAAAAGAATGTAAAGATACCTGTTCTGGCTAACGGGGACGTAAATTCTGTTGCAGATATTCAGAAAATTCTGGATGTTACCGGCTGTGATGGAGTAATGATTGGTAGATCAGCTTTGAAAAATCCCTGGATCTTTGTGAGAAAAGATATTGATCAAATTACCATGGTGGAAAAATATAATTTATTATCAGATCATCTGGACTTAATGATTCAGTTTTATGGTCTGAAAAGTGGATTGATATTATTTAGAAAATATATTAAATTTTCCCTTGATATAACAATTCTGCAAAGAGAAATCAGAACAGAGATCTATAATCAAACTGATCCAATATTGTTGAAAAAATCACTCTTTTCAATTATGGAATCGCAAACTATTTAGTTTCTTCTCTAATCAAATCTAAGATTTCAACAGCATGGCGAAGGTGGGGAATAACGATACTTCCTCCTACAATTAATGCAACATTAAAGGCTTCAACGAGTGAATCGTCATCCCAACCAGCTTTCACACATTGAAGAATGTGATAATCAATACAATCATTACATCGTAAAACCATTGAAGCTACCAGACCTAATAACTCCTTAGTTTTAGAGTCTAATTTTCCATCTTGATAAGCGTGAGTATCCAGATTATAAAATCTTTTTATCCCAAGGTTATTTAAACCTAATATGCGTTCATTCATTTTATTTCTGTAATCATTAAAATCATCCAAACGACTTGTCATATTTACACCTTCGTTTTTTTTACACTTTTTAATCAGGCAACCATACAGTAAATTAATTTTCAGACAGTCTTTGTAACTCTGTACTGAAAATCCTTCTTAAGATAGCCAGACTGGTCGCATAAGTCGAATCCATTCCCAAATATGAAAGCGCACCAGCTCCAAGATTCTTTCCCTTGCTTAATGGCGTATCAGAAGCGTAATGAAGAATTCCCAGATCAAAATTTATATTGTAAAGATTTACAATTTCATTCACTGGATGTCTCGTTGGTCGATACATTTCAAAAATTGCTGACAAATATGGCCCAGCCTCCATTTCAATGTCTGAATATCCTTCTCTGTAAAAAACGTCAGCAAGTTTGCCATTTTGGAGAAATGTTCCTAAGACTGTCACTGCTTTCTGATTATCAAGAACAGTTCCATAAATCAGATCATCGACAACGTCCTTTGCTGAAAATGCATTATTAAACATATAAGTATTTTCTGAATGTTCATCATACACAACATTTGGTATCATTACATCCCCCAAAACTCCATTTAAGGTAGCTGCTTTTCCCAAAATGTAGACACCAAGAATTGGAGAAGAATGTTCAGCAATTTTTGTCAGAATATTGTATGCAGCAAGGCCTAATGGATAATCAATATTTAAGATAATTGCGTCACTTTTTTTCAATTTGTCATAATTTTGGACATTACATAGTCTTGGATCTACTTCATTAAAATTTAGTTTCTTAATTTCAATTACCTGAGCATCTACATCGAAGTAATGTTGGCTCAAAATTCTAACAATTCCTTTAGACAATTCATCTTTAATTTGCTCGTCTTTTAAATGTTCAAATTTTGAATTCTGTTGCGCTTTTTTTAATACATAGTAAAGAAGATTCTCCAAACTAGCTTCTTCACGCTTACTTTTTATGTTGTTGTATTCTTCAAATAAATTATCTTCGTTGTTATATTGAAGAAATTGTTCCAATTCATCTTCTTTTTTTAATGCAAATCCGGTCAATAAATTTGGAATTGAATGGGTGTTACTTGATATAAAGTAAACTGGTCGTTCTTTTAGCAACGGGATTGTTCTTTCAATATTATCCCACCAGGCTCTGGTTGCTCGCCAATATTCAATTAGTGATCCTGCTAATAAATTAACGCGAAAATCAAGTTTTTTCTTCTTTATCCTGTCTAAATATAGAATAAAATTATCTCCCCAGATAATTTGAAACCTTCTCAGATCTTCCTCTGCAAGATGCATAATGCCAGCCATTTCGCTAAATTTTGACGCGTCCGCGAGGATATCGATGATTTTAAAATCAGCAGGCAACCTGTTTAATAAATTATGAAATTTATTCCACTCAATCTGATAGGCAGTGACCGCAGGAATCACATCTTCAATATCCGATCGGCTGGCAATAAAACAAGCTAATTTCTCTTTTCCATCGAAGAAACATCTGCGTCGTCTTGCTTTTGTAATTACAGAAGTCCAACTTTCGACGTTTTCATAGCCATGATTTAAGAAAACTGATGCGCTCTGACCTAAAGCAATTATCTTTACATCCGGCATGCAATCCGGTAATCGTAAAATACTATAAATAAATGCTGAAGCATCTGGGACTTCTTGCCTAGCAAGCGGATGTAATAAGGAGTTCATGCCAGCATGAACTTCTTCCAGTGTTCTAATTTGAATTTCGGTAGTTGATCTTAATAATGAATATAGCGTTCGCAAATATAGATCAATTTCTTCCGATGCAATTTTTGGTACTGTTCTCTCCACCAGCATCTCCCTTCAAGTATTTATAAAGAATTATATCGGATAATAAAATAAGTTTTTTAACATTTCTATTGTTAAAGGCCAGCATGTTTTGTTTCATATGAATGCCAAAACACCTATCGATTCCGTTTTATTGAGACGATACGTAATTTTAAATAAATTAGAGATATAATTTCAATTCATTCTAAATTTTGTATTTATTATTATAAAAAAGATGACCGAATTGGACGATAAACTTCAAAATGACCTAAAAGATCGCCTTCGTTTGGAGAAATTGGTTAGATCCATTTCAACCCATTTCATTAATCTAGATTCCAACCAATTCCAGGAAGGATTATTAAATGGGTTGGAACAAATTGCTGATTACGCAGGCAATGATCAAATTACAATCTATAATATCGATCCTGAAAGCGATCAAACTGTTATAGAATGGCAAAAAAATGGTGATTTTCCGAGTCATAAACATTTAACAAAACAAAACTTAATCGAAACATTCCAATTTGTGGTAAACCATTTGAATAGGCACAATCATATTCAATTATCAAACGCTGAAGGTTTTCAAAATTTTTCAACAACCGAACAAAATTTATTCTTAGCTGAAAAAGTTAAATCAATTTTATTTATTCCATTGTTGTTGAAAGATGACTTGGTCGGCTGGGTTTCATTTACTGATTATCAAGATTTAAAAACCTGGAATGATCTTTCCATTGAAGTGTTCAATAATATTGCCAATATTTTTATTAATGTTTTTGAACGTAGAAAATATGAAAATAAAATTCAAGATCTTTACCTCTCCTTAGAACAAAAAATTAATGAAAAAACAAATGAGTTAACGACGCTCTTAAATATTCAAAAGGCACTTACTTCCGAACTTCATGTGGATCATGTTATTCAAATAATTGCGGACGAAGCGAGAAGACTGACACAAACTCAATTAGGTACGTTATATTTTTTTGAGAATGGTAAATTAATTCTGAAAGTAATTTCAGGGGAAAAAGAAATTTTATTGCCTATAGGGTTTGAAATACCTATAGAGGGTTCTCTTGCTGGTGTAGCATTTAAAACTGGGTCACCATATTTAATAGATGATGCTTCCCATGCGATTGGCGCTTTTAAGGAAGCGGTACGCCTTTCAAATGTCAAATCCATTTTGTTTGTTCCACTGATTTCCGGGAGAAAAACGATCGGTGTTATTTCTGTTGCAGACAAGATCAATGGCCAATTCGGACGAGAAGATGAACGTTTATTAAAAATGTTTGCCAATAGTGCAATAATTGCATTGGATAATGCTCGATTATATAAAGAAGAATACGACAGGAGAGAGGAGGCCGAAAGAAGACGAAAAATTGCAGAAGCATTGCGAGATATTTTGAAAATGTTAAATTCAAAAACAGATATCAACGAATTGCTAAATTATATTGCCGCTCAATCAAGAGAATTGTTGAATGCTTCTTCAACAATGATTCGAAAAATTAATTATGAATCAAACACGGTCATTACTGAAGCCTCTTCGAATTTACCCGAAGAATTTTCTGTCATCCAGGATCTCCCTTTTTACTCTGGAGGTTCGGAGATTGTACTACGTGAAAACAAACCAGTTGTGGTTTCAAATCTCCAGGAATCTTTAGGTCGTTACCTGGAGGATCCGATGGAATTATCGTCAGCACAAAGACTTTGGGCGAAGGCAATTTTAAGATATTATAAAAGCCACTTAATTGTTCCTTTAATAATTGACGAAGATTTATACGGAACCATGACATTTTATTACATGAACCAAACATTATTCTCAGAGGAAGATATCTACCTGGGGCTCACCCTGGCATCACAGGTCTCATTGGCTATCGAAAATGCTCGCCTAAGAAATCAAGAAAAAGAAATAGCTATTGTTGCAGAAAGAAACCGTTTAGCCAGAGATTTGCATGATGCTGTCACCCAAACTCTTTTTTCAGCAACATTAATTGCTGAAGTTATTCCAAGATTATGGAAGAAAAATGCAATTGAAGGAGAAAAACGATTAGAAGAACTTCGACAACTTACGCGAGGAGCTCTGGCAGAAATGCGAACTTTATTGCTTGAATTACGGCCAACTGCTCTAAAGGATGCTTCCTTCTCTGAGTTAATTAAACAATTATCTGAAGCATTAAGTGGAAGAACCAGAATTCCAGTTGAAGTTGAATTCGATGAATTCCCGGAAATAGAAGAGGAATTAAAAATTGCTCTTTACCGTATCGCTCAAGAAGCATTCAACAACATCGCTAAACATGCAAATGCAAATTTAGTGAAAGTGACATTAAAGAGAAACCATGAAAACTATATACTCAAAATTACTGATGACGGAAAAGGCATGACTGAAATTAATATTCCATCCAATCATCTGGGTATTAACATAATGAAAGAACGTGCTGAAGCGATTGATGCCGTTTTAGAAATTGACAGCAAGCCTGGAGTTGGAACTACTGTCTCAGTAAAGTGGAAAGTTAAATCAGACTAATTATTTCCTTAAAAACGAGTTGATAATTAAATTAGCAACCAAAGTCGCCCCATTATCTGGCTGCATCTTGATTTCTTGAAGTAAAGAAATATTTTGAATCAGGTCATAAAAGCTATTTGTAAATAAATCAACAAATTCAATCGATTCAGATTTCATATTTTGTCTCACGTATTTTTCAAGTACTTCTGATTCGCGAAACTTCTTGCGACCTAAAAATATAAATGGTTTTTGAAGAGCATACGTTTCTGCAATCGTACTGTATCCTACTTTGCCCACGACTACATCAGATGCATTCACCAGATCTGGATGGAAAAATTTGTGGTTATGAGGTAAATACATGATGTTATCTAGTAACTTTCTTGTTTCAAGATTATTAATAGGGATTACGAATTTATAATTTGGAAATTGGACTTTATTCGATCTCACAATTTCCTCGATAGGTATTCCTCCCATAGAAATCAAAATCAATTTTTCATTTTCCTCTATATCAAGTTGTTCTTTTATTACTGCTTTTTTACTCCTTGGTTCACGAAAAATTGGTGGAACAATTATTGAATTCTCTATTCTTTTACAATATGGTTCACAGTTAATGTGTATCGTCGCAGAGTTATTTATTTTCTGTAAATTAGATATATAAAAACCAAATTCGGGATATTGATCTACATAACTTTCATAAATCCAATCCCAGGTAAAATTTTCTATCAGGATTGAAGGAATTTTAAGTATTTCTGCGATTTTCAAACCTAATGGAGAAATATCGCAAATTATTAATGAAATATTCTTCTGAATGACTATTTGTTCCAATATTTCTAACGATTTTTTTGGGTATGGAAAAAACTTTTTTAGTTCAGAAAGTGTGAGTTCAAGGTCTTCATTGAATGGATTAGTTTGCACCGATCCAACATCGGTTGATGATGAAATATATTCAAAAGGGAAAGTCAATGAATTATCGAAAAACCATTTGGGGGTATTTGAAAAAATTGTGAATTTTACTTCTTGTTCTATTGATAGTTTATCCATGACAGCACACGCCCTGGCTGCATGACCAAATCCATGGGAAGTTATAAAATATCCAATATTCATTAGATTTCTTCAAACCATTAAGGAATTGTTTTGATTTGTACTATTCAAACAAAATCGGTTTGCAAACAGGCAATTATTCAAACCCATGCAAATGTTCATTGAAAGGCAATCTGACCGATAATCTTCTAATATTGTCATCCGATTTTTCAATGACGCGTAGAACAACAACCGACATATCATCATTCGGTCTATTTTGATCTAGCCTGATTGCATATGACAATAAAGCATCTGCAATATACTGTGCAGTTGGTTCTTGTTCATCTAAATATGCCTGAATCATCGAACAAAAATCTAATGATTGTCCAAATCTTTCCCCTGCTCTCATAACCCCATCGGTATAAAGAACAACAGTAGTTCGTGGAATTAGACTGATTTCTGTAATTGATGGTCGAATATTCCTTGCATGACCAATAGGTATGCTTTCACTTGAAATACATTCAATCTGGTCTGCCTGAGAAATGAACACAGCAGTTGGATTGTTCCTGGAAATCACCAATGTTTGTGTTTGAAGATCCGCAGAAAGGATATTCATATAAACACTACAGCTGCCACCCTTTTCCATAAAAAGATAATCAGAAGCGGCTCGGGCAGCTGCTCCATCCCTTACTCCATCAGAAAGTAAACTAATTACTTTTCGAACAACCATCGATGAGATTAATTTGGATGAAGAACCAGATGATCGTGCATCAGCTAAAACACATGACACTCCACCCATTGGTCGTTCTACAATTTCTAATGAATCACCACTCTCTAAAGAGTCGTATTTGACAACTTTGGCAACTGCTAATTGAATTTCCATAAACTTGATTCTAATATATATCTGCTTTAAAACAAAATGTTTATTTATTCTTTAATTTGAAAAAGCATAAATCCACATTTTTGTAAGGATACCAGACAATTTTTAAATCAATTTCTGAGTCGATCATATCAAAAACAGCTTTTTCGACATTGTCTTTTGTTATAGCCTGGCCAGTTACTTGATATAAGATCCGATAAAAATAATTCAGAATAGTATGTTTCTCAAAAACCACACTTATCAAGACAATCAATTCTCCTTTATCTGTTAAAAGACGACTACATTCACGCCAAAATTGATTTGTAAAAACATAGTCACTGGGAAATGTTGCTATGATTTTTTGAAAACTACAATTGGTAAAAGGTAATTTTTGATTATCAGCTCGAAGCAATTTTTGTTCTGTTTGGTTAAGTCTTTTGGTTGTTATGGCCAACATATGAGAACTCAAATCACAACCAAAAAGTTGAAACCCTTCGTTAAGTAAATTTTTATGGAGTACCCCCGTTCCAATTCCTAATTCCAAGATTTTTTCATCTTTTAATAAAAAATTTGAAATTTGATAATTCCAATTATGCCATTGTCCAAATGAAACGATGCAAGCAACAAAATCATATCCCCATGCGAGAGACCCATATAAATTTTTCAAAAACCAATTGACAAAATTTCTAATAATTTTTCTCATTGAGAATTATAATCTCATATCTTATTTACAATTGCAATCATGGCAACTTTTCAAATTCATTGTCATAGTGTTTTTGGTGGTGATCTCCGCCAAAAGCACCCAATAACCCGGTTTATTGAGATGGTGCTGATCTTGATTTGAAAATTACAAATATTAATGTAAACTCAAATGGTAAGACCTCTAACCTATGAAAGGGATTTTCTTTTATGCAATGGGAGATACCTGAAAAACCAGCAGAAGTTGCAGAACAACGAATTATCAATGCAATCGTAGAAGGAGTATTTCCAATTAACAGTTCTCTTCCATCGGAGAGAGATTTATCCACAATGATAGGAGTAACACGCCCAACATTACGAGAAGCTCTTCAAAGATTGTCCAGAGATGGATGGATTGAAATTCATCAAGGCAAAACCACCAGAGTCCGAAATTATTGGACTGAAGGTAATTTGAATGTTTTATCTTCAATATCAAAGTATTCAGATTATTTGCCAGAAGATTTTGTGGTTAATTTGATGCAGATCCGGTTTTTGTTGTGTCCGACTTACACTTTTATGGCGGCAAAGAACAATCCCAAAGAAATCATTTCCTTTTTAGAGCGAGCACCTCAACTTCATGACGACCCAAAAATATTTTCTGAGTTTGACTTTCTTTTACACCAAAAATTAACGCAAATATCCGGTAATCCAATTTTTACTTTGATACTGAACGGATTTAAAGAATTATTTACACAAAAAGCAGTGATATATTTCCAAAATGAAAATGCTAGAGCCCACTCAATTTCGTTTTATCATGACTTAAAAATTGCCTTACTTAATAATCAACCACAGGTTGCTTTAGAAATTACTGAAAAAATAATGGATGAAAGTATTTTGCTTTGGAAAACTACTACCTAACTTTCAATGGAGTTTTTTATGAGTGGTGAAAATATTTTAGCAATTGATAATGGCACACAAAGTACCCGGGCGATGATTTTTGATCCTAAAGGTAATCTTTTATTCAAGACTCGAAAATTGATTGATACCTACTCATCACCAGAACCAGGTTTTCTAGAATTAGATCCTGAGCAATTCTGGAGTACTTTGTGTGATGCTTGTCAAGAATTGTGGAAAATACCAGGTGTTGATAAGAGTTCTATATCTTGTGTAACTATCACAACTCAAAGATCAACGGTGATAAATCTGGACAAACAAGGAAAACCACTTCGACCAGCAATTATCTGGTTGGATCAAAGACGGACTGAAGGATTAGATCCTGTAAAAGGTATCTGGGGATTATTATTTGCTCTGTCTGGTATGAATGAAACGGTGGCATATTTACAGGCTGAAGCAGAATGCAATTGGATTCGCACGCATCAACCAGAAATTTGGAAAGCAACGCATAAGTACTTATTGTTGTCTGGATATCTCTCGTATAGAATGACAGAAAAATATGTTGATTCGATTGGTTGTCAGGTTGGATATCTTCCGTTTGATTATAAAAACCAACATTGGTCAAGTTCGTGGGACTGGAAATGGCAAGCAGTACCGATTTCAAAAGAAATTCTTCCTGAGTTAATTCCATCTTCCAAAATCCTTGGAAATGTGTCAGAACAAGCCAGTAAAGAAACAGGAATTCCAATTGGATTGCCACTGATCGCAGCTGCTGCTGACAAAGCTTGTGAAGTAATTGGTGCTGGTTGTGTCCAACCCAATATTGCTTGTCTCAGTTATGGGACAACTGCAACAATCAATACAACTCATAAAAAATATTGCGAAATAATTCCATTAATCCCACCATACCCGTCCGCAGTTCCAGGAAGATATAACCTGGAAATGCAAATCTATCGTGGATATTGGATGGTAAGTTGGTTCAAAAGGGAATTTGGATTGAATGAACAAAGGTTAGCCTCACAGCGAGGAGTTGAACCAGAGGAATTATTTGATGATTTAATCAATTCTGTACCACCAGGTTCAATGGGGTTAGTTTTACAACCATTCTGGTCTCCCGGACTTAAAAAACCTGGTCCAGAAGCGAAAGGAGCAATCATTGGCTTTGGTGACGTTCACACACGAGCCCATTTATATCGTTCGATCATTGAGGGTCTGGCATACGCGCTTAGAGAAGGCGCAGAAAGAACGGAAAAAAGGAGCAATGTACCGATTACTGAACTCAGAGTAGCAGGTGGAGGAAGCCAAAGTAATGCAGCAATGCAAATTACTGCAGATATATTTAATCTTCAGGTTTCAAGACCAGAAATTTATGAAGCCTCCGGATTAGGAGCTTCAATCGTAGCAGCGGTCGGGATGGGATTTTATTCCGATTTTGAATCAGCTGTTCAGAATATGACTAAAATTGGTAAAATTGTTGAACCAAATAATGAGAATATAAAGATTTATGATGACTTATATCGCAAAGTATATTTGCCGATGTACAAAAGATTAAGACCTTTGTATGATGAAATTCGTTCTATCACAGGTTATCCAACAAAAGAATAACAAAATCTAAAGTATCATTATTTAATGGACTTAAATTTTTTCTTCCAAATGGATGATTTTGTAATAAAATAGAGATAAAGAAATCATAAATATAAGGATCAAAAAATCAATTTTAATCCACAAAAAAAAATTCAAAATTCCTACCGTACAAAACCATTAAATATTAAGTAAAATAAATTTGAAATATAAAAAAGGAGAAAATAATGTCAAATCCAAGTAACTTTAAGTTCGCTAAGACCGATGAATGGGTAAGCGTAGAAGAAAATCTAGCTACAATTGGTGTGTCAGATTATGCCCAATCCCAACTTTCCGATATTGTTTACTTAGAATTTCTTGTTGAGCCAGGAGATGATTTTTCTAAAGGTGATTCCATTGTTACATTAGAATCTGTGAAAGCTGCAGCTGATGTCTCCTCTCCAGTGTCAGGAAAAGTTGTAGAAGTAAATGAAAAACTTTCGGATGATTTTGAAGCTGTAAATGCTGACCCATTTGGACGGGCATGGATGGTTAAGGTCGAATTAAGTGATCCATCAGAGTTGGATTCACTTATGACGGCAGATGAATATACGAAATATTGTGAAGAGCGAGACCACTAATGTTTATCCCAAATACTGAAGCCGACCGCAAAGAAATGTTAGAAAAAATCGGCTTATCCAAAATCGAAGATTTATTTGTTGATGTACCTGAGAAATTCAGGTATCCAGACTTAAATCTTCCGGATGCAGTCTCAGAGATGGAAGCATTGCAAAATCTTAGTGATCTAGCAATCGCGAATGACTCAACCGAAGATTTAATATGTTTTCTTGGTGCTGGAGCGTATAACCACTATATTCCAGCTTCCGTGGATGCGATTATTACCCGAGGTGAATTCCTGACAGCCTACACACCTTATCAACCGGAAGTTTCCCAGGGTACCTTACAGGCGATATTTGAATATCAGTCGTTGGTTGCGTCATTGACCGGGATGGATGTCAGCAATGCTTCGCATTATGATGGTGCAACTGCTGCTGCTGAGGCTTGCGTTCTGGCTTTTCACCATTTTCGTGGGAAGCGCACCAAATTCGTTCTATCCAGATATGTCCATCCTCATTATCGCGAAACTATTAAAACATATTTTCAAGGGTATGAAAAGATCAAGATAATTGGGGATGAGAAACTTGAAGGTTTTCAATCAACCGAAGACTTAGTAAAACTTGTTGATAATGACACAGCAATTGTCTATGTTCAATACCCAGATTTCTTAGGGCGCATTCAAAATTTCAAATCTTTGGCTGACCATGTTCATTCAATGGGAGCAATATTGGCTGTTTCTGTCAATCCTATCTCATTAGGATTACTTAAACCACCTTCAGAATTTGATGCAGACATCGTAACCGGGGAAGGACAACCTCTGGGAATCCCCTTATCGTTTGGTGGACCCTATTTGGGATTATTTGCTACCAAGAATCAATTCATCAGAAAGTTGTCTGGTAGATTGGTTGGAGAAACAGTAGATGGCAAAGGAAACAAAGGATATGTTCTAACTCTTACTGCCCGAGAACAACATATTCGTCGAGAAAAAGCAACCTCTAATATTTGTACTAATCAAGGCTTAATTGCACTGGCTTCGACAGTCTATATGTCACTGGTTGGAAAACATGGATTGAAACAGGTAGCCAAATTAAATTATGATAAAGCTCATTATGCTGCTGATCAAATTTCCAAAATTAAAGGTTTTGAATTGATTGATCTGGGTCCATTTTTCAATGAGTTTGTTGTGCGTTCACCAATTCCAACGAAAGAATTAAATGCTTTGCTGCTGGATTATGATATTTTAGGTGGATATGATTTATCCATTGATTATCCGGAGTTAGCAAACCATATGTTAATTGCGGTAACTGAAATGAATAGCAAAGATGATATTGATTATCTGGTTGAAATTTTAGAGGAGGTGACCAATGACTGAACCCACGATCTATGAAATCTCATCTCCTGGAAGAACAGGCGTAAAATTTCAAAATAGTGATGTACCTGAATTTGAGGTACCAAAAGAATTTCTTCGAGAACAATTACCAATGCCAGAGGTTTCTGAAATTGATGTTATCAGGCATTTTACACGTCTATCTCAATTAAATTATTGTATTGATACAGGCCTTTATCCATTAGGATCCTGTACCATGAAATATAATCCGAGGATAAATGAAGTAACTGCCAGACTGGCTGGATTTGCAAAGATTCATCCATTCCAACCAACCGAAACAGTACAGGGTAGCCTTGCATTAATGTATGATTTACAAAATTGGCTTGGTGAAATTAGTGGTTTTCCTGGTGTCACTTTACAACCTGCAGCTGGCGCACATGGTGAATATGTTGGAGTCATGCTAATTCGTGCATATCATGTTGATCGTAAAGATTTCAAACGCACCAAAATGATCATTCCAGATTCAGCACATGGTACAAATCCAGCCACTTCATCCATGAGTGGGTTTGATGTTGTTGGTGTTGCGACTGATAAAGAAGGAAATGTAGATTTAGAGTCATTGCGTGCAGTTTGTGATGACACAGTCGCAGGTTTGATGTTGACAAATCCCAATACTTTAGGGTTATTTGAACAGAATGTTGTTGAAGTTGTTAAAATCGTTCATGAAGCTGGTGGTCTTGTATACGGAGATGGAGCAAATCTTAACGCTTTGTTAGGTGTCGTCAGACCTGGTGATCTTGGAATTGATATTATGCATTTCAATTTACATAAAACTTTTTCAACACCTCATGGAGGGGGAGGTCCTGGATCTGGTCCTGTTGGCGTAGTAAAACATCTGGTTGATTTTCTCCCTTGCCCGGTTGTCGGAATAATAGAAGAAGGGTCAGAGGACTTTCCTCCCCTCTATGGGTTCGTTGAACCAGAAAAAAGTATCGGAAGAATTAAAGCATTCTTTGGTCATTTTGGAATGATGGTCCGTGCATATACGTATATAAGTATGTATGGAAAAGACGGTCTTAAGAAAATTGCTGAAGGTGCAGTGTTAAATGCAAATTATCTGCTTTCATTACTGAAGGACACTTACAAAGTTCCTTATGACCGCATTTGTATGCATGAGTTTGTTTTAGAAGGACATTGGCCAGATGCACCAGGTATTCACGCCCTGGATATCGCCAAACGGCTAATGGACTATAATTTCCATCCCCCAACCAATTATTTTCCGTTAATTGTTCCGGAAGCACTAATGATTGAACCAACAGAAACGGAAAGCAAACAGACACTCGATCTGTTTGTTGATGCTATGTTAAAAATTGCTGAAGAAGCAAAAACAAATCCAGAACTTCTAAAAGATGCTCCACATAACACGCCTATCGGTAGACTTGATGAAGTTAAAGCAGCAAAAGATCTGGTGCTTTGTTGTTGGATTCCGGATAAAAACTACTAACTTACAATCACTTTACAAAAGAGGATCATTTAGTAAAATGGTCCTTTTTTCTTATTTTTTCCTATAGTATTTTTACAAAATAAAATGTACAATTTTTTTAGCTGAGTTTGATTTCAGAAAGGAGGTCTTCATGTCACCTGAACGAAAAGAAAAAGGACAGGGTTTGTTGGAGTATGCATTAATTATTACTTTTGTGGCCATTATTGTAATTGTTGGATTAGCCCTCCTCGGACCTGCAGTCGGAAATATGTTCAGTAATATAATCCCGCTTATATAAACTCAATCAAAAAATCTCCCGAATTCGAGAGATTTTTTGATTCCAGATTTTCTCATTGAAATGGGGTATAAAATAATGAGATGAGTCATATCAAACAACTTTACGAAAAAGATAAGAGAAATTTTGACAGAATATCCAAATTTCCAGGAGAAGAAGGAAATCCATTCGATAAAGTATTAAGAACACTTAACAAAATAAATAAAATCCCTGCAATTATATTTTTTCTATTTATTTTATTATTGACAGGTTTACTTACATTATTGGATGTTGAAAAATGGTCATTTTTGTTTCTATTTTCTATCTTTGATACATTTATTATTCTTATATTGCCATTTTTGAAAATATCATATGGGTCTTACAAATCCCAGGTTTTTTTATTGTTACTATTACGTTCGATTTTTATCTGGTTACCTTATCCAATTAACTTGTTTCTTCAATTGATGGGAACCCTGTTGGTTATTTATGGTTTCATAATTGAACCATCGACGATTAGGATTACCAAAATTAATAAATCGATGGATAAGGCAAATTCAAAACTTCATTTTATCCATCTCGCAGACGTTCACCTGGAAAAATTTAGCGTACGTGAAGGTAAAATTCTAAAAATAATTAATGACCTTAACCCCGATTTTATTCTATTCACAGGAGATTTTTTGAGTCTTTCACACAATCGTGATCCGGACTCAATCAACCAGGTAATTAATCTTTTTAATCAAATAAATTCACTGGTACCGGTTTATTATGTTTCTGGAAGCCCAGCAGTCGACATAGAAGAAATTGTTGTCTTAATTCAAGATAATATTTCTGCTTCTCGTTTACACAACGAAAAACTCATCATTGTAAAGAATGATGTTGAAGTTAATCTAATTGGAGTTACGTGTACCCACAAACCACAGAATGATGTGAAGGTCATCCCTTCGCTAATTGAAAAAGATAAAATAAATATATTAATGTATCACTCCCCTGACCTTATTTATGAAATCAAAAGAGAAGACCAAATTCAGATAATGTTATCTGGACATACACATGGGGGTCAAGTCCGAATTCCTATTTGGGGAGCGTTTTTTACCGGATCGCTTTATGGAAGAAAACTTCAAAGTGGTATGTATCGAATTCATGACACATTATTGTACATATCGAGAGGTATTGGACTTGAAGGCATGGGTGCCCCTCGGGTAAGATTTTTATGTTCTCCTGAAATAATCGAATGGAAAATTAATTTATTGCTATAGGAGTTATTCATGACAACCTTATTTCCAGCATTAGAAATTTTAAATTTTCAACCATTAATTTCAAAGGATTCTTATTTTGAATTAGTTATTCAGTTTGATCAACCTGGCTCACATCTTAAGTTCAAGTTTGGTGAAATTAATTATCACGAGAATAGCAATGTCAAAAATGTTATTCTAAACGCAGGGAAAAAAGAAGATATAAGCTTGGAATTGTGGAGAAAATTAGGTGGGTTTTTCGCAAAATCTTTACGTTCTCACAATGCCTATTTTCTGTTTATATCGAAAGATGTGATTGATCAATTTGACCGAAGAGAAATTATTACTTTTTTTGAAGGATTTTTTCTGGGAAATTATAGCTTTGAGTACTTCAAACAAGATACATTGCCCGAGAAAATAAATATCGTGATAGATAATAATGATAATTCGCTCAAAAGGGATTTAGAAAAAAAACAATTAACCTGTTCCTTAATAAACTATGCAAGAGAAATAGGTCAATTGCCAGGTAATATTATTAATCCACCATCACTGGCAGAGATTTGTTCACAATTAGCTGAAAATTACAAATTGAATATTCAAATCCTGGATGAAAATGAGCTTAACAAAATCGGGGCAAATGGTATTCTTTCTGTTGGGAAAGGAAGTTCTGCTCAACCAAGAATGATTATTCTGGAGTATCAAGGGCATTATAACCCTACGGAAAATCCAGTTGTCCTGGTGGGAAAGGCGATAACGTTTGATACCGGAGGATATTCCATAAAAAGTGTCGATGGCATCAAAGGAATGAAATTTGATAAGATGGGCGGAATTACAGTTTTAGGAACATTACTAGCTGCCTCTATATTAAAATTACCAATTAATGTTGTTGGGATTATTTGTGCTGCAGAAAATATGATTTCTCAAGATGCTTATCGACCTGATGATATTATTCGTACACTTTCCGGAAAAACAGTTGAAATACTTTCCACCGATGCAGAAGGCAGATTGGTTCTGGCAGATGGATTAACGTATGCCCAACTAAAGTACCAGGCAAAATGTATCATTGATTTTGCCACGTTAACAGGTGGAATTGTCACAGCATTGGGAAAAATCAGAGCAGGACTCTTTTCAAATAACGATCAATTGTCAAACCAATTATATATTTCTGGCGAAAATACTTTTGAAAGATTATGGCGCATGCCTTTGGATGATGATTACTTTGAATTTATAAAAGGTGACGATGCTGATCTCAAAAATGCTGGAGGAAAAGAAGGTCATCCCATTATGGGAGGAATCTTCTTGAAACAATTCATTAATTCGGATGTGCCTTGGGCTCATATTGATATAGCCGGAGCAGCTATCAGTCCAAAAGCAGAACATTACCAACCAAAAGGTGCAAATGGCTTTGGAATTCGCTTGATGATAGATTTTTTAACTGCAATATAAAATCTAATAATTTTTTCCAAGAAATGTTTATTTTTTCATTTGGCAATTAAAAAGTAAGGTGGATACAGTGCTTCCACCTTACTTTTTAATTTCTTCGGAAATCAATTATTTCAGGTTATCTTTAACATATTCAATCACTTTAGATATTGACAGTGGCAGTTGGGTTGCGTCTTTACCCCCGGCCTGTGCAAGTGTTGGTTTACCCCCGCCACCACCACCGACAAAACTTGCCAGGTACTTAATCAGCTGCCCTGCATGAATTCCACGTGGTACCAGATCTTCAGTGACACCAGCAACGATCATAGGGCGATCTTCAATAACAGAAGCCACTACCACTACTCCAGATGAATATTTTTCTCTGAATAAATCAGTCATAGACCGTAATGCTTCGTTATCAGCTCCTGGCAAAATCTTAGCATAAACCTGAATACCATTAATGGTGATTAAATCTTCCAAATCTTTTTCGAATGATACTTTTGTCATTAATTGTCGTAATTTGGCGTTTTCTTTTCTGAGATATTCAAACTCATTTTGGAGTGTATCAACTTTTTCACTGACATTTTCAATAGAAGTGGATAATTTGGTAGCCAAATTTTTCAACAAATGGGATCTTTTTTGAATTAATTCATAAGCTGATCTGCCGGTGATTGCTTCAATTCTTCGAATACCAGCTGCGGTCGAACCTTCACCAGTGATGATAAAAGTTCCAATATCACCAGTTTCATCAACGTGAGTTCCTCCACACAATTCATAAGAAAATGTTTGTTCATCACCAATTGTTATTGTTCGAACAACTTCGCCATATTTTTCTCCAAAGAGAGCCATCGCTCCTTCTGATATCGCATCTGATAAAGATTTATTTTTTATGTTTAATTTGTGATTTTCCAAAATCGCTTTATTAACACCGCTTTCAATTTCTTCTAACTGTTTTGCAGTTAATCCTTCCGGATGGGTAAAATCAAACCTGAGTTTATCAGGAGCTACAAGTGAACCAGCCTGTCTGACGTGGTTTCCTAGCACTCTATGCAACTCTGCATGAAGCAAATGTGTTGCTGTGTGATTTCTCATAATATCCACTCTGCGTTGGCTATCAACAGAGGCAATCACTTTGTCCAATAACTTAATTTTTCCTTTAACAACTTTTCCGGAATGAACAATCATTCCTGCAGCCGGTCTTCTCACTCCAGTAATTTCAATTAAACTATCATCTACAATTGATTTAATAATTCCGGTATCTGCAACCTGACCACCTGATTCAATATAGAAACTTGTTTTAGGCAAGAGAATTTCCACTTGCTCTCCAATCTTGGCTGAATCAATTGGTTCACCATCTTTAAATAAACCCAAAATTTCAGTTTCAAAGTTAAAATTATTGTATGGATCATACGCAACACCATTTGAAGAAATTTTTTCTTTTTTAACAAGTTGGTCAAATACAAATCGATAATTATCAACATCGTCATTTCCCATTAATCCAAAGGTTTTTCCAGCGCCTGAATCCACACGATGTTGTTCCATAGCATTTTTAAAACCAGTTTCATCAACATCAAAACCCTGTTCCCTGGCAATATCTCTGGTAATTTCAAGAGGAAGACCGTGAGTCGCATAAAGTTCAAATGTAGCCTGTCCAGAAATTATTAATTGTTTATTCTTTTTTTGAGCAATAAATATTTCCTCCAGATTACTCAAACCAGCTTCCAAAGTCTTCTGAAAGCGTTCTTCTTCTCTTGTCAGGTTATTTAGAATAGTTTCCCGATTCCTGACCAGTTCCGGAAAAGCATCGCCATAATTCTTTACCACCTCAGCTGCAACTTCAGCCAGGAATGGCTTGTGCAATCCTAATTTGCCACCAAACCTTGCAGCTCTCCGAATTATCATTCGACAAACGTAATTACGGCTTGTATTTCCTGGAACAACACCATCTGCGATGAGAAATGCAGCTGCCCGAGCATGATCAGCAATTACCCGGTAAGGAGTGTAGTTATCATAGACTTCATCATCACTCATGCCGGTCAGACTCTGTACCCGCTTTACCAGACTGGCTATTAAATCAATTTTGTAATTGGAATCAACATTTTGCAGGACAGAAACAATCCGTTCAAATCCCATGCCGGTATCTACATGAGTTTCTGGTAATGGCTCCAATAAATTCTCATTTAATCGATTGTATTGAATGAAAACATTATTCCAAAGTTCCAAAAATCGATTGCAATCTCCATTAACCCTACAAACATGTCCCACAACCCCTTTTTTATCACAAAACGCTTCTCCACGATCAATATGGATCTCTGAACAGGGTCCACATGGACCAGTGTCTGCCATTTCCCAAAAATTCTCTTTCCTTCCAAAAAATAAGACATGGTCTTCTTCTAATCCCGATTGGTGCATCCATATATTGGCAGCAGCATCATCCGATGGTATTTCATTTTTTTCGTCCCGGAAAACTGTCACCCATAAATCCTTTTTATCCAACCCCCATACATCAGTTAAAAGTTCCCATGCCCATTCAATTGCTTCTTTTTTATAATAATCTCCGAACGACCAGTTCCCAAGCATTTCAAAAAAAGTATGATGCCAATCATCTCTTCCCACATCGTCAAGGTCATTATGTTTTCCTGCTACACGCATACATTTTTGCGAATTAACTGCCCTAGTATATGGTCTCTTATCTGTACCCAGAAAAACTTCTTTGAATTGAACCATTCCAGCATTCGTGAATAATAATGTAGCATCTCCTCCAGGTACTAATGAGGATGATGTAACAACCGTGTGTCCTTTTTCTTTAAAGAACTCGATAAAGGATTTACGAATTTCATTTCCAGTAAAGATTTTTTCCATGAAGACTCCAAATAAAAATGGGCAAATTTAGTTTTGCCCATGATTATAAGCGATCAAACTTTCAGTTGCAATATTACCTTGACATAGCTAATTTGATTACACTGCCTTTTTTATCCATTGTTACTCTTGCAATCTGATAGTATCGATTTTTATCAATTTGATAAGGATTTCTTACGGTCACTATAAATTTATCACTAAGGACTTTTGGAGCCTGTCTTTTTTGACCTTCGATTTTTCCAGATCTTGATCCACCGATTTGTAATCTATTCATTTTCACATCAGCGTGATCAATTCCAGGCAAATATGATTTTAGTGTTGATTTTACCTGTGCCATGGTAACATCAGAAATTTCCATCGTTGATCCTCCATTCTTGTGATCGCTGATAATTCTAATTTTTTCGGGTTTTTCAATTAAATTCACTCTTTTTATCTGGATCTCTTTTCCTTCATAAATAAAGAATGGATCACCATAATAAACAAATTGAATCAAAGTTTTTTGGTCCTCTCCATCCAGATAGCCTTGCCTTTTCATCATTTCCTGAACAAAAGCAATTTTAGTCCGTTGAAAACATTCTCCGACCAGATACCCTTCGCGAATATGTTGCCAGAATAATTGGGCAAATAGATCTGCGGCAATCAATGGAGGAGCAACTGATCCATATGATGTACTGGTTGAACCAATCACAACATTCGTTCCTAAAGATAAGTATTTTAGAGCAATCGATTCGTTTTCATTTTTTCCAAAAACATGACCACCATAACAAGCTTCGGTAAGAACTACTTTTGGCGATTTTCCATTATTTATTAAATCATTTGGAGAAAGTGCAACCGGATAATCATTGCCAGGAGGGTCTAAATAATCCCTTTGTCCAAACCATTCCGGGCGATCGATCAAACCATGTAGATTAAAATATCCAAAATCATTTGATACCAGATCCTGCTTACTTAAAGTTTGTTTTTTTCCATTAGGCGAAGTATGTAATGATCTTGTTTCACCTAATGATTTATAAACTGTGGCAGAAGATTTTTTCCAAACGGAGGCTGAATATCCAAAACTAGACAGATATTTATAGGTAAATATATCTGTAAAAGATCTTACGATTCTTTCCCAAACTCTGTTCATAGATTTTGGTTGCATGTGGAATCTTACGATCTGTCGTAATTGTTGTATCAGTAAACCTGCATCTTGCCCTTTTTCACCAATGATCCGCCCTAATGGCCAGTTAGTAACAAAGTAATTATTATCCAGACTTCCATAAGGGTTATCGGACATAATTTCATCATCAATATCATCTGTTGGATTGGGTAATCGATGAAATGGTACAACCTCATTTCCACCTACAATCAACAACGTTCCAATGCGTTCTCCGCGTTTTGCAAGCATTTTATCTAAATCATGAATTGCTAATTTCAATTTCCAGGGGTCTATTACGGTAATTGGTGCCAAATTTAATTTTTGTTGGCTTTTAGGATCATCCGGAATAAATAGGAGACTATCCCAACCTGGTTTCTTCTGCATTACCAAATTAATCTGTGACATTGATTGCAGAATCACGTTATAAGTCTGTTCTCCATATTGTTGAATAAGGCCGGTTTTGGTGGTCATAATCACATAAACAGGAAATCGTCCATCCAGCTTGCCACTATAATCTTTTTTGATTGATCTTGCGATCCTTTGAAACTCCTTTTCTGCCTCCATAAACGCCTTACTTCGGGGAGCACCAGAAAAGTTCTTTGAATTTTCTTCTGGTTGACTATCAAAAATGTAATTGCTGACCTCAAACTTACCTTCTGGCAAACGGTTCCATCCCATATCTGATGCTACTTCTCCAGGGACCTGAAAATCAAAACGTATAGTAAGAACCTCTGGCCACAATGGTAAGAATACATGTTGGTCTCCCCATAATCTGCGAGCCACCTGTCCTGCAGAATCATTTGCGACACATTCATGCAATAAATTTACAGCTTCTTCTTCTTCACCGGTTTCTAATAATTGTTCAGCAAGAATTAATTTATACAGAATTGTTTTTGGCCATTTTTGATAATATATCTCTGCAAGGTTTCTGGTCGTTGTAGAGTCATGTTGAAAATATATAGACTTGATGTGAAACAAATTGATGATCGGGTTATCTAATTTTAATGAGAGTACCCTGACCATTAAATCTCCAGCATTTTCAAATTTCTCTTTTCCTATTGATTTCTTCACAACCCGTAATGCTGGACTCCAGGCTGGCAAAGCACTTTTGTTTTTGATTACACCACCCAAAATATGAATGCAAGCTAAAGATAGGTCTTTTTCATCTTCAGGGATTTGTAAGGTTGTATAGAATTCATGCGCGGCTAAATTCTCAGGATCAGCTTCAATTAGATTTTTCGTTGTTTCTATGGCTAAATCTAATTTGTTTTCTTTTTGGAAAAACAAAGACAAATAATATTGCATTGTAAGATCGCCAGGATAAGAAGATAACCATTTTTGGGCCAACTGTCTTCCAAAGACAATTTTATTATTTTGTAATGCTGAAACAATCAGTTGAATAACTGTTCCTCGATTTATGTTTTGTTCATGAGTTGGATTTGAAAATTCCATATGAGTTCTCCTATGAAGAGTGAACCAGATTCAATGCGATAACACCGGCTAATTGTCGACGAATACTTGTGTCTTTTGGAGATAGGGACGACGCAATCTTCAACATCTTCTCTGCACCTTGATAATCCTTGAGATCACGTAAGAGCAGACCTGCTTTATAAAAAGCTCGATAATCGTTATCATCTCTTGAGATTGCTTCTCTGAAAGCCTCAAGAGCTTTTTCCAATTCATTTTGATCAAGATAAATTTTACCCATTTCCAACCAGGGTTCCAGGCTTTCAATTTTAATTAATCCAGCTTTAGTGAAGTGATCTAATGCCTGATCCAAATGCCCTTGTTTTCTTGCAATTTTCCCTAACAATAAATGGATTGATGATTGATTTGGTTGAAGGTGAATACTCTTTCTTGCCACCATTTCAGCTGCCTGGAAATCCTCAATATCGATATATAAATTAGTCAGAATTTCAAGTACATCTAAATCCTTTGGAAAACGCTGAGACAATTCAGACGTGAGAAGTAATCCCTCTGAATAGTTTTTCGTATCCCTGAGATTTCGAACCTTTTCGATTAATAAACCTTTGCTATCAGGACATATCTCTAAACTTCGATTAATCATTTTTATGGCATCAGAATTCTTTCCATCAATTCTGAGAAGATTTGACTGTAAAATATGGGCTTTTTCAAATCTAGGATTATTGACAAGAATTTCTTGAATTTTGTTTTTTGATTTTTCAACTTCGCCTATCAACAAATAAGCTTCAGCTTCCAAATATTGGATTTCTGCCGAATCAGGCCTGAATTTTCTTGCTAATTGAATAGATTGGATTAGGTTTTCATGCGATTTCTCCAGAAGATATGCCTTTGCCATAACAAAATGAAATTCAAAGGATTCAGAGATGTCTGGTTTATGATGATCCAATAATTGAATTACCTCACTGGATTTTTTATTTTCGAGTAATAAATTTGCATACTCATAAATCACAGATCCGATGTCATTAGAATTTTCAACGATATGCGCCCAGTACTCATCAGCTTTATCAAAATCACCGATAGTTTGATATAGTTTTGCAATTCGAATTGCCCATTGATCTTCCTGAGGCCAAATTTTAAATGCCTGTTCAGCGAAGTCTATAGACTCATCTAGAAATCCACCTTTCTCAAAAACCTTTGAGCAGGTCATTAACCAAAGAGGATCATCTGATGATGATTGGTTTTCAATAAATGAAATTAATTCGTCAATTGGACCATTCAGTCTGTTCATGAGATAAAAAATACTGTCGCTCAATTCACTTCTGAAATTTGAAAAATATTCATTAACAATTTCCGATTTTCCAGCTTTCATTAATTCGTCAACCAATATAAAAACCTGGTATTTTGGAAGTGTTTTTGAATTAAGCAGACTAAATGCATTTGAAAAATCTTTTTCATTTGTAACTTTATATATTTTTTCAATATTTTTGATTGCCCTTGTTTTCCCATATCGATTTATGAGGGATAGCAATTGATTTGACGCATCGGAATTATTCAACTCAGCCTCAATCAATTTACTCTGATGAGCTTTCACCAAATTCGAATTGAACAAACCCAGATATTTTTTATAACTTGCATTCACAGATAATTTGAAAATCGCTTGATCAACACGTTCCAATGGTTTATTTGTTTGATAATCAAGTAATTCTGCTGTTTTATCAAAATCATATAATCGCCATGCCAATATCAATGCTAGTCTTTTTATAATGGATTTTTTGATTTCATCATATTTTCCATCATCAAATTTATTTGAGTGGGAAACTTCGGTAATATTCGACCGAGAAATTTCATCATAAATTTTTGTGGCTTCCTCAAACAAATTTTTATCCAGCATCTGATGAGCTGCAAGGAATTTCTTTATTTCATCATTTTCATCGTCCTCGTTAATGGACAATCGATAATCTCGACCATCCAGATATGCACATGCATAATCTAATGCAGTTGCATACATGCTTGTTCCTTGCCACTCAGATGAATTAGTATTGTTTTTTAATTTCAATAAATAATCTGAAACTAAATCGTAATCAGTAATTTCCATTGCATATTCTGCTCCCATCATATAAATCCAAAGTTCTGATGGATTAACCTTAATCATTCGGTTGATCACTTCAAGACTATGATCAAATTCCATGAGCTTTTTGTATGCAATTGACAATGAAGATAAAATCTGTAAATCCTGAATCCGACTTTGTATCCAATTCTCAGGGATTAATGAGCCTTTGTGGATATTATCAATAACCTCATTCGATTCGTCTTTTTGAAGTAGCAAAGCCGTCTCATAAGCATTTACAGAAGCCGAATAATCTTCTTTATTGAATAAGCAATCTCCTTCAAGAGAAGAAATAATTCTTGCATTGGAAGTCGATTTCTTAATCTCTTGAATTTCTGCCAAAGCCGTTTTCCATTGATTATTGATAATCAACAAGTAAATTTTCTCAAATTTGTTTACTTTTGTTTGGAGACCATTTTTAGTTTCTGAAATCTTACTAAACCAGACTAATGCTTCTTCTTTTTTCCCGATCCGCAGAAATGAAATCACAGCGCTTCTAATATCTTCATTGGGGATATTTTCAACATTGTTTAATCTCTCCAAAACTTCACTAGCAAGATCTGAATCCCCATTGGAAATATAAATGCTTGCTAATCGAGTTATTGCAGAGCAATTTGAAGGATCAAAATGGAGTATTTGTTCCAAACCACGGATTTCTCTTTCTGGTTTATTTAATTTTGTCATAAAATCGGAATACCACAGCAAGTTATCAATTACAGTGGATCCTAACTCATAAATTTCTTCTGCTTTTGCCTCTGCCTGACTTAGTAATGATGCAGAAAGGTAAGCTTCTGCACATTTTTGTTTAATACCCAAATGTTTTTGATTAAGTTGATCCGCTTCCTGTAAAGCAGCTATTCCACTGTCAATTTCTGAAAGACCAATTTTCACCAGTCCTAATCCTGCATAAACTCTCCACAATAAGGGTTGGTATTTTTGATTTGATTTAAATTCATTAATCAATTTTGTATATAAAGAATTAGCCGCTTCGTATTCACCGGTTAGATAATAAATTTCTCCTAAAATTAATTGTAAATATTGATTATCATCTACTGAATTTTTTAATGCTGTCTGAAGAATACGTTGAGAAGACAACAGATTGCTCATATTGTTGAACTTGCCATCGGTTGGTAAAAATCTCTCTGGACGGTCACCAAGAATTGTTTGCACGTATAAAAGCAGCCGGGAAATTGGAACGTCCATCGTATTTGTGTTTACAGAAATTTCAAATGCAGCCAATGCAGCATCTCGATTTTGTTTTTCAACCTGGCGAACCGCTTCAACAAAAGCAAGTTCTGGCTCAAGTGGCCATTTCAATCTTACCTGACTCAAAATCGTGTCTGCTTCATCAATTCGTCCTAATGTTTGCAGTGTTTGAATTAATGAATGATTGAAGGTGGCATTATTCGGGTCTAAAGCCACTGCTTTCCGAATATAAGGCAATGCTTCTGCGTATAATTCCTGATCAATGCAAGATTTAGCCAGATTATATTGAATGATTGATGAATCAGGGATTGTAATAACTGCTGATCTCAGAGTTTCTAATGATTTCTGGATTAAGCCCATCTTGTTATAGACTTCACTCAGAACAATCCAACCTTCTTCATAATCAGGCAATCGCTTTGTTGTTTCTTCAAAAATAATTCTCGCTTTTTCAAAATCACCTTCTCTGTAGAAAATCTTTCCCCAAAGCATATCAATTTGGGTTTCATCCACTCCCTCTTTTTGCATTTTCTCAATTATTTTTTTTGTTTCACCATATTTCTTTGCTTCTAAGGCTGCTTTCGCAAAATTAATCCAATCGTCGTGGGATAAATTGAAATTTATTGAATAATCCTCCCATTCCAAATATAAGGAGTCCCATTTATTTGTCTTTTCTAATAGTGAAAAAATCTTTTTATAAACATTTTCATTATTGACACCTGACATCAAAGAAATTTTTAATTCTCGATAAGCTTCATCTGTCTGATTTAAGGTTTGAAGACCCTCAATATATTCATCTTGATAATCCACACGAGGAATCGAAATTGATTCTAAGAATTTCACATATTCAGCACTTAACCCATTTAAGCTTAATGTATTTAGAAGTTCAATAATTTTTTTATGGTCAAGTTCTATTAGATAAGAGACGGTTTCTGGTGAAGGCCAGCTGGACTGTTGTGTTTCTATCCAATTTCTAAACTGCCTTGACCCAATCTCCCTGGCTTTTGGAGCATCACCATTCTTTAAGACATCACAGGCATAAGCAAGATTTGCCAGAATTCCATTTAATTGAATTTCCTTATTATTACTGCCAGGAGTTTGTTGATCTGAACCTATTTGTATAAAAACCAGATCATTGAATTTTGGATCATTAACATATTTGTTTGTGTCGTCTGTCAATTCATCAATAGATTTGTGAATCAGGTTGAGATCAATTAATTGAAGAATCTTTTGAAGTTTTTCTTTAGCTGAACGGAAATTGCTCTTTGCTTGAACTGGGGAATTTTCGATTTTGTTCTTAAAACCATTTAATAAATTGATCTTAAATGTCGAGTCCAATTTCGAAACATCATCAAATTCTGTCAGGATGTGGCTGACATTTTGAGAACTGGAGAAAGTTTTTGAATTTCCAAGAGCAACTGCCATTTCTTCAGTCAAGATTGAAATTTGTACCGGGATCGTTTGAAGCCAGGTTATTTGGGTCTCAATAGTTAGTTTCTCAAGCAATTTGACGATTAACGTTGCTTTTTGTTTTCGGGATATAAACTGAGTTGCGATGATATGGTTTACAAAGCTGATACCTAAGTAGGGATCATTATCTTTGATTAATGCCAGAAGGAAGTCCTCATCATCATTAAGTAAACTAAACAGAATTGATAAGCTGGTTCGCCAGGTCGTCAATACATATTTTCTTGGAATACCTGCAGATAATTCATCAATTAATCCAACCCATGACTGGTTTTTCCTTTTTCTTTCAAATAGAGCCAGTGCGATATTCGTCGCTTTTGTAAAATCAACCTCTTTTTTGTGGTTTTTCAGCGTTTCATCTAACAAAGAGATAGAATTCTTGAGATAAAATTTTTCTTTTATGTCTTTATCAAGAAAATCCATTTTGATACCAATTGAAAACATGGCAATTTTTCCAAGTGTCCACCTTGAAAGTTTATTTCCGAATGTCTCAATACATTTACTGTAAAAATCATAATTACTTATTTTGCTAAGTATTACTTTATCTTGATTGGCTGATTCGATCAGGATCTTCTGATCAATTTCATTCAGACTATCCTTTAAGGATTTAAAAAATAATGTCGTATTCATGGTAACTCCTGTTGAATAATCTAGAATCGCAAGAATAATGCAAAAGATCCACCCATTAGTAAAACTCCCAATACCATCAGGAACACACCAATTCCAGCAGCGGTAGTAACCAGTTGGTTAAGCGATTCAATCAATACAGATGCATTCCCAACAATTGAAGCAATTTCTTCTGTAATACCTTTTTGAACCACTTTTTGGGTTTCATTGGCAATCTTAGTTATCCCTTTCCCTAATACCCGGGTTAATAAAACTATAAAACCCGTTAGAAATGTGACAACTCCTAATCCCATAAAAACAAGTGTTAGCAACGTGATTATTTCATCTTTTTGCATAAGAAAACCTCCAGAACAATCTTCTAGAGGTTTGATGCAAGTTGTGTGCCAATAACTTTTTATTGCAGGTTCAAGGGCAAATTTGGTAGATCAATAATTCCGGTGTCACAAAATAACATCGCACTTTCAATGGCATTACTTAATTCCCGAATATTGCCTGGCCAACTATAAGTAACTAGTTTTTCCATAGCCCGAGGAGTAATGTCCAGAATATTTACACCCATTTTCATGTTTTTTTGTTTTATGAAGAAACCTACCAATTCAGGAATGTCTTCTTTTCGTTCTCTTAAAGCAGGAACATGAAGATCAACTACTTTCAATCTGTAATATAGATCTGAGCGAAATTCATTTTTTTCAATCATTTGCTCCAAATTTCTATTGGAAGCTGCAACAACCTGGACATCTACATTAATCAGATTATTACCCCCCACTCTTCGGAAAGCCTTTGATTCTATGGCTCGTAATAATTTTGCTTGCATATCCAATGGCATCGATGAAATTTCATCCAAAAACAAAACACCTTCATCAGCCGTTTCCATGAGACCATGTTTTCGTTTGTCTGCTCCGGTGAATGCACCTGATTCATGTCCAAATAATTCCGATTCCAGCATAGTGCTTTGAATAGCTGCACAATTAATGGCAACAAACATCTTGTGGGATCGGGGACCTACACTATGTATAAAATTAGCAAGCACATCTTTTCCAACACCTGTTTCACCAGTGATAAGAACGGAAACAGACATCGAGGCTGCTCTTTCAGCCTGATTCAATACATGTTTCATATGGTTGCTATTGCCAGCAACGAATTGAACACTGTTTTTCTGAGTATCGCGAAACAATGCTAATTCGCGCCGCATCTTAACAATTTCAATTGCCCTCTGGATAGAGAGTTCAAGTCGGTCCAGTTTTATTGGTTTTATTAAAAAATCATGTGCCCCATTTCTCATGGCTTCTACTGCAATTTCAATATCAGGAAAACCTGTAATGAGAATCATTGGAGGTCTTAACTTCATATTCAAAGTCTCATACAATAAGTTTGGACCAAAACCATCCGGTAATTGAACGTCAAGGAGAACAATATCACAATTTCCTTTTCGAAGTTCCGACCTTGCTTCTTCCAATGTTCCCACACCAATTACTTCATAACCTAATGGCGTAAGAAAAGTCTCCAGATTTGTTCGCGCATTTTCTTCATCGTCCACTACCAAGACAGTAAAACCCATTTGAATTAATCTCCTTGTTTGGTCGGTAAATAAACAGCGAAAACTGTTCCTCCACCCGGATAAGATTCGACTGTAATATTACCACGGTGAGCTGTAATGATTCGTTTACTAATAGCCAATCCTAACCCGGTTCCAGTTTTTTTTGTTGTAACAAATGGTTCGAAAACGTGCCCCCTGACATCATCAGGGATGCCGGGTCCACTATCAATTATTTTAATCTCTATTTGGGGATAATTTGAAATTATTCTTGAAATATCTATATGAACAGCCAGTGTTCCTTTTTGATCAGGAGTCATTGCTTCTACAGCATTACCAATAAGATTTGTAAATACCTGTTCCAAAAGCCGAGGGTCAGCAGTAATTAAAGGCATTTCTTCTGCTTTTTGGAAAAATTCTTTAACGCCAACCCTTGACATTCTCGGTTTCCAACGATCAAGAATTCTTTGAAGCAGAATAGCCACATCAACAGACTCAAATTTTGCATCGAATGGTTTTGAATAGGCTAAAACAGCTTCCATTTGGTGGGTTAATCGATCACAATCATGGATCATCCGATCAACCATATCTTTATTCTTGAGATCCTCCGTAAAACTTCTCGATAGGATTTGCAAACCCATTGAAATATTATTGATGGGATTACGTACTTCATGAGCAAAAACTGCTGTAAATTCTCCTAATACTGCCCTGTGTTCTAATTGCTCAGCTCTTGTTTTAATCTCTTCATTTTCACTGACATCACGTAAATAAATAATTATTGCGAGCAGATTATTATTTTGAATTACCGGGACAATGCGTGCATCCACCGGCACTGAATCACCATTGCGATTATGAATATGCACAATTCCAAGACGATGAATCCCAAAATCTGTTTTTGCTGATTCCAATAAAGGTAAAAAACTATCAGGTCCAATAAGGATATTATCGATAGTCCGATCTGATACTTCATGCGATTGGTAACCTAGCAAAATTTCTGCACTTGGATTGATCATCCAGATTTTTAGTTCAGGTTTTAATATAATAATTCCATCTTGAACATGAACCAGAATTTCATTATTTACGTCAATCATCCAATCCTGAGATTCAATTTTTGTTCGAAGAGCGCTTACTAATATGAAATATTGAAGTGTTGAGGAAATTGCTGCTGAAAACATTTCTAACATTGAAATTAAATTTTTGGGTGGTTGTTTCTTCTGTTGACCAACAACCAATAATGCTGATGCACTTTTTCCAGGTCCTAACGCAGCTGTTGCAATATAAGCCAGATTACTGATCCGGGCAATTTTTTGTAATTCGGTTTGCACTCTATGTCCAGGTGTCCAGATACTCGTTTTTTGATCCAATCGAATATCACTGGAAGGTAAAGTAAATGGTAACAAATCACTTTCGGTTTTCGCTGCGATTCGTGTTAATTCTGGAATACCACTATTCACCTGATAAATTGTCACATGTGGGGTTTCGAAGAAGTTTTCAATATATTTGACCGAGTTCTGTAATGCACTTTCGAGACCTTCTTCTTCGATCAATCGCAATAATTTTTGCATCGTCAAGAAGAGATGATCCTGCCAGGATTTTTGCTTTTCTATAAATATTTGTTCTTCATTAAAGACAATTGCAAACTGGGAATTTTTATCATCAATACTATATTTCCAGGCATACCCATCTACAACCTGCTTGTTCCGTTTTGTAATTTCGAGCATAAACGGCTCTGAAATCGATGCATCAATAACCCCCTCAACATTAATAATTGCATCAATTTGAAAAGTAGTAAGTTCAACAGGTGAATAGGAGGTCAGTTTTAGAAATTCCACGTTAAAACTAACTATTTCATTTCGATTAAAATCAACAATGATTGCAGGATCCTGAATTACATTTAATAAATTCTTATAGATCGTAGCACTATCATTTTGTACTTTGCCTAATAATACTTCGCGAAACCAATTTGGTTTTTCAGAATTCATTCACTTATACAGCCTGCCTTAAATGTGCTGGCAGTATTCCCTCCATAGCTCGATATTTAGCAACAGTACGACGTGCAACTTGAATCCCTCGTTCATCAAGTTTTTTCTGAATTTCTGTATCACTCAATGGTTTAGACTCGGCTGAAACAATTTCTCGAAGAATAGTTCTTGCTGAAAGGCTTCTATCAAAAAATGCAGCCATGGGAACAATTTTTCTATTCGGTAATTGAACTGATTTCCCTGAAACAGCTCTGGAAATTGTTGATTCATGCACTTCAAGTTCCCCCGCCAGACTTGCCCGGGTAATTGGTTTTAAATATTTTTCACCTTTAGTAAGATAAGGTTTCTGTATCTTTACCAATTCAAGCATTAATCTTTGCATGGTATGGTTTCTCTGCTGTAAACATTTCACAAATAAAGATGCACGTTCCAAATCACCCTTCATAGCATCTTTTAATTCAGCATCTGTTTGCTTTATTGTCTGTTTATACAGTGGACTCACTTGAAGTGTTCCTGAATATGGCATAACTATCTCAACAATCATTTGCATTTTTGGATCGCTATTCGAAAATGAAATCAATACATCTGGTCGGTGATAAACATTCGTATCAGGTGCTGAAGGATTGCGTACATTTCCCCAATGCGACCGAGCAGGGAAAGGATTCAAATTATCACTGATGAATTCTACAATTTTTTCAACCCTTTGTACACTAATTTTTAGTTTTTTTGCAATTTCTGAATATTGACGTTTGCTCAATAAATCCATATGATCTTTGACGATATCAATAGAATATTCCGGGATTGAATTATTTTCAGATAAAACTTCCAATTGAATTAAAAGTGCCTGTTGTGGATTAATAGATCCAACCCCAATAGGGTCCGCCAATTGAATTACTTTTTGAACTTCCTCAATTTGTGAAATTGGGACATGAAAATAGCGGGCAACATCAATTAATTTTACGCTTAGAAAACCATCATCATCTAAATTCGTCAATAAATGAATGGCGATAAGTTGTTGTTCTTTAGACAAATCAGGGGCAATTTGTTTAATAACATAACTGGTTAGATCATCAGTTGCTGGTGAAAAAGGCTCTTCCGAAAAATCAGAATCATCATAATCAGACACCGGTATAAAATCATCCATTGGTGAAACATAGACAATTGGTTCATCATTATTCGCGTTCATCGGTCTTGAACAAATTGGGCATGCTCCATTATCTGGTAATACCCGCTTGCAATGGGGACAACGACGTTCTTCAATGATTTCTAAAGCTGGATTCGAAGCCAATTCAGAGTCTATTTGCTGCTTGAGTTCAAAGGCAGAAAGGCTCAACAAAGTCATGGTCTGCGCTAGATGCGCTGTTGTTATTGGCTTGTGTACCTGAAATTGATATTGGAGCATGATGTTGTCCTCACTTTATAAGTATATCTATAGAACAGCTATGTTGCAAGTTGTATGCCAGTCTTATTTTTTGATGTAAAATATGAACCGAGGACAATGCATTGGAAAAACAAACAGTGACAGTAATCGGTGCTGGCTTAGCAGGTAGTGAAGCTGCTTACCAATTAGCTAAAACAGGAATTCATGTAAATTTATATGAAATGCGTCCAAAAGTAACCACTGGAGCTCATACAACAGATCAATTTGCGGAATTGATTTGTTCTAATTCTTTGGGATCAAATTTGCCTGATCGGGCTTCAGGGGTTCTAAAAAATGAATTAAGGACGTTGGATTCTTTTTTAATGAAAATTGCTGACCAGCATTCATTGCCTGCGGGAGGAGCGCTCGCTGTGGATCGTGATCTTTTTTCAGCTACAGTAACCAAGTTGCTGTCAAATCACCCTATGATTAATATTATCCGAAAAGAAATTTTGGAAATTCCGGAACAGCCAACCATCATTGCCTCCGGTCCATTAACTTCGCAACCACTTTCAGCAAGCATTTCAAAATTAACTAATTCAAAAAACTTATTCTTTTATGACGCCATTGCACCAATTATTAATTATGACTCGATCAATATGGATATTGCCTTCAAAGGTTCTCGTTATCAAAGAGGAGAGGAAGAGGTAGGTGATTATATTAATTGCCCTTTTTCAAAAGAAGAATACGAAATATTTGTAAATGAATTAGTAAGTGCTCAACGGATTGAATTAAAGGATTTTGAATCTGAAATTGATCATGGTGTAAACGCAGGTGATAAACAATATTTTGAAGGCTGCCTCCCGATTGAAGTCATAGCAAAAAGAGGGAAAAAATCACTGGCTTTTGGACCACTTCGTCCAGTTGGTATTTGGAATCCCCATGATGATAAAAGACCATTTGCCGTTCTTCAACTTCGCCAGGATAACCTTGCTGGGACGCTTTATAACATGGTTGGTTTTCAAACCAATCTAAAGTTTTCAGAACAAAAAAGAATCTTTCATATGATACCAGGTCTGGAAAAAGCAACCTTTGCTCGATATGGACAAATGCATCGAAATACATTTATTGCTTCTCCCAAATTATTATTGCCTTCTTTACAATTCAAACATAGAGATGATTTGTTCTTTGCAGGTCAAATTACAGGTGTAGAAGGTTATGTTGGGAATATTGCTACCGGCCTTTTAGCTGGATTAAATATGACCAGATATTTACAGGGTCGTGAATTGGTAGTTTTACCAAAAAACACTATGCTTGGAGCACTCTGTCATTATGTTACGAATTCAGATATGCGTGATTTTCAACCCATGAAAGCTAATTTTGGTATATTACCTCAAATTTCAGCCAAAGGAAAACGCGAACGTGCAAAAATATATGCCGAGATAGCAAAATCCAGTCTAAATGAATATCTTGTCAATTCAACTATGGAGAACAAATCATGAAACCATTTATAACGGTTGCCTGGTTACTGATCTTATTCCTTTCAAGCTGTACCACCCCGCCTGTTTTAGAATTTGATGGAAAAAATGCTTATGACTATGCGAAAATACAGGTTGAGTTTGGACCAAGAACTCCTGGAAGTGATGCTCACAAAAAAACAATTGATTTTATTACAACTGAATTAAGTGCCTCAGGTTGGAGTACTGAAATTCAATCAGAAGAATTAAATGGGTATAAAATCCAAAATATTATAGCCAAAATGCCCTCATCTGTAGATCAACCCTGGATTATTGTTGGAGCTCATTATGATTCCCGATTTTTTGCCGATCATGATCCACAAATCGAGAATAGAAATCAACCAGTGGCAGGTGCAAATGATGGTGCATCTGGCGTTGCAGTACTTTTGGAACTGGCAAGAGTTTTGCCTGATAGTATTGACAAAAATGTCTGGTTTGTATTTTTTGATGCAGAAGATCAAGGAAATATTGAAGGTTGGGATTGGATTCTTGGATCACGTAGTTTTGTTAATGTGTTGGATGGGAAACCGGATGCTGTAGTAATTCTTGATATGATTGGAGATAAAGACTTAAATATTTATTTTGAATATAATTCTGATAAAGAATTACAGGAAGAAATTTGGAATATTGCTGCTAATTTAGGGTATCAGGATTCTTTTATTCAAGAATACAAATACACTATCCTGGATGATCATATTCCATTTATTGAAAAGGGAATTACAGCAATTGACATTATAGATTTTGATTATCCTTATTGGCACACTTCTCAAGATACGCTGGATAAAATATCACCAGAGAGTCTGGAAATTATTGGCAGAACGATATATCATTGGTTATTAGTGCCATAAAACATTGGAAAATTGTAGCCATATATCATAAACTTCAAATATGCCATTACCATCAGAGTTATTATTCAACCTATATCCAATTTTAGAAAAAAAAGTGGTTCTCGAATTGGTTCGAGGATCTTTATTAAAGAATGAAATATCCGATCAATTTAGTTTATTCTTCAACCACCTGATTCAAGCAATTGAGACCGGTGATCCATCTTGGTTTGACCCATTGCTTACTAACTGGGCTAATTCATTAACAAGATCAGATCTAGAGGAAGAAAAAAATGTCATTAATGAATTTATCAATGAATTGGTACAAATCATTAATCAGACAATTATTGAGAATACTGTTCCAGAAGATGCGGTTTTGTTGAGTAGCCTGCTTTTGCCAATCTATTCGTATTTATTTACCAAAACAGCAAATATTGAAACTGAGCAAAAAATTCTTTTTCTTACCAAAAAGCTAAATGAATTGCAAACTGATCTAGTCAAATTGGATGAAAGTAAAAGTAATTTTGTAGCAGTGGCAGCTCATGAACTCAAAACTCCACTGACGTTAATCGATGGATATACATCCATGCTGATAGATGTAATTTTGAAACAAAACAAGAATGATTTATTAGTTTTTGCAAATGGAATTTTAAATGGATCAAAACGCTTGCGTGGTATCATCGAAGATATGATTGATGTCACATTAATAGAAAATGATTTACTAAAACTTAATTATCAACCATATTGGTTAAATAGAATTCTTGAATTTGTTATTATTGAAGTATCACCAGTTAGTCGGGAAAGAAATTTATCCATAAACATCAATGATTTTGATGGTCTTTCTGATTTGAATTATGGTGATCCAGAAAGGATTATTCAAATTTTTAGAAACCTTTTATCCAACGCGCTAAAATTTACACCTGATGGTGGAGAAATTAATATTGGGGGTCGAAAGTTGTCTGGTTTTATTGAGGTGCTTATATCGGATACCGGAATTGGAATTAAACCGGAAGATCAAACGACGATTTTTGATAAATTCAACCGGTTAGGAAACATTGCATTACATTCGAGTGGAAAAACAAAATTCAAAGGTGGGGGACCTGGTTTGGGTCTACCGATCGCAAAAGGTATTGCTGAAGCACACGGGGGATCAATTTGGGTAGAATCCGATGGGTATAATGAGCTTGAATTCCCAGGGTCCACTTTTCATATATTGTTGCCGATTATTGATAAATTTCCGGAGAAAATTTAATGGAAGAACAAGGACTAAATAAATGAAAAATAATTCATTCATTCAACCTGCAGATAGGATCGCCTCTTTTAAACCATATTACTTTGCTACACTGTCAAAAAAAATATTAGCCCTGCAGGAAAATGGCGTAGATATAATAAAAATTGATATGGGTTCTCCCGATTTACCACCAGAACCATTTATTATCGATAAATTAACTGAATCAGCTTCTTTGCCGAATAAACACGGATACACGCCAATGGGTGGAAGTCCTGAATTTCGCAAGGCGATCTCTTATTATTACGAAAAAAGATTTGGGGTCATATTAAATCCTATGACAGAAACTGTGGGTTTAATTGGTTCAAAAGAAGGTTTATTCCATCTGACACAAGTTTTGGTTAATCCTGGCGATTATGTTATCGTTCCAGACCCTGGATATCCTGTGTATTCTGCAAGTGCGCAAATTGCTGGTGGATTAATCTATAAACTTCCATTATTTAGTGAGCAAAGTTTTATCCCTGACCTGACTTCTATTCCTAAGGATGTCATTGAGAAAACAAAAATAATCTGGATTAATTACCCTAATAATCCAACAGGAGCGATTGCCCCATTTTCCTTTTTTGAGGAAATAGTTGAGTTTGCAAAAAAGAATCGCATCATTATTGCTCATGATGCACCCTATGTGGATGTCTGTTTTGATGGGTACATTGCTCCTAGTTTATTACAGGTGGATGGGGCAAAAGAAGTTGCAGTTGAATTCAACTCTTTATCAAAAGCTTACAATATGGCTGGTTGGCGTTTGGGGATGGCCGTTGGAAATCCTGATGTAATTGGCTACATCCACACATACAAAAGCCAGATGGATTCTTCTCAATTTGCTCCTGTGATAGATGCAGGAATTGTTGCGCTTACAAGTGACCAAACCTGGTTGACTAAGCGGAATTCAATTTATAAAACCAGACGAGATATTGTTGTAGCTGGTCTAAAAGAGGCAGGATTTATCGTCGATGCACCTCCTGCAGCAATTTATATTTGGGCAAAATTGCCACCAGGACAATCTGATAGTATGGAATTTTGTAACCGATTATTAGAAGGAACTGGGGTGAGCACAACACCAGGAATTGTTTATGGGCAATATGGAGAAGGCTATTTACGTGTATCATTAGGAACCAGTACCGAGCGTATTCGGGAAGCAATCGATAGAGTTAAGAATTGGATCAATGAGTAAGGAAATTATGTCAAAAAAAAATACTGAACCAACAAAGATGGCCAATGAAAAAGCATTTTTAGTTGGTGTCGATATATATAATCAAAAAAATTGGTTATCCTTGGAAGATTCAATGGATGAATTAAGTCTTCTTGCTTCAACAGCAGGGCTTGAAGTCGTCGGTGAAGCAACCCAGAGTCTTTCTCACCCAAATCCGGAAACCTTTATTGGATCCGGTAAAGTACAAGAAGTTATAACACTTGTAAACGAAACCCAGGCAGATATTGTCATTTTCGATGAAGAACTCTCACCCAGACATCAAAGAGAATTGGAAAAAAGTTTTGGTGATCAGATTCGTGTTTTGGATCGCACAGCTTTAATCCTGGATATTTTTGCCCAACATGCTGACACCAGAGAGGGCATTTTACAGGTCGAACTGGCTCAATATGAATATCGGCTACCACGATTGACCCGCGCATGGACACATTTAGCCAGGCAAGCTGGTGGCGGTGGTGGGAGAACAGGCAGTGTTGGTGGAGTCGGTTTGCGTGGCCCGGGTGAGACGCAACTGGAAGTAGACCGCCGAGAAATTCGCAACAAAATTTCAACACTAAAAAAAGAATTAGAAAAGGTTAGATCTCATCGAAATCGATATCGGCAGCAACGGAAAAGATCACAGATTCCAACTGTATCACTCGTAGGATACACGAATGCAGGTAAATCCACCTTATTGAATACAATTTCTAAAGCTGATGTTTATGTTGCAAATCAATTATTTGCAACTTTAGACCCCACAACCAAAAGGGTAACATTACCAGATAACCATACTTGTTTGTTTACTGATACAGTTGGATTTATACAGAAACTCCCGACCCAACTGATTGCAGCTTTTCGAGCAACTTTAGAAGAAATTTCCGAAGCAGATCTATTATTGCACATTGTTGATATTACGCATCCAAGCGCACAAGTTCAGTGGCAATCTGTTCAGGAAACCTTATCAATTCTAAATGCAGATCACATTCCGACCATTACTGTGCTTAATAAAATTGATAATCTTCACGATCCTGATGCGGCCAAACAAATTTCCCTGGATTATAAAGATGCTGTAGCTATATCTGCCAAAACAGGATTAGGAATAAATGAATTATTAAGCATGGTTGAAAATGAATTGTTTTTGAGCTTAATTCCTGTAAAAGTCAACTTGCCTTACCAACAAGGGCGTTTAATCTCAATCTTCCATGAACAAGGGAAAATTGAAGAAATTGCTCATAAAAAAGGTGGTGTGTTGATTGAAGGCAAGTTGCCTGCAAGATATATTTCTTTGTTTGAACATTATTTTTCGAATTCAACAAATGAACAAGATGAATAAAATGGGAAATTTATCGGGTCTCTTGTCAAAACTATCAAGTTATTTTTCAAACCGAAAAGGATTGTTACTTTTTGTTGCGATCTTTCTAATTATTGCCAATTTTATTATTGGATTGCTATTTAATAATTGGTTTTCTCAATCCAATCTGCTTCTTCATCTGGGAATCATAATCGGATTTTTTGGTGTAATGATCGCCTGGGCGTTATAAAAGAAAAAAACTCCTTTCGGAGTCTCTTTTTATTTCTTCTTTTCTTTTTCAACCTGGATAACTTCTCGTCCTTGATATTGTCCACATGATGGACAGACAGTGTGCGAAAGACGCATTTCACCACAATTACTGCATTGAACCAATGATGGTGCGGTCAAACTATCATGTGCACGACGGCGATCACGTCGCCCTTTGGAAATTTTTCTTTTTGGTTGTGGACCCATTTACCTTACTCCTATCTGAATAATCAGTAATTTACCTATTTGTTAAGCCGTCAAATTATAATAGCAGGCATTTGGAACTGTCAAGCAATCCTTGACACAATCCTGAATAAATTTAAGGTCAAAATCAAAATGTCACATTTTTCAACTTGCAAAGATTCTGCGCCAATGACAAAATTTATTTCAACATCTATGTTGGTATTTCTCAACTATATAATATTTTCATATGTTTTATGACCAATTCTAAGATTTGCTTAAGAAAATACTATAATAATCTCCATGGATACTAGAAAACCAACGATAACTATACGAGAAATAGTATACAACGAAGTAGGGTCTTCTTATTTTGTTCCCCAACACATCCACAATTTATATCAGTGGTATTGTGTGGTTTACGGTAGTGTTGATTTTAAGGTTGGTGATACAACCAACAAAATGAATCCCAACGATTCAATATTAATTTCTCCTGGCATGTTAAGATCACCTAAGTATCGTGATAGATCATTGGGTTATTTTTACGTTCTATTTGAAAATCATTCGTTAAAAATAAAATATCTTTCTGATGTTGTGGTTTCAATTCCTAATGAATTCCAAAATGACCTTAGTTCACTAATCCATGAAATTAATAAACCAGAAGAAAATACCGTTGAACTTGTTGAAGCACTAATCATCAGATTATTGATTGGTTTGGAACGTTCTCAAAAAATCAACACGCCAATTGAATATTCATCAAATCTAAATATTCAATCAAAAAAAGAAATCGTTGAAGGTATAGAAACCTATATGCAAAGAAATTTACATCACAATTTAAGCCGAAAAGAATTATCAAATGTATTTCATCTCTCCCCATCACATCTGGCAAGGGTTTTTCGAAATACAACTGGAACTACCCTTTCAAGAAGGCTAATAGAATTTCGAATTAACAGAGCAAAGCAATTATTATTAGAAAGCTCGTTGCCAATTTCTGAAATTAGTCTTCAGGTAGGCTACACAAGTTTCAGTCATTTTGCTCAGATTTTTCGGCAGGAGACAGGTGTATCACCTGGCGATTATCGACGCTCTCAAGGAAACATTCGCAGAAATATGGATATCAACCAATAGTTTTTGAGCATTTTTTGATAGCCAATCCCCTAAAATGCAAGTATTGTTGAATATATGGAGGATTGATGGAAAATAATAAAATTCAATTAGCAGTTATTGGTGTGGGGGCAATGGGAAGTCAGCATGCAAAAGATATCCAATTAATAGCAGATGTCAATTTAGCAGCTGTTTGTGATTTGATATCTGAAAGAGCAGAAAAATACAAAAATGGATCGGAATGCAAACAATTTACCAATTATCAGGAAATGATAAATTCTGTTAAATTGGACGGAGTGATAATTGCCACACCTCATTACGACCACACACCAATTGCCATCGATTGTTTTCAAAAAGGAATTCATGTTCTAACAGAAAAACCTATAGCTGCTCATGTAAGCAATGCAAAGAAGATGATAACCGCTTATGAAAAGGCATTAGAAACCCATCCAAATCTAAAATTTGCAATCATGTTTCAACAACGCACGTATGGTTTTTGGATAATGGTAAAGAAAATGCTTGATGAAGGAGAATTAGGAAAAATTGTTAGAGCAACATGGATCATTACAAATTGGTTTCGAACTCAAAGGTATTATGATCATGGAGATTGGCGGGCAACCTGGCATGGCGAAGGTGGAGGCGTTTTGCTTAATCAATGCCCTCATAACCTCGATTTATTCCAATGGTTTTTTGGAATGCCAATGAAACTTACAGGTTTTGCTAAATTAGGTAAATATCATACTATTGAAGTTGAGGATGAAGTAACTGCCTACATGGAATATAAAAATGGAATGATTGGTCATTTCATCACTTCAACAGCAGAATCTCCTGGGACCAATCGGCTTGAGATTATTGGTGAAAAAGGAAAATTGGTGGTTGAAGATGAACTGTTAACCTTCTGGGAAAATAAAAAATCGATGCTCGACCAAATTCAAACTTCTCCCGATCCTTATAAGCAGGTCGACTTCACAAAAATCAATGTTCCTTATGCTCATCATGGTGGACCAGGGCATGACATAATCATTCAAAATTTCGTTAGTTCTATTAAAGACGGAGAAAGTTTGATCGTCCCGGGGGTTGAAGGTATTCATCAATTGCAACTTGGTAATGCGATCATGTTATCTTCATTTTTGTATAAACCCGTCAATTTACCAATTGATGATGAAATATATAAAAATATTCTCATTGAAAAAATCCGGAAATCTAAATTTAAGAAAACTGTGAACGAGAATGAAATCTTTGATATATCAGGTTCATTTGTAAATTGATTTATTAGTAAAGTTGTTGGTGGTGGAGGAAGAATGTATTTTTCAGGTTTTGCAGATGAAGCAGGAAATTCAATAGAAACTCAGATTAAAGCAACGATCGAATTAGGATGGAAGAACATCGAATCGCGTTCCATCAACAATGTCAACATAACAGATATAAGTGAAAAAGAATTTGACTTTGTGTACGAAAAACTAATGGAATTTGGTGTAAATATAAATTGTTTCGGGAGTGCTATTGCGAATTGGAGTAAAGATCCTAGAGATGATGAATCTTTTCTAGAATGCGTTCAGTCCTTGAACCGGGCAATTCCGCGTATGCATCGATTAGGAACACATTATATTCGTGGCATGAGTTTTAAAATTTTGAGAGATTTTGAACCAGACTCACCAGAAATTGAAAAGCACATTTTTGAAAAACTATCTACCCTAATAAAAATATGTGAAGATTCAGGAATTATGTACCTGCATGAAAATTGTATGAATTATGGTGGACTCTCCCATACTCACACATTAAGGCTTTTAGACCGAATCAAATCTCCAAATTTCAGGCTGGTATTTGATACCGGCAATCCGGTTGGTTCTGATAAAAGAATTGGTAAACCACCATATAAAAAACAGTCTACATGGGAATTCTATAAAAACATTCGCGAATATATTGAGTATGTCCATATAAAAGATTGCATTTTTATTGCCGAGACCAACGACATATTTCCTCAATTGGAATTTACATTTCCTGGAGAGGGACATGGCGATGTAAGGAAAATTGTGTTTGATTTGTTAAGAACTGGATATGATGGAGGATTTTCCATTGAACCTCACCTATCGTTCATTCATCATGATCAATCGGTACAATCAATCGATTCTATCAGGTATGAAAACTACGTATTATATGGAAAAAGATTCATGAAATTATTTGAAGAAGAAAAAAACAATTTAGATTGAGCCCATTATGAATTCAAAAGAAATTATATTAGCCAACATCAACCATGAAGCCCCTCCTCGTCCAGGCCTTGATTTTGATCGCAATCGAATAAGTGATTTTTTATATGCGGATCTGATACCATACAATTATCATCAAAAACGTTGGTTGAAAGGCGATCGTGAATATTATGACGATGAATGGGGAAATATTTGGCATCGGATGGCGACCGGATCTCAAAAAGGTGAAATCTATAAACCATTTGTAAAAGATTGGAATGATCTGGACCGCTTACAGGCTCCTGATTATTCACATTCTGATTGTGCAAAAGAAATGAATAGACTCTTTAAACAACCTACCGATAAGTTTAAGATGGCAATTGTGGGTGGTTGGATTTTCGACAATGCACGCTATATTCGAGATATGTCAGTCTATTTTTTTGACATGGCGGCAAATCCTGATGAATTGAATCGTTTACATAGGATAATTTCGGATGTGTACGAACAAAAAATCCATCTTGCGGGAACAAATAATGCTGATGGAATTTTCCTCGGCGAAGACATGGGAACTCAAACAGGCCTTTTATTTAGTCCAAAAATGTTTCGATATTATTTCAAATCAGAATATGCCCGCTTGTTTTCCATAGCACATGATTATGGATTAAAAGTATTTATGCACTCATGTGGTAAAAATTGGGCAATCCTTCCAGACCTTCTAGAAATTGGTGTTGATGTCTTCCAATTTGATCAACCTGCAGTTTACAACATGCCTGAACTATCTGATTTGTTAAAGAAACATAAAGCTGCTTTATACAGCCCAATTGATATTCAGAAAATTCTACCTACTGGTGATCGGTTCATAATTGAATCTGGGGCACTCGAAATGTTTGATATTTTCAAAGGTGGATTAATATTTAAAAATTATCTCGATTTATCTGGAATCGGTGTAAAAGAAGAATGGGATGATTGGGCGTATTATGCTATTTGTGATCAAATTTCAAAAATACTCCTTGGTTTCACCTATAAATATCATTATCAACTGTGATAAACACCAAAACGAGCTTTCCAAATTATTGTTATATTAACTTGGTTGGCTAATCCGGTTAAGAAATAATCAATATTGCTTACCAATCAGGACATTTCTATTTTGCTCTGAATAGGACATTTCTATTTTGCCTTGACACATTCCGAATCCATTCCTACCCATTAGACAAATATAAGAGTATAATTTTCGGGTTGTGCAGCCTTATGGCTGCAGATACTAGGACTGGAGGTTATTTTCCTATGAAGCGACGCTATATCAACCTGATCCTGATACTTGTCCTGCTTGCTGCAGTGATCTGGATTGATCTCCCCTCAACCACAAATATTCCGGTAATTAATAAATCAATCTCAACTGTATTAGGTCTGGACCTTCGTGGTGGCATGCAGGTTATCCTCAAAGCTGATCTTCCAGAAGGTTCTGAAATCACAGGCGATTCATTACAGGTCGCGCGTCAAATACTTGAAAATCGATCTAATGGCTTGGGTGTTAGTGAGGTCGTATTTCAGGTGGCAGGCAGCAATCGAATTGTTGGTGAATTTCCTGGAGCAAGTAATGCTGAGGATGTGATTGAACAAATCAAACAAACTGGAGTTTTGGAATTTGTTGATATTGGAGACAATCTTTGGCAATTTTTACCTGGTGATGAGATTGTTACGGATTTCACATCTTCGACAAAAGTCACCGAAGTACCAGCACCAGGCTCCATCGCTCCAACAGATGATGCAAATGCTGAAACTCCAAAACCAATATTTCATACAGTTATGACTGGGATCGATTTAAAAGCAGTTGCGGTCGATAGTCCAATTGCAAATACATATCAGATAAATTTCGAATTAACCAGCCAAGGTAGAGATATTTTTGCAGAACACACCAGGAATAATGTCGGTAAGTTCTTAGCCATTGTTCTGGATAATAAGATAATCTCAGCACCTACAATATCTACTGCTATAACAGAAGGATCTGGAACAATTTCAGGTTCTTTTACAATTGATGAAGCCAATGCATTGGCTGTTCAATTACGATACGGTTCATTACCTATTCCTCTGGTTGTAGAACAAATCCGGGTAATTGGCCCTACATTAGGTCAGGACTCGCTTGAAAAAAGTCTTGTTGCCGGCCTTGTTGGATTCATATTGGTCGCCTTATTTATGGCAATTTTCTACAAAGTTCCTGGAATATTGGCTGATTTTTCAATCCTTATTTATGCTCTGGTGACTTTTGCTTTATTCAGATTAATCCCTGTCACCCTTACTTTACCAGGTATCGCAGGTTTTCTCCTCAGTACTGGTAGTGCATTAGATGCAAATATTCTTATTTTTGAAAGATTAAAAGAAGAGTTACGAAATGGCCGAACCCTTTCACAAGCAATAGAATTGGGCTGGAAAAGGGCATGGCCTTCCATAAGAGACTCAAATATCGCTACTATCATCACCTGCACCATACTGTTCTGGTTTGGATCAACATTTGGTGCTAGTTTTGTAAAAGGATTTGCAATAACATTAGCTTTAGGTGTAGCAGTCAGTTTGTTCTCTGCGATTGTTGTAACCAGAACTTTCCTGGCAATCTCATTAGATCTCATTAAACATCCTGAAAACCATTTGAAATGGTTTGGCATCTAAGGAAAAGGCGAAAAAATGAACATTTTAGGAAAACGCTATCTATTCTTCGCATTATCAATAGCCTTCATACTTGTCGGCCTGATAATCATCGCTGTTGATGGTTTACCTTTGGCGATCGATTTCAGAGGTGGAACCTTATTAGAATTGCAGTACTCATCATCCAATTTACCGGGGACTGAAGAAGTAACCTCCATTTATAATGAGTATAATTTCAAAGAAGTAACTGTTCAAACAGCTATGGATACAAACGACCAGCGAACAATTCTTGTTATTCGTTCACCGTTTATGGATGAACAGGTAAAAGGAAACATTGTTACTAATCTCGAAACGCTGAGTAATTCTCAAATAATTGTAAACCGTTTCGAAAGTGTTGGTCCTGTCATTGCAGAACAGGTTACTCAAAGAGCAGCAATGGCAGTGGGAATCGCTGCTTTAGCAGTCGTTATTTATATTACTTTTGCATTTAGAGGCATAACAAATGCTTTTCGTTATGGTGTTTGTGGCATTTTAGCAATGTTGCATGACGTATTAATTGTTGTGAGCCTCAGTGCAATTGGAGGAAAACTTTTCGGTTGGCAAGTGGATTCTATGTTTTTGACTGCCTTATTAACCGTCATTGGTTTTTCAGTTCAAGATAAAATTGTTGTTTTTGACAGAATTCGTGAAAACAGTACAATTTTTAGAAAGTTAAAGTTTGAAAAATTGGTCAACCATTCAATTGTCCAAACCTTGCAACGATCGATTAACACTCAATTAATGACTGTTGAATTCATGCTTTTAGCCTTAGCCTTATTTGGTGGAGTTACTCTGCGGGAATTCGCAGTGATTTTATTAGTCGGTCTTTTCAGCGGTACATATTCATCAATCTTTATAGCAGCACCATTCCTGGTCGTTTGGGAAAACAAAGAATGGAAGAATTGGTTCCGGAAAAAGGAAGTTGTAACCGGATAACTAATTATTACGTTTAATATTTCAAAATTTTCTATTGAAGCTCGGCAAAATGCTGAGCTTTTTTGAATATTTTCAGTACAAATGGTATCTTCTGATAAAAGGCAAATCGAATACAATTAATTTATCTTAAAATGAATAACCGAAGTATTTCATCTTTAATAACACTTAAAGGAGTGATTAATGAGGAAAGAAGTAGTTCTTATAACAGGCGCTAATGGAGAAATTGGACACGGGCTTATCTCTCATATTGCCGAAAAAGAAAAAACACATGTTCTTGCTTTGGATGTTATGCCTCTGGATGAAAGTCTTCGACCATTGTGTGAGCGCTTTATTCAGGGCGATATTCTGGACCAGATGTTGTTGGGTCGTCTGGTAGCGGAATATGAAATACGAACAATTTATCATCTTGCTTCCATCTTATCAACAAAAGCGGAATACAATCCGGAAACTGCCCACAAGGTAAATGTTGAAGGAACACTAAACCTTTTAAGATTAGCAGTTGAACAAGCTACCTGGCAAGGAAAACCAGTCAAGTTTCTTTATCCTAGTTCTATCGCTGTTTACGGTATACCTGATTTAGAAACAAAAAATTCCATCAATAAAATTAATGAAGAAATGTGGTGTCAACCCACTACAATGTACGGTTGCAACAAACTATATTGTGAACAATTAGGGCGTTACTACACGAAATATTATCGTCAATTGGCAGCAGATAGAAATTCAAGTGGGATTGATTTCCGAGCTCTTCGTTTTCCAGGGCTCATATCAGCAATTACAACACCGACCGGAGGGACCAGTGATTACGGGCCAGAAATGTTGCATCATGCAGCCATGGGAAAAGATTATCGGTGCTTTGTCAGGCAGGACACCCGTTTACCATTCATGGTCATGCCAGATGCGATCAAAGCTTTGCTAGATTTAGAAAGAGCAGAAAAAAATAAATTATCAAAATTAGTCTATAACGTAACCAGTTTTAATCCGTCAGCCCAAGAATTTTATGATATTGTCATCGAAGCATTTCCTAATGGTCAAATTTCATTTGAACCAGATACCGCCAGGCAAGGAATTGTAGATACATGGCCATCTGATGTAGATGATACAGCAGCAAAAAATGATTGGGGATGGAATCCAGAGTTTGATCAGGATCTAGCTTTTAATGATTATCTGATCCCGGCAGTAAAAGCCAGATATACTTAAGTTCGCAAATCAAAATACAGGTAGATCGGGTTTTCGCAATGAGAACCCGATTTTTATATCTATTTATCATCAAAATCAGTTTTTTTTGGTAAGTCCTTCGCCACTTCTGATTATTTAATTTATCCCGATTATATTTATAAAAATCTAATAAACATGAATTATGATTGATATGAAATTGATAACAGGAGGAAACAATGGCTAAAGACAGTAAAACTTCAACTAGTACCCATCACTTTAAAGCGGAAACAAGGCAATTACTAAATATCCTCATTCACTCTCTTTATACCGAAAGGGATATTTTTCTCAGAGAATTAATCTCAAATGCCTCAGATGCAATCTCAAGACAAAACTTCGAATTATTAACCAATAAAGACATATTAGATCCAGATGTTGAACCTAAGATAAATATTAAGATAAATAAAGAGAACAAAACCATAACAATTTTCGACACAGGGATTGGAATGGATCAAAACGAAGTAGTTGAAAATATTGGAACAATTGCCCACTCTGGTGCAAGAGAATTCTTAGATGCAGCGACAAAAACCGGTGAAACGGATTTAAGTAACATTATTGGACAATTTGGTGTTGGGTTTTACTCAGCATTTATGGTGTCAGATAGTATTGAAGTAATTTCAAGATCTTTCAGGATGACTGATTCTGCAATCCACTGGATTTCGGATGGAGGGGAAACGTATACGCTTGAAAAAGGAAAGAAAGAAAATCGGGGAACAGAAATTATCCTTCATTTGAAAGATGATGCTACAGAATACTTAGAAGAGTATCGTATTCGTCAAATCATCAAACGTCATTCAGATTACATCCCCTATCCAATTTATTTGAATGAAAATGAAGAACAGATAAATCGCCAAACCGCAATTTGGAGGCAGCAACCTCAATCAGTAAAAGAGGAGGAATATAAAGATTTTTATAATCAATTCACATTGGACTTCAAAGAACCAATCGGTCATTTACATCTCTCCATTGACGCCCCCATACAATTGTATGGATTGTTGTATATTCCTTCGTCAGCTGAACCAAATTTGTTTTCAGAAAGAAAAGATTATGGTCTAAAACTATACGCAAGAAAAGTAATGATCCAGGAATTTACTAAGGATCTTTTACCTGAATTCTTAAGATTTATTCAAGGTGTTGTAGATTCGGAGGACTTACCATTAAACGTGTCCAGAGAGTCTTTTCAATCCACAAAAGCGATTGCTCAAATCAAAAAAATACTTTCTTCCAAAGTATTAGATCATTTAGATAATTTAAAGTCCAATGACAAAGAAAAATATGAGACTTTTTGGAAAGAATTTGGCTTTTTTATAAAAGAAGGTTTAGCATCTACCAGCGAATATGATGAAGAATTGTTGCCCTTGTTAAAGGTAAAAACGATTAATAAAATCTCCGAATGGCAATCTCTTGAAGAATATATTCAAAACATGGTTAATGATCAAAAGAAAATTTATTACATAATTTCTGAAGATGAAAATTCAGCTTTGAATTCGCCTCATTTAGAAATATTCAAAAAACAAAATATTGATGTAATTACATTTAACGATCCTATCGATCCTTTTGTATTAATGAGGATCAATAAATACAAAGAACATGACCTTGTGAATGTTACCTCAAAAGATCTGGGTTTGCCTGAGAAAGTAACCGAAGAAAAAGAAACCCATGAACAAAACCTTGATCAAAATGAGCTCAATGAATTGATGACGTTTTTCAAGACCACATTGACAGATAGAATTAAAGAAGTAAGAACCACTAATAAATTGGTAGATTCCCCTGCCAGATTAGTTGATTTAGAAGGAAGCCCCAGTCAGGAAATTCAAAAAGCGTACCGATATTTACAAAAAGAATTTGAATCACCAGAGAAAATCCTTGAAATCAATCCAAACCATCCAATCATAATGAATTTAGCGAAAATAAAAGGTATAAATCCGATTCGGGATTTGGTGATCGAACAATTATTTGAAAATGCATTGATTGCTGATGGAATTCAACCAAACAGTGCGAATATGATCAAGAGGGTAAATCGGATTATAGAAGTAGCGCTAAAAAATTAGTTTTTTTATAGATAAAAAAGAACTCAGAGTATTTTCAAGAGATCTTTTTTTTAAATTGATGATAAAAATACCACATAATTGAGTACATTTGTTTGCAAAAAAAATCGTAAAATTATTAATGGTATTAGTCTAATATGATAAACTATATTATTGGAAACACAAAAGAACATGATTTTTTTGAACCTGAATGTATTTATTGGTAAATTAGTTTTTTGTTAACTAAAACTCCCGTGAGAAGCTATTCTTGGGAGATTTTTTGTTTTACATCTCCTTTTTAGGAGAAATCAAATATTTTATCAGTATAAAAGAATCTTATCAGTAAAATAAAAACAAATTTATGGAGGAAATGAGCGTGAATAATCAATATTTAGATGGGCTAATGCGTCCAAAATCAGTTGCAGTTTTAGGTGCTTCAGCAGACCCTAAAAAAATCGGTCATAGTGTCTTAAAGAACATCATTGAAGGTGGATACGAGGGTAAGATTTACCCCATTAATCCAAAAGCCGATGAAATCTTAGGAATTAAATGCTATCCTTCATTATTGGATATACCTGGCGATATTGACGCTGCTGTTGTTACTATTCCTGCGAAATTTGTTCTGGATGCGATCGATGAAGCTGGTAAAAAAGGTGTTAAAGGTTTAATTGTTATCACTTCAGGTTTTGCTGAAGTTGGCAACAAAGAACTTGAACTGCAACTTGTCGCCAAAGCTCATGAGTATGGCATTCGTGTTCTTGGACCTAATATTGTCGGTACACTTTCAAATGCAGAAAAATTAAATGCTTCATTTGCACCATTATTACCTTTACCCGGTAAAGGTGCTCTTGTTTCTCAAAGTGGAGCTTTATTAATTGCGATTGATATGGCAACATTCACACGCCGCGTAGGTTTTGAGAAATTAATCTCCATTGGCAATATGTCTGATGTTGATTTTGCCGATCTCATAGAATGGCTCGACAAAGATGAATATACGAGCTGTATTTCACTTTATATTGAAGGTTTCAAAGATGGTCGAAAATTCATGGATGCTGCCAGGAAAGTAAGTAAACCAGTAATTGCGCTCAAAGCCGGCGTTTCTACTCATGGTGCTGCTGCAGCTGCTTCCCATACAGGTTCTCTTGCAGGTGCTGCAAAAGTATATGGTGCTGCTTTCCAACAGTCAGGCGTTGTTCAGGCATCCGATCTAGGTAATTTATTTGACCTTTCTCTTGCTCTTTCACTTCAACCACCAATGAACGGTGATAATTTATTAATTATTACCAATGGTGGTGGTGTTGGTGTATTGGCTACTGATGCGGCAGAACGATGCAATCTTCCTTTGAAATTTGCACCAAAGGATCTTCAGGAGGAACTCAAAAAGCACATGCCTCCCTTTGGTTCAGCAAAAAATCCCGTCGATTTAACTGGAATGGCTGGATACGATTGGTACCACGACACTGTTAAATTCTCATTTGGTCATGATTGGGTAGATGGTTTAGCAGTTTTATACTGTGAAACAGCTATGACTGAACCCATGGATATTGCTAAGGGTATCAAAAAAGCAATTGATGATTCAGGGATTAAAGGCAAGCCAGTGTGTGTATCATTTGTTGGTGGCGTAAAATCAGAAAAAGCTATGCAATGGCTGGTTGAAAATGGCATTCCTGCTTATGGCGGACCTGACCTGGCGATCAGTGCGTTATCAGCATTAAGAGAATACGCTCGAATGAAAGAGATAGTAACTGAACCAGAAGAAAAATTATCTGACCTAAATAAAGCAAAAGCCCTTTCCATTATTAAAGTTGCAAGGGAAGATGGACGCGACGCCTTAACTGAAATCGAAGCCAAACAGGTATTTGCTGCTTACGGTCTGCCAATAACAGAAACATTATTAGCCAAATCAGAAGAGGAAGCTGTTTTAATGGCTAAAGAAATCGGCTTCCCGATTGTCATGAAAATCGTCTCTCCAGAGATCTTGCATAAGTCAGATGCAGGTGGGGTTAAAGTCAATATCAAAGATGAAGCATCATGTCGGGATGCATATCAGACCATTCTTATGAATGCAAAAGCTTATAATCCTGATGCCAATATTCATGGAATTGCGATCCAGGAAATGGCACCTTGGGGTACTGAAGTGATCTTAGGCTCTGTAAACGACTCTACTTTTGGTCCAACAATGATGTTTGGTCTTGGTGGTATCTTCGTCGAAGTTCTGAAGGATGTGACCTTCCGAGTTGCTCCGGTAACTAAGAAATCTTCCTTGCGGATGATCAGTGAAATTCGTGGTGCACCTATTCTTGCTGGTGTACGCGGTGAAGCTCCCCGTGATCGCGAAGTCTTAGCTGAGACAATCAGCCGCTACGCCAATATGATTGTTGATTTATCCGATGAAGTCAGCGAATCTGACGCCAATCCTGTTCTTGTTTATGAAGAAGGAAAAGGTGTAAAAGTAGTTGACGCCCGAATTATCTTGAAAAAGTTATAAAAATTCCCTTAAATTATAAAGAGATTGGATCCATAAAATTCAATCTCTTTTAATTTATTTTTTTCCAAAGTATTTAGATACCTTTTCAATAATTAGTGGCCACATTGGCGGGTATCACCTTTATAATTAATCAGTAACCCCGTTTTTTGGGATGATGCGAATTTGGTTAACTTTTCAGGAGCTTTTCGTATGATCCAGTCCAGGGTTCACCAATACGGTTGTTTACCGAAATTTTAACATTGTTGAACTTTTGCGCAGTTTTTGCTGCCAGTAATGCGACTTGTGGCCAATCCTCAGTTATAAGAGCATTTTTCATCTGATTACTATATTGTAATGTCCATTCCCAATCAATTCTAAATCGATCAGCCTTTACCCAATAACCACGTTTTTCCCAGGCTGCAACAGAAATATCTACTGTTTGGAAGATATCATAGAGACCGGAAACAATATATGCAGCCAAATCTTTTGTTTGTTGATCAGGCTTGTTTTGTGTCATCAACTGTCGGATTGCTTTCACAATACTTTTGGTTAATTTTGTTCGTTCTTTTCCACTACTATCGGGGTTTATAACTCTTCCCAAGGACAACTCCTGCCTAAAAATAACCCTTATTATATCTGATTATTGACGCTCCGCCTTGTTACGCTTATAATTTGGTCGCTGTGGGGAAGTGCTGGAATTGGCAGACAGGCATGACTTAGGATCATGTGCCGAAAGGCGTAGGGGTTCAAGTCCCCTCTTCCCCACCATAAAAAATTTTTTTATAAAGGATTGTCGCTTTGAAAATTGAAACCATTCCCCAAGAAGATCATCAAGTAAAAATCGAAGCCGAATTCGAGGTCGAATTATTTGATAGCTTTAAACGTCGTGCAGCTCGAAAAATTGCTAAACAAGCAAAAATTCCTGGCTTCCGTCCAGGCAAAGCTCCCTATGATGTTGTATTGCGTATGTATGGCGAAGGTGTAATTAATGAAGAAGCCGTAGAGCTCTTAATTGATGAACAGTATGCCAAAGTACTGGATGAAGCTACTATTGAACCTTCAGGACCCGGAGCATTAAAGGAAATCGTCTCTATGGATCCATTGAAATTAAGTTTTTTGGTTCCTTTAAAACCGGAAATAGAATTGGGTGATTATAAGGATATTCAATTGGATTACAGCCCGGAAGCAGTATCTGAAAATGAAATTTCCGAATTCCTGACACGTCTCCAAAAAAATTATGCGACTGCAGAGCCTGTAGATCGAGCCATTGAAAATAGTGATCTTGTCTATTTCAAACTTAAAGGTATTGAAAATGAAGAGACAATTCTGGAAGAACTTCCCGTTCAATTCGTTATTGGCGATGATCAACAAAAAGATAATTGGCCATTTGAGAATTTCTCAAAGGAATTAATTGGCCTTAAAGAATCTGAAGACAAGGAAATTGAACATACTTTTGGGGAAGATGATGAAGATGAACGTTTTAAAGGAAAAACGATTAAATTTGTTGTAAATGTCCAATCCGTAAAAACATTATCGCTTCCTGAATTAAATGATGATTTCGCAAAATTACTAGGTCAATTCGAAGATTATGCTGCCTTAGAAAAAGCTGTTCGGGACCAGCAAGAATCTACCAAAAAACAAGAATATGATGAAAAATATTTCTCTGAGTTAATTGCAAAATACGCTGAACAGGCAACAGTCAAATTTCCTCCTTTTATGGTAGATGAAGAAATCGAACAAATATTGAAATCTTTAGAACGTGATTTGAAACAGCAGAATTTAGACCTGGAAACCTATTTAAAATTATTAAAAAAAGAAAAAGAAGAATATATTGAAGAGAATGTGAGACCGGCTGCCATAAACAGAGTCAAAAACTCTTTGATCATTGAAAAATTTGCACAGGAAGAGAAAGTTGAAGTACCAAAAGAAGATATTGATGGAATTATCAATGATACAGTTCAGATGCTTCACAATATGCCCGATCAAAAAGGAAAAAAAGCAAAAGTCACCAACGAAATGGTAAATAATGTTGCTTATAATGCGATTTCTCGATTATATAATCAAAGAACACTTGAAAAAATGAAAGCATTGGCAACCGGTGAATTACTACTAGAGGAAACCCAGGAAGCCGGGAAAGAGGTTGAAGAGGGTTTAGAGGGTGATACTGACATTGTTGTTGAAGAAAAAATCGAAGTAAGGTCGACTGAAACACAAGAATTAATCGAGACCTCAATTGCAGAGGAAGATGAAGATGATACAGAAGTTGTCGTTGAAGAAAAATTGGAAGTAGAATCTTCTGAAACAAATGACTTATCTGAAACTGAGGGAGAAGAAAACCCTAAAGAATAGAAAAGGAGTATAAACAGGATGTCAAATATACCTGAATTTTCATCTGTAATCCCGATGGTAATCGAATCATCAGGACGCGGAGAACGAGCGTACGATATTTTTTCATTGCTCTTAAAAAACAGGATCGTTATGTTAGGAACACCTATTAACGACCAGGTTGCTAATGTTATTGTCGCCCAGTTGCTCTTCCTAAGTCGGGAAGATCCGGAGGCAAGTATTCAAATGTACATTAACTCTCCTGGTGGACATATTTATGCTGGTCTGGCAATTTATGACACAATGAAAATGATTCCAAACAAAATCTCTACAGTAGCAGTAGGGATGACTGCATCATTCGGAACAGTCATTTTAGCGGCTGGCGAAAAAGGGCAGAGGTACGCTTTACCCCATGCAACTATTCATATGCATCAACCTTTGGGTGGTGCGCAAGGACAGGCTTCGGATATCGAAATTCAGGCAAAGGAAATATTGCGCCTCAAAGCTCGTCTTAATGAGATTATGGCAGAAAGCACTGGACAAACTATCGATACCATCGAACATGATACCGAAAGAGATTATTATCTCAGTTCAGAACAAGCAGTCACCTATGGTTTGGTTGATAAAGTGCTTGAAGTACCTGTAAAAAAGTAAAGAAGAAATGAGACAAAATCAAGCCGGACAGCTGTAAGCCATCCGGCTTGATTCTTTATTAATGATGATGACAATTAAAATTAAGGCATTAATTTTTGATATGGATGGTGTTCTGTGGAGTGATCAAACACCAATTGTTGATTTGGATTGGGTTTTTAAGCAATTAGACCAACACCAAATTAAATATACTTTTGCAACGAACAACAGTACAAAAACCCCCGTTGAATATTGTAAAAAGCTAAATCATTTCAATGTCAAGGTAAATGAAGATCACATTTTTACATCTGGAACAACACTCGGAAAAATGTTGAAAGAAAAATATCCATCAGGGGGTCCTGTTCATATTTTAGGGGAAAACGGATTGCGAGAACCGTTAACAACTTCTGGATTTTATCAGTCTGATCAAAAAATTCTTGCAGTTGTCGGTGGTTTGGATCGCCAGATTACTTATGAAAAACTTAAAAATGCCACTCTTCAATTACAAAAAAATGTAGATTTTTATTACACAAACGCTGATTCCACATTCCCTACACCAGAAGGAAAAATCCCGGGAGCTGGCTCAATCCTGGCTGCTTTAGAAACTGCCAGTGGTAAAAAAGCAATTCTGGCGGGCAAACCAGAGCCAAAGATGTTTGAACATGCCTTATCTTTATTGAAGACATCGCCAGAATCAACATTGGTAATTGGAGATCGAATTGATACCGACATTTTAGGAGGAATTCGAGCAAATTGCAAAACTGCTCTCGTTCTTTCTGGAATTTCAACGGAATCCGACCTGACGAAATTTTCCTACAAACCTGATCTAATCCACAAGAATTTGGTTGACCTGGTGAATTTTCTTATTACAAATAATTGGGATTTTGCACAATGAAACGAAATTTATATGATTTATCTTTTGAACTAGTCGAGAAATTATTGGTCGAAGAATTAAAAGAACCTGCCTTTCGGGCTAAACAAATCTGGGAAGGTGTATACAAAAATCTCTGGTATAAACCAGAAGAATTTTCGAATATACCAAAGAAATTACGGGAAAAACTATGGGAATTAGTCGAGTTCCAATCTATTTCGCCCATAAAAACGCTGGAATCTAATGATCAGGAAACTACTAAAATCTTATTTCAATTAAATGATCATAAGGCGATTGAGACAGTATTAATGAAATACGATAATCGTAATACACTTTGTATCTCTACGCAGGCCGGTTGTGCAATGGGTTGTGTGTTTTGTGCAACAGGCCAAATGGGCTTCAAAAGACATTTGTCTGCAGGGGAGATTATCGAACAAGTTCTGTTTTTTGCGCGGGTATTAAAATTACAAGATGAAAAAGTCACTAATATCGTTTTAATGGGTATGGGTGAACCATTTCATAATTATGATGCGACAATGGCTGCGATTAATCGATTGAGTGATCCAACAGGCTTAGGGCTGGGAGCCAGACGGTTTACAGTCTCCACAGTTGGCCTGGTTCCAATGATACGACGTTTTGCAGATGAGGATCGTCAAACAAATCTGGCTATCAGCCTGCATGCAGTAGATGATGCAGAAAGAAGCCAATTAATGCCAGTCAATAAGAAATACCCGATTAAAGAAGTCATGGAAGCTTGTAAATATTATGTTCAGAAAACCAATCGCAGGATTACGTTTGAGTGGGCGTTGATTGCAGGTAAAAACGATAGTGAAAAAACTGCTCAGGATTTGGCCAATTTGCTCAAAGGATTATTGTGTCATGTAAATGCGATCCCATTAAATCCCACAAATCAATTCATTTACCAGGCATCCAACAAAGAACAAACTCAAAAATTTCAGAAAGTGTTGGAGAAAAATGGAATTCCCTGCACTATACGTCTTCGCAGAGGAATAGATATAAATGCAGGTTGTGGACAGTTGGCCATTCATCATCCAGAATGACCTTATGATATAATCTCACGCTATGGCAGATTTAATTAATAAATGGAAGTTGGGGCTGGAACGTACCAGAAAAGTAGCCTTTGGCCGAATTGCAAACTTTTTTGGCGCAACAGAAATAACAATCGACACCTGGGATGAGTTGGAATCAATGCTGATTCAAGCAGACATTGGTATTGATACAACTAGCACAATCATCTCAGAATTAATTAAAAAAGTGGACATCGAAGGGATTACAACAACAGAAGATTTACGGAAATATCTGGCAATCGAACTTCAATCGAAACTTATTATGCCTGAAATACCCGATTTTTCACCACATAAACCAGCAGTAATCCTTGTTGTAGGGGTAAATGGATCTGGTAAAACGACTACCCTCGCAAAATTAGGGAAAAAATATAAAGATCAGGGCAATAAAGTTCTTTTTGCTGCAGCAGATACATTTCGTGCAGCTGCAGTAGAACAATTGGAAGTTTGGGGAGAACGGCTTGATATTCCAGTAATATCGGGTCAACCAAATGCCGATCCAGGTTCTGTGGCATATGATTCAGTTCAGGCTGGAATTTCTAAACAATTTGATCTTGTTTTTGTTGATACCGCTGGACGTTTACATACCAGATTTAACCTGATGGAAGAATTAAAAAAAGTTAATCGTGTTATAGATAAAGCATTGCCTGGGGCTCCCCATGCAACATGGCTTGTGTTGGATGCAACAACAGGCCAAAATGCGCTGATGCAAGCACGAGCTTTTAAGGATGCAGTCAATATTAGCGGTGTAATTCTTACCAAACTGGATTCATCGGCAAAAGGCGGAATGGCTTTTGCGATCCAGAAAGAACTTAATCTTCCAATCTTATTTGCCGGTCTTGGAGAAAAACCAGAAGATTTTCAAGAATTTAGCCCTGGCGCATTTGTGGATGGTTTAATAAATTAACTTTGGAGTAATTAATGCAAGACATAATTGATCGATTGGCAAATTATATTGTCAAAATAAATGATCTCCTGGAGCATCTTTGACTTACCGGAGAAGAAATCAAAACTTGTTGAGTTTGAAAAATTAGCTGAAAATCCTACCCTATGGGATGATCAGGATAAAGCTCAAGGGATCTTAAAACAAATCGTAGCGCTCCGGGAAGAAATTCAGGAACTAGAAGAGCTAAATCAAAAAATAATTGATTCACATGATTTGGCTCAAATGAACGATGAGTCTATTCGTCCAGACCTTGAAAGCGAAATAATCGTAATTGAGAAATTGCTGGATCAATTAGAATTAAGTACCCTGCTTTCAGAAAAATATGATCATGGAAATGCTCTTCTAGCAATCCACGCTGGTGCTGGAGGAACTGATTCGCAAGATTGGGCAGAAATACTCGAGCGTATGTATCTGCGATGGGCAGAAAAAAATAACTTCAATGCAGAAATCCTCGACCGTTCGGTTGGTGAAGAAGCAGGGATTAAAAGTGTCACGATTGCAATCAATGGCAAATATGCTTATGGGTACCTGAAATCTGAAAAAGGTGTTCATCGTCTCGTGAGATTGTCTCCATTTGATGCAGCTCATCGCCGTCATACATCATTTGCACAAGTTGAAATTTTACCGGACTTAAATTTGGATGAAATACCAATCCATATTCCCCAAGAGGACGTACGTATTGATGTCTTTAAATCTTCAGGGGCTGGTGGTCAAAATGTTCAAAAAACCAGCACAGCCATTCGATTGGTTCATATTCCAACCGGTATTATTGTCACCTGTCAAAATGAACGCTCTCAGCTACAAAATCGAGAGAATGCATTTCGGGTATTAAAAGCAAAATTACTTGAGATCAAGCGGGAAGAGCAAGAAAAAGAATTATCCGGATTTCGAGGGGCTTATCAAAAAGCTGAATGGGGAAGTCAAATCAGATCTTACATTCTTCATCCTTATCAACTTGCAAAGGACCATCGAACCGATCATGAAGCCGGAAATGTTAACGCTGTCTTGGATGGAGACTTGAATAGTTTTATTGAAGCATATCTCAAATTTTCAATCAACTAATTTTTTTTCAAGTTAAGAAAAAATCATACCTCAATAACCCATGAGATATGATTTTTATATTTAATATAATTGAATTCTTAATCCAACACAGCTGCTAATTCAATTAAAGCTTTATCAAGTGTTTTCTTATTGGCAACAACCTCTTCTAATGGAGTATATGTAATTTTTGAATGTATCCATCCAGTTAAAACACCATAGTTACCATTCGCCATAGCCTCAACTGCACCTGATCCTAACCGGCTTGCCAGAATTCTGTCATATGCTGAAGGATCCCCACCTCTTTGGATATGGCCAAGGATCGCTACACGCAAATCAAACCCTAACGTTTCCTGATGTTCTTTAAAATGATTGGATAATTTCTCAGCATTATACTCAGCCCCTTCTGCAACGATAACGATTGCATGCGCTTTCCCCTTTTCATACGCTTCACCTATTTTTTTTGCAATTTCCTCCGGATTGGTTGGAACCTCAGGAATAATAACTGCTTCTGCACCACCAGCCAGTGCTGTCATAAGTGCCAGATACCCACAATCGCGTCCCATAACTTCCAAAAGAAAAGCACGCTGATGAGAAGATGCAGTAATTTTCAAACGGTCAACCGCTTCCAATGCAATATTTAAAGCTGTGTCGACACCAATTGTAATTTCTGATCCATACAAATCATTGTCTATCGTTGACGCTACGCCAACCACTGGAAAGCCTAATTGAAATAATTTATACGAACCCGTTTGAGATCCATTTCCCCCAATAACTATCAATCCTTCAATTCCCATAGAATTTAGATTTCTAATTGCTTTCTTTTGACCTGAATCGGTTTTGAATTCTAGCGATCGAGCACTCCCCAGCATTGTGCCACCTCTTTGCATAATTCCACCAACATCTCTTGGACCTAATTGAATGAAATTTCCAGACAGTAAACCAGAATACCCATTTTTGATCCCGTAAACTTCCCATCCTTTTGATGCCCCTGACCTGACAACAGCGCGAATAGCTCCATTCATACCAGGCGCATCACCACCACTCGTCAAAACTGCAATTTTCTTCATAGGAATTTCCTCCCAGATATTGGTAAATAATTAGAAAATTCTATCACAAATTTTTTACACTGAACCTATGTTCATTTTGTTGTTAACAATAAAATAAAAAAATCATGACAGTTAAGATATAAATTTATGTACTCTTACAGTATAAATCTTTTTCAAAATTATGTAATATTACGATGGTTAACATTTCTTAAATTAAAAGGTTTACACAATCAATATAATAAATCATTGCGATTCTTAAGAAACCGTACAAAGGGTTTATATGACTGATTTTAGAATAATAAAACATCCAATTTTAAAAATTCCGGAAACAACCAGTATAAATTTCTATTGGAATGGTAATATTTTACAGGCAATAAAGGGTGAGACAATTTCAGCAGCTCTTTTTGCCAATGGTATTCGTGTTTTTGGTCATCATTACAAAGATCATTCACCACAAGGAATTTTCTGTGCCAATGGTCAATGTTCTCAATGCATGGTCATGGTGAATGGAATACCAATAAAAGCATGTATGGAAGAAGTAGGAGAAGGAATGTCAGTTGAGCCACTCAATGGTTTTCCTGTCCTGCCAAAAGTTGATGACCCAATAGAAATGGATCATATTCACGAATTGAGTATTCCATTATTAATCATTGGTGGTGGTCCTGCTGGCTTGTCCGCTGCTTTGGAACTGGCGGAATTAGGTATTCAAGCCATTTTAATTGATGATAAACACCACCTTGGGGGAAAACTGGTCTTGCAAACCCATCGTTTTTTTGGTTCGACACAGGCTGTCTTTGCAGGCACACGCGGTATAGATATAGCAACAAAATTAGAAGACGAGTTGAGAACCTATTCATGTGTTGATATTTGGTTAAATTCAACCGCTTTGGCTGTTTTTTCTGACAAGAAAGTCGGTGTTTTAAAGGATGGAGAAACATATATTCTGATAAAACCCGAAATACTATTAGTAGCTTCTGGTGCCAGAGAAAAATTTATTACATTCAAAGGGAATACACTACCAGGGGTTTATGGTGCTGGAGCTTTCCAAACCCTGGTTAATCGTGATCTTGTTCGACCTGCTGAAAAATTATTCATAATTGGAGGAGGAAATGTTGGTCTAATTACTGGATATCACGCTTTGCAGGCAGGAATTGGTGTAGTTGGATTGGTAGAAGCTTTGCCAGAGTGTGGCGGATATAAAGTCCATAAAGATAAATTATTACGAATGGGTGTTCCAATCCTCACTTCTCACACCATTATCAGCGCAAACGGTAATGACAAGGTCGAATCCGTTACGATTAGTCAGGTAGATAATAAATTTCAACCAATTATAGGAACTGAAAAATCATTTGAGTGTGACAGCATTCTTGTCGCAGTCGGATTAGATCCTGTTGATGAATTTTACAAAAAAGGAATGGAATACGGGATTACAACATTTGTGGCTGGTGATGCTGAAGAAATAGCAGAGGCATCTGCAGCAATAATTGCTGGAAAAATTCGTGGCAGAGAAATCGCAAGAGCATTTGGTATTCAGGTTGGTGAAGTACCTGATTCCTGGTATCGCACATCTGAAATCCTCAAATCAAAACCAGGAGCCAATAAGAAAATTGAACTTCCTGAATTTGAAGAAGGAGTCTTTCCCATCATTCATTGCACCCAGGAAATACCCTGCAACCCGTGTGCTGATCTTTGTCCACATGGTCTGATATACATAGACCAAAAAGATATCCGCAGTGTACCAATTTTTTTAGGTAATGGCTTTTGTTGTGAAGTGTGTGAACAATGTGTGGCTGGATGTCCCGGATTAGCTATCACCCTGGTTGATTACAGAAACAATCTGGAAATGCCAACAGTTTCAATTCCCTATGAATTCAATCGCGATCCTATCCAGGAAAAAGATGTAGTAATGGCTATGGACACAGAAGGAAATCCTTTAGGTGAATATGAAGTTATGTCTGTTCATTCAATTCCTTCCAGCGATAGAACTTTGGTTGTTCATGTGCAAACCCCCCGAGAAACCGCAATCAAAATAGCAGGAATAAGGATGCAGGAAAGTCAAATCACGCATCCAATGGACCATTATATTCAGCATGTAGATGATGATATGATCGTTTGTCGTTGTGAACGAGTAAAAGCAGGTGAAATTCGATCGCTTATCCGCCAAGGGATTAGGGATTTTAATGAAATTAAAACGGTGACGAGAGCCGGTATGGGATCCTGTGGTGCGAAGACTTGTGCATCAATTATTAAACGAATTTTCAGAGAAGAGGGTATCTCGGAAGATGAGGTTACTGATCAAACAAAAAGACCTTTATTTATGGAAGTTCCATTGGGATTATTTGTAGGAATAAACAAAGATGAGGAACAAATAGATGAGTGAGATGAATTTTCAACATTTTGATGTGATAATCATTGGTGCAGGTTCTATTGGGGCTCCTACGGCATTTTTTCTCGCTAAATCCGGCTTAAAAACACTTGTGCTTGATAAATTCCCTAGTGTTGGACAAGGCTCTTCAAAACGCGCAATTGGAGGGATACGGGCAACCCACTCTGATCCTGCAAAAATTCGATTGTGTCTACGGTCATTGGAGATATTTTCATCCTGGAAAGAAGTTTATGGGGATGATATAGATTGGTTTCAGGGTGGATATACATTTGTTGCATATCGGGAACAAGAAGAGAAGACCCTGAAGAACCTTTTACGTAAACAAAAAGAATTTGGTTTGAATATTAATTGGCTTAACAAAAAAGAATTTATTGAGATTGTTCCTGATATCAACTCAAATGGATTATTAGGTGGGACATTTTCTCCAGATGATGGGAGTGCATCACCTTTATTAGCAACACATGCTTTTTATCGACGTGCAACCCAACTGGGAGCAGAATTTCATTTTAATGAAGATGTTCAAGAAATAATTATTGCGAATGGAAAAATTATTGGAGTAAGGACAAATAATTCGACGTATGGTACAGATGTTGTTATTAATGCAGCCGGACCTTGGGCAAAGTATGTATCGAAACTGGTAGATGAAGAAACCCCGGTTGAACCGGATAGTCATGAAGCAGCCATCACGGAATCTGTCTCTCATTTCTTAAATCCAATGGTAGTTGATATCCGATCACAACCAGGTTCATCCAATTTTTATTTTTACCAGCATTCGACCGGACAAATCATTTTTTGTATTACGCCAAAACCCAATATTTGGGGATTTAATGTAGAAGAAACAAGCGAATTTCTACCTATGGTGGCTAAAAGAATGATAGAAGTTATGCCGAGATTGAAAAATATACGCGTTCGGAGGACATGGCGCGGTTTGTATCCGATGACTCCCGATGGATTTCCGATTATTGGTTGGTCAAACAAAACAAATGGATTTTTATTGGCAGCTGGCAGTTGTGGACAGGGATTCATGTTGGGACCGGGAATGGGTGAGCTATTACAACGGTTCGTCACCAATGAATTGACCGAACAAGACCATGAAATTTTGCCTTATGTATCCCCGTACCGAGATTTTAGTGGCCAGGAGTTATTAAAATAATTTTTCTATACAAATTAGAGAATCAAAAAAATTGCACTTAATCTTAGATCTGTTTGGTTATTCTGAAAGTCCGAAATACTTGACAACACCATAATATTTTCATTTTCTTGGATATAATCTACCAGGAGAGAATACCATATGAAAATTGAAGTATTAATGGACTCATTACCAGAAAACTATAATTTCGTAGACCGCGAAATGGTTATGAAAGCCTATAAATTTGCAGAAAAAGCGCACGAAGGCCAAACGCGTGTCTCCGGTGAGCCTTATGTAACCCATTGTGTTTCAGTAGCAGCGATTCTGGCTGAACTCAAAGTTCCCCCAGCAGTAGTGATTGCTGGTTTACTGCATGATACAGTTGAAGATAGTCCGACGACAACTTTAGATGTAAAGAATAATTTCGGTGAGGAAATTTCAAGATTGGTAGATGGCGTTACCAAGCTAACCAATCTTCCAAGGGTTTCACGGGGAGACCAGATATCAAAGCCCCATAAGGATTCTGATTTTGATGATTTGAATGATGAACATGATTTATCAGAGGATATCTTTCCATCGATTCGGGATCGAAAAAAAGACCTTAGCAATGAAACACTAAGAAAAGTTTTTCTGGCAATGGGGGATGATATCAGAGTTGTCTTAATTAAACTGGCTGACCGTCTTCATAATATGCGCACACTCGGTTATATGCCTGAAGCTAAAAGGAAAAGGATCGCACAGGAGACATTGGATATCTTTGCCCCGCTAGCGAATCGACTTGGTATTTGGCAAGTTAAGTGGGAATTAGAAGATCTTGGTTTTCGGTATGTGAATTCTGAAAAATATAAAGAAATCGCAAATAATCTATCAATTCGTAGAGGTGATCGGGAACAGGAAATCAACCAAATTGAAGATAATTTACGTCGCATATTATTGAATGCTGGCATTAAGAATGTAGAAATATCTGGAAGATCAAAACATATTTACTCCATTTATAAGAAAATGGTCGAGAAAGACAAACCTTTTGATATGGTACTGGATTTACGCGGGCTACGTTTGATTGTTGACGATGTTCCAAGTTGTTATGCCGCTTTAGGTGTGATCCATACCCACTGGCGGCCAATTCCACATGAGTTTGATGATTACATTGCGGCGCCGAAAGATAATTTCTACCAGAGTTTGCATACTGCCATCATTTATGAAGATGGAAAGCCCCTCGAAGTTCAAATTCGAACTTCAGAAATGCACCAAAATGCTGAATTTGGTATAGCTGCACATTGGCGATACAAAGAACGTGGACCTCGCGATCAAACATATGAACAACGCATTAATTGGTTACGCCGGCTAATGGAATGGCGTCAGGAAGTTGAAGACGCCCAGGAATTTGTTGATGGCATGAAAAGTGATGTATTCCAGGATCGCGTTTACATCTTCACACCTCGAGGAGACATTATTGACCTTTCATCTGGCGCTACACCCATTGATTTTGCTTACCACGTGCATACTGAAATTGGAAATCGCTGTCGTGGTGCAAAAATAAATGGAAAATTGGTCTCATTGGATTATGCTCTCAAAACAGGTGATCAAGTTGAGATTCTAACCGCAAAACAGGGAGGACCTAGCCGAGATTGGTTGAATTCAAATTTAGGTCTGGTTAAAACGCAAAGAGCAAAATCGAAAATTAGAAACTGGTTTAAAAAACAAGATCGTGATCAGAATGCATCTCAAGGCAAGATCATGTTAGAACGTGAAATCAAAAGATTAGGTCTAAAAACATCCAGTTTGGAAGAACTATTACCTAATTTCGATCTGAAAAAACTGGAAGATTTATTTGTTGGAATCGGGTGTGGAGATATATCAATCAGTCGGATTGTCAACCAATTAATCGACACAGAGCCGGGGGCTGAAGATCCATTATTAATTCCTAAACCCCCTTCAGATAAACCAATTTCAAGTGATTCAATCACAGTCCTGGGTTTGAAAGGATTATTAACCGTACTGGCTCGATGCTGCAAGCCAGCACCAGGAGACGACATTGTTGGGTATATAACTCGTGGACGCGGGGCGACAATTCATCGGGCAGATTGTCCTAATATGTTACGCTTGAATGATCGTGAAAGAATAGTAAAAGTTTCATGGGGAGAACTGCAGAAAACATATCCGGTAGCTATCCAGGTAAAAGCATATGATCGCCAGGGATTAATGGGAGATATTTCCAATGTTTTAAGCTCAGAGGGTGGAAATCTTATTGACATTGAACTCAAAGTTTCACATAATTTAGCAACTATTAAGTTGGTTGTAGAAGTGAGTGATATTTCTCAATTAAGTCGATTACTGACAAGAATTGAAAACTTACCTAATGTAATGGAAGCTTACCGGATGCGATCATCATAACAACGAGGATGAAATTTGGAAAAATTAATATCAGTTGAGGCAGCAAAGAAGATTATTCTGGAAAAAGTAAAGATAAAAGAAGGATCTTTTTTCCCCTTACATCAAGCCCATGGAAGAATCTTATCTCAAGATATTTATGCTGAAATAAATTTACCTCCATTTGATAATTCAAGCATGGATGGATTTGCAGTTATAGCAAAAGATGTGATGAATGCAAGTTATCAGGATCCAGTGGAACTGGAAATTATAGAAGACATCTCTGCAGGTTCTAATCCGAAATTAAAAGTAAATTCAGGTCAGGCATCCAGAATCATGACAGGTGCTCCCATGCCGTTTGGTTCGAATGCAGTAGTTCCGGTTGAATTTACTAATTTTTCAGACCGGTATGCTCAACAGGCTCTACCAAAAACAATTCTAGTTAACAAAACCATTAAACCTGGAGATTATATCCGGCCTCAAGGTCAGGATATTCAAATTGGAGAAAAATTATTTTCCAAAAGCCATAAATTACGTGCACAGGATCTAGGTGTTCTTGCAGCTCAAGGAATTGATAAGGTTCCAACGATTCAACAACCATTGGTAGCGCTTTTATCTTCTGGTGATGAACTCATTCAACCAGGAGAAGTACTGCATCCAGGAAAAATCTATGACTCAAATTCGATAACAATAAGAACATTAATTGAGTCATTCGGTGCAAAAGTGGTCGATCTCGGCGTTGCTAAAGATAATTATCAGGATATAAAGGATAAATTTCAAAAAATCACAGACTTGAAATTCGATTTAATCGTTTCAACAGCTGGCGTCAGTGTCGGGGTTTATGATTACATTCGCGATGTTATCCTTGAAGATGGAAGTTTAAATTTTTGGAGGGTAAATATTCGACCAGGAAAACCACTGACATTTGGTGAGTATAAAAGTGTTCCCTATTTTGGATTACCTGGGAATCCGGTGTCTGCTTTTGTATCAGCATTAATTTTTATTAAACCTTTTATTAATAAATTTCTGGGATTAAGTGAAAACATTATTCTTAATTCAGCAATTTTAAAGGAAGATCTTGAATCTGACGGTAGAGAAAGTTATTTAAGGGCAATAATAGATCATCAAGAGGGAACTTATATTGCAAAATTAGCAAGCCACCAGGGCTCTGGAAATTTATTTTCATTAGTTTATGCAAATGCTTTACTGATTATTCCTGCTGGTGTAAAATCCGTGCCTAAAGGGAAACCGGTAAAATTCTTTTGGATCTAATAGAAAAATGATGATAAAAAAAGCCACAATTATTATTGCATTCCTTGGCTTGGTGGATGCAATTTATCTGACAATAATTAAATTGACAGACAATAAAGCATTGTGTATACAAGGAGTTGGTGATTGCTGGTCGGTCAATAATAGTCGTTATTCTGAATGGAACGGAATACCAATATCATTTTTTGGAATTCTGGCATATTTAAGTATAATTTTGATACTTTCCACACAAAATAAATTTAAATTTTTCACAGAATTTGGAAGCATATTTGTTTTTGGAATTGCTCTTTCAGGCTTTTTATTCTCAATTTACTTGACATACTTGCAATTTGCTGTTATTAAAGCGGTTTGTCCTTTTTGCATCATTTCTGCAATAACGATGATGACCGTTTTTATACTATCACTTATTAACTTAACAAAAGAACAACCAATGACTAATTTAGACCAAAATTGATATATCAGGAGGAATTATTAAATGCCAAAAATTCGATGTCATTATGAGGATTGTGAATTCATAGATGAAGGTTTCTGTTCTGCAGCATTGATAGAACTTGACCCGGATAAAGGATGCATTACTTACACACCCTCTGCAGATTCAATCCCTGAGGAACCCTGGGACAATGACGATGAAGATGAAGCGGATGAATGGGGTGAACTAACCAGTTTAGAGGAGGAAGATGAAGACGACTGGTTAGATGAAGATGAAGAATACTAATATCAATAGAAGCAGCTGTAATGGCTGCTTTTTAGCCTTATAGCAGTTGTGGCGGTGATTTGACCGCCACATTTGCTAGCTGGGGGTAGAGGATTTGAACCCCTACATACTGATCCAGAGTCAGTTGTCCTACCATTAGACGAACCCCCACCGACGAAAAGTTTATCACATTCAGATTTCATTGTACAGGGCACTTTAATACTTTTTCATTCATTTTTCTTGAACCCTGAATAACATCCAAAACTCAAGTCTATCTATTCATCAGGTTTCAAGTAACCGGATTGCATCGGTAATTCTCGATATTACTTTTTCACGACCGATGATTTCCATTGATTCAAATAAAGGCGGGCTTACCATTCTTCCAGTAACAGCTACGCGCAATATTCCAAATACCTGACCGGGTTTATATCCTAATTTTTCAACCAATTCCCGCATTGGGGTTTCTAAAGTAGTATGTTTTACATCTGGAAATTTTGAAATGATTACAAAAATTTCCTTTAGAATCATCAACGAGTCTGATTGTGTTGTGTTTTTTGCTATCAAATCTTCACGATTAACTGTTATTTCTTCCTCAAATAAGAATCCTGCCAGATCAGGCGCATCTTCTAATGTTTGCAAACGTTCTTGAATGATTGGTGTTAACATACTAAGTTTTTCTTCACTGGGGTTAATTCCTTTTTCCAGAAAGAATGGTTTAATTCTCCCGGATAATTCAGAAATGCTCAAATTCCGGATATGCAAACCATTAAAATAATCAAATTTTGTGAAATTAATGGCTGCCGGAGAAGGATTAAGTTTTTCCAGGCTAAATTTTTCTATAAGGTCGTTCATCAGGAAAAATTCTGTATGATCGTCATAGCTCCACCCCATCAAAGCAATCCAATTAATGATTGCTTCCGGAAGATATCCCAATTCAAGTAAATCTTTGATAAAAATCGATTTACCATCTTTAGCTAAATCAATCGCTTCCCGTTTGCTCATTTTTCCCTTGCCAGAAGGTTTCAGAAAAACACTCAAATGTACCCATACAGGCTCTTCCCACCCAAAAGCACGATGAATCAGGCTGTGAAGAGGGAATGTCGGTAACCACTCAGAACCTCGGAGAACATGAGTTATTTTCATCAAATGGTCATCAACCGGGGCTGCTAAATGATATAAAGCAAATCCATCTGATTTTACAATGATGGAATCGTCAAGTGAATTATTTTCAACTATAATATCGCCTCTGAGATGATCACGAACACTGGTTGTTCCCGTTTTTGGCATTTTGAATCGAATCACATAACTTTCACCATTTTTAATTCGTAGATCCGCTTCGGTTAAGGAGATATTTCTGCAGGTTCCATCATATTTTGCCTGAATTTTATTGCTAATTTGTTCTTCTCTGATCTTTTGAAGTCTATCCTGGGTACAGAAACAATAGAAAGCATGATCATTTTCTATCAGTTGTCTGGCATATTTTTGATAAATTTCTTTTCTTTCTGATTGTCTGTAGGGTCCATAATCCCCACCAACATCTGGTCCCTCATCCCATTCTAATCCTAGCCATCGCAATCCATCAATTAACTCCTGTTCAGCACCTGTAACATACCTTTTTTGATCTGTATCTTCTATTCTTAAAATGAATTGTCCCCCGGTTTGTTTTGCTAATAAATAATCATATAACGCAGTTCTTGCACTTCCTAAATGCATATGCCCTGTTGGTGAGGGTGCAAATCGTACGCGGGCTGGTTTCATTTTTTATCTCCAATCGCTTAATCTCTATGTCTATGCGCAGCTACGCTCTCCACAAATCCAATTCCTAATAACAAAGAGGCTAATGAACTGCCACCATAACTGATAAAAGGTAATGTCAGACCTGTAACAGGAATTACATTTAAATTCACGCCAATATTAACAGCCATTTGAAAAAAGAGCAACGTCCCTACGCCATACGCAATTAATTGTCCAAACATATCCGATGCCTTTTGTCCTACACGAAAACACCGGTAAATAACAAAAACTAAAATCACCATCACAAATATGGTTCCCACAAATCCAAATTCATGCGCCATAGATGAAAAAATAAAATCAGTATGCCGGACTTTTAAAAATCGCAATTGTACCTGCGAGCCCTGACCATATCCCATTCCAAATAATCCGCCGGAACCGATCGATATTTTTGCTTGATCAACATTATATGTTTCTCCATATCTTGCGTTCGGATCAGGAAAAAGGAAATTTAAAACTCGGTCTTGTTGATAACCTTCCAAAAAATTAAATCCAATGATTCCAATTAAAATGCCAATGCTCAGGAAAATTAATAAATATTTGAATGGCAGACCAGCATACCATAAAAGTGAGAACCAGATCACAAAGATTACAATGGACATACTAAGGTTCGGTTGGATAAAAATCCATAAAACGACAAAAGCTGTAATCATGAAGCTCTTAAATATCCAGTTCAGGTTTTTTTCCTGATCCTGGGTTTTATAAAAATAATCTGCCAGGATTACGATCATAATCGTCTTTACAAGCTCAGATGGCTGAATTAATATCACTCCCGTGTCAAACCACCTGGCAGACCCATAAACCGCTGTTCCGATAACATAAATTCCCATGAGTAATAAGACTGATACGATGTACATGATTCTTGTTAAGGAGGATAGATATCGGTAATCAATAAAAGAAGTAAGAAATAAGACAGCAACTCCACCAACAACAAAAATAACCTGTCTGGAAACTGAGTTGGATATTTGTTCATTACCAGCTATCGCTGACTGAATCATCGCTATGCCAAAAATACATAAGATTAACACTCCCCCTAATAACAAATAATCAAACTGTTGCCAAAATTCTCTTTTTAACATTAGATCATTAATTGATTGCTATCTTGTCATTTCATCATCGCGGTAAGGGTGTCTTTGGCGGGTATCACCACCAATAACCCACCAACTCCGGTTTATTGAGATGATACCTTAACGTCTCCGGTTTTGAGAAGGGGTAATAGGAATGTCTGCAATTAATCTATGCTCATTGCCTTCTTGAGTCATATTTATCTTGACCTTATTCGGTTCAATTTTTATATATTTGGAAATCACATCAATTAATTCATTCTTCAAATTTTCCAGTTGGCCTGGAGTTATATCAGTTCGATCGTGAATCAGTACCAACTTCAATCTTTCTTTTGCAGTGTTAGCACTCTTCTTCTCTTTTTTGAAAAGTTTCTCGAGGAAATTATCCATCAATCACCTCTAATCTTCATCAATTTAGCCAATCGATTGATCAACCCATGATTCGTTTCCAAATTCATAAATGGAACCTCCTCACCAAGCAATCTTTTAGCTATATTTCGGAAAGCCTGACCAGCTCTGGAATTATTTGCAAATGTGACCGGTTGGCCACGATTGGAGGCTACAATCACCGATTCATCTTCAGGGATTACCCCAATAAGGTTGATTGCCAGAAGCTCAAGCACATCTTCTGTACTGAGCATATCTCCTCTTTTCGTCAATGCGAGATTAACCCGATTTAAAATTAGTTGAGCAGGTCCTTTTTCCTCAGCTTCTACCAATCCGATTATACGATCTGCATCGCGCACAGAGGATACCTCTGGATTTGTCACCACAATAACCATATCAGCAGGTGCAAGAGCATTTCGAAATCCCCGCTCAATTCCTGCAGGTGAATCAATTATGATCCAGTCCATCTCGTCTCGAATTTCCTCACATAATCGAATCATGTCGCTTGGAGAAACAGCGCTTTTATCTCTTGTTTGGGCAGCTGGAATTAAGAATAGATCTGGTAATCGTTTATCTCTGATCATAGCTTGTCGAATTCTACAGCGACCTTCAACAACATCTACCAGATCATAAACGATTCGATTTTCTAATCCCAGGATTACATCCAAATTTCTCAAGCCAATATCCCCATCAATACAAACCACTTTTTGGTTTTCCTGTGCCAATGCAACTGCTAAATTTGCTGTGGTAGTTGTTTTACCAACCCCACCTTTTCCACTAGAAATTGTTACAACTTTTGCACTCATTAATTATTAATTACCTCGATTTTGGATTCCATGTTTCTGCAACAACCTGTCCTGAAATTATTTTTGCAACCTCAGGTTGTGGTTTTCCTTTTCTTTTTGGAGAAATAGCGATGATACCTGCAATTCTAAGCTGGGTTGGATTTAGATCCAATGCACACACAACTGCATCTTCATTGCCTTCTGTTCCAGCCTGTACAACTCCCTGACACTTACCCCAAATAATAATACTGCCACCTGCGATTATTTCTGCACCTGGATTTACATCACCAAGGATCGTGATATGTCCATTCGAAACAACTTTAAAACCAGATCGTATTGTTCTTCGAAGAAAGATAGCATCATCACCGGATAAAGAAGAATCATTTGATTTGATTATTCTTTCAGGTTTAGGAACTGATATCCTGGTTGCCAAACCCAAATCCTGGGCTGTCATTTCGGTGATAGGAGAATTTGATAATATTGCCCATAAGGAAATGCTTTTATCGGCAAGGCGATCCCGTAAAATCCCTAGCTCCGCTGCATGAAGAATACGATTTCCAACATCTAAAGCTAATTTTGCTCCTTTGAAAAAATTCTCTTTTTCGATTATTTTTTCCATCAGTGAAATTAGAATAGTTGGCCAATCCCCTTCACCCAGCGTTACTAATAAGCCTTCACGAATTCCTTTTATTTGTATCGTTTCTGGTTGTCTCAATTGTAAATATCCATTATTCAATTTTTTCAAAGATTAAATTATAGCATTAAGCACATTCTAGATTAATTATTCTGTAATCCTTGATCAACAGCTTTTAAAGCAAAATATGTTTCCAAAACTTTTCTTACAACTGGACCACCTAAAACAGCACCTTCATCCCCGTCATAAACAAATGCTACAACGACGATTTCTGGATCATCATATGGTGCATATCCAACATACCAGGCATGTGCCGGCCAACTTCCGGGAAAACAAATATTCTTCTCCTGAGCAACATTGTCACAGTATTCTGCTGTTCCCGTTTTACCTGCAGAGGGAACAGTCTCTCCTCTAAAAATTAGGGCTGAAGTTCCATCCACGACAACTTCTCTTAGTGCTTCTTTATTCAATTCTATAACCCAGGGTTCTACAGTTTTTACTTCACCTGTTGTTCGAAAATTTTCATCATATACTCTGATCAATGGATCTTTGGTGATATCGTGGACCAGGATAGGCGTGAATGGTTTTATCACATTTCCTTCAGCATCCAGGATTTCTTTTACTAAAGTAGGTTTCATCATAACACCATCATTTGCAATTGTTGCAAATGAAACCAATACCTGAATTGGTGTTGACAAAACATACCCCTGACCCATCGTGGCTATATAAGTGTCACCTGTTGACCAGTTTTCACCGACATTGATTCGTTTCCAGGTCGGGTCAGGGATTAATCCTTTCATTTCACCAGGTAATTCAATACCTGTTAATGAACCATATCCCAACGCTCTCGCATACTCACCAATTCTCCAAATATTCAAACCAACAGGTACTTCCGTACCATACCCACCACCAACTTTATAAAAATAAACATCACAGGATAAAGCTACTCCCCGGATAAAATTGACATCCCCATGTCCCGCTCCTGTATCCTTGTATGTATAGCAAACATAATCTCTTGGTCTTCCTGGATCATTAGGTGAAAATCGTTCTTGAATTGTAATTTTTCCGGGATCAAAAATAACAGTTTCTGGTCTGACAACATTTTCATTCAATATACCAACGGCTGGTGCAATTTTAAATACCGAACCAGGCGGGTGTTCCGCAGAAATTGCATGGTTAAACAGTGGTTTTCTGGGATCAAGTTGCAACTGATTGTAATAATAAGCTGGAATTATTCTTGCCAACCGGTTATTTTCAAAAGTTGGATAACTGACTAAAGTTAGAATCTCGCCAGTTTTGGGATTCATCGCAATTACTGCACCGACGTTATATTTTTCTACACCTTTAAGTAGATTGTATCTGGCCATATTTGCAAGCAGTGCAGTTTTCGTAGCTGCTTGTAAGCGGGTGTCTATGGTAAGTTTCAAGTTATTTCCCGGAGTAGAAGAGACAGGAACCTCAAGATCACGCAAAATTTTTCCTGCACCATCTACTTCAACAATTCTTTTACCATTCGATCCTAATAAAATTTCATCTAAATATTGTTCAACACCAGCGTAACCGACTTTATCTCTGTTCGAAACAAAACCTAAATCTTCATAATAATCTACTTGTGATGCTGGGATGGGTCCCAGGAAACCGATCACTTCAGAAGTTAGTTCACCTGTTGGATAATCTCGAACAGGGACTATTTCAATGTCAACACCTGGCCAATCCCCTTTTTTTTCCCGAATGACCATTGCAATTTCAGGATCGATATCGCATTTTACCTGAACAGGGCTGTAAGGCGCATTGGTATCACCGATATAAATAATTTCCTTGATTCCAAAATCATTGTAACAAGGTGTAAAATTTAGCATTGCTTCCCGATCATCGATATTTCCACTACTAACTGGAATATCTATCAAATTGGATAATTCGCGGTAAATTCTCTGCATATCTCCGTTGGGATTATAGGTATCTACGTCCGGCAATAAGGCTGGAGTAACGATTACGTTATAAGAAGCAATGTTCCTGGCGAGAACAAATCCGTTCCGATCATAAATAATCCCTCTCTGTGTAGGATCACTGATCTTTCTGATTCGGTTTTCGTTCGCCTGAACAAGATAAGAATTTCCTTCAATAATTTGAAGAACAAATAATCGATATCCATAAAATAATAGAATGATAGTCATCACACTAAAAAATAGGATTAATCTCCATTTTTGAACCCTGGATTGGTCTAAAGCAGATTGGTTCATACTTCCTCCACAAATGGATAAACCCAATGTTGAAGCTCATTTGCCAACAAATACATTGGAATTGCAGCAATCAGGTTTATCAGCATACTTGGTAAAATTACAGTTTGAAAAATCTCAATCGCAATCATTTTAATTCCTGTTAATTGTAAATAAAAACCAAATATTGCTAAATGGATAAATGTGAAAATTGCAGTAAAAATAAACATACTGACAATTGGAAGCTGTTGAAAATTATTTTTACTCCAAAAAATTACAAAATTTATCATGATATACAAAAGAATTATGATGGTGATTGGTTCAGCAGAAATCAAATAAAGAAAAAAAATCGTAATGGTTGTATAAATTAAAATATCAATAATTCCAGTTTTTTTTTGGAGTGACCAGGCAATAACACCTAACAATAATAAATCAATTTTTCCAGCCAAAATCTGTAAATAGCTGAAAATCCCCAGTTGCAACATAGTGACAACTAATACGAATAATAGAATAAATATTTTCCGCATTTTATTGACCCGAACTCGGCAACAATGGGGAAATATCAACTGGTCGAAAATTCTTAATAACCAACACCGCTTGTAATTGTGAGTAATCAATGATTGGCTGGATTGTGGCGGTTTGAAATAATTCATTTTCAAATTGACGGACAGTGATGACCTGTCCAATTAAAATATCTGCTGGATAATTTCCTCCCAAACCTGACGTGAGGATTACCTCACCAGATTCTAAATTTGTGTCTTGGGGAACCATATCCAAATTAATCTCACCAGTAATTGAGCCATTGATTTGGGCATTGATTCTCTGTGACTGTAATTTGACATTAACGATGGAACCTGGATCTGTAATCAATTGTACTCTCGCTGCTCCAGCAGTTACTGCATCAATCCTTCCAACTAACCCTGATTCTGTTACAACTGGCATTCCCCTTCGAATGCCTTCATCACTTCCATGGTCAATGATTATATAGTGAAGAAAAGGACTGGGATCTTTACCTATTACCGCTGCTGCAATATATTGAAACTCAGGCCTTCTTCTGGCATATCCTAATAATTCTTCCAATCCTCGTGATTCGTCTAATTGTTCACGTAAAACAATAACTTGTGATTGTAAGCGTGAAACTTCATTTTCCAACTCAATATTTCTTACCCTCAATTCTTCAACATCCTGTGGTGCATTTAATAATTGGCTGACAGCGATATAACGGGAAGAAATCCATTCTTGAGCGCCAAGAAATGGACGGGTCAAAGTTACAAGAATAGGACTTAAGTACCCTCCTAGAGCTAATAATATTAGACCTACAGCGATTAGTACGACTGTAAAGGATTTAATTGAATTGAAAAATTTTTTCATTCCATCATTGATTTAGTTAATGCAGTATTCTTAATTAATCGATGTCAACGAGTAATTTTGAATATTTCTCTAGATCATCTAATACCATCCCTGCACCACGAGCCACGCATGTTAATGGGTCTTCAGCAACCCATACACGTAGATTCAATTCATCAGACAGTCTTTCTTTCAAACCTAATAGTAAAGCACCGCCTCCTGCAAGACAAATACCATTTTCCATTAGGTCAGCGACTATTTCAGGGGGAGCTTCATCCAAAGCATCTTTAATAGTATCAATAATGACCTGTACAGAGCCACTGATCGCCTCTCTTACTTCAACAGAAGAAATTTCCAGCTCTTCTGGCAATCCTGTGACAAGATTACGACCACGCACGTGCATTGTTTTTTCTGTAGGAAGAGGATAAGCAGAACCAACAGTCATTTTCACCTGTTCTGCCATGCGTTCACCAATTAATAAATTGTACTTATTTCGTATATAAGTGATAGTGTCTTGATCTAATTCATCTCCAGCCACCCGAAGTGATCTGGAAACAACTACCCCACTCATTGAAATGATAGCTACTTCCGACGTGCCACCACCAATATCAACAACCATACTTCCAACATAATCTGTAATAGGTAAACCAGCTCCTAATGCTGCTGCCATTGGTTCTTCAATTAAATAAGTTTCCCTTGCACCGGATTCTTTTGATGCATCATACACAGCATTTTTTTCCACTTCAGTTGCACCCGAAGGGATTCCAATGACGACACGTGGTCTTGGTAAGGGCACAAGCGTTTGTTGATGCGCTTTGCTAAGAAAATAGCCTATCAAATCTTTAGTCACATCATATTCAGAAATAACACCATCCCGTAACGGTCGAATAGCTATATGGGTAGCAGGTGTTCTCCCTACCATTTCTTTCGCTTGTAACCCGATTTTTTCTGGTCGTCGGGTCTTCTTATCGATAACAACCCAGGAAGGTTCATTAATAACAATGCCTTTACCACGCACATTAACTAACGTGTTAGCTGTGCCTAAATCAATTCCAATATCAAGTGAAAAAAGTCCAAACAGCCAATTCAGTGGTCGAAAAGCCAAATTGTTACTCCTAAATTAGGATTTTATAAATCAGGATTATACCATATTGAAATTTTATGAATTTTGAAAAGGTAATTTTTCATTTATTTCTGGTAATAATTCTTATTTGGTCACAATTAACCTAAAGATGCAAATTCGGAAATAATTCTGGCAAGATGCTTCGTACCTTTAAGAAAATCTACAACTCTGATGTTTTCATTTGGAGCATGGTTCTGTGATCCAGGATATGATACGCCAGCAGTAACGATTGGAACATTTAAATGTCTAATAAACAAGTGGTTTGGGCCTGATCCACCAACCATGGGAATCACTATCATTGGCATTCCATAAACGTCTTTTGCGCTGTCAACTACTAGATTTACAAAAGGATGATCTGGATCAGTACGTGCTGGAGATTCGCCACCCAGAAATGATATTTCTATATCCCCGAATCCTTGTTTATCTAAATGATTTCTTAGTTGTGCAAAGATTTTTTCTGGGGTTTGTTCTGGAACTAACCGAAAATCAATCTTTGCACTTGCTTTTGCAGGCAAAACTGTTTTTGATCCTTCACCTTGATAACCAGAGGAAAGACCACAAATTGTACAAGTAGGTAACATGGCTTCAGAAACATTTAAATCAACCCCTCCATGCACGCCATTGATAAATTCTTTGATTCCATATCTATTTTTGTAAATTTCTCGCATATCGGGAAGTTGTCCAAATAAATGCAGATCTAAACTGCTGGGTGGAATAACATCCTCATAGAATCCCGGGATGAGAATATTTTCATCCTCGTCTTTTAATGAATTCAATGCCCAAACCAAACGCCATGCTGCATTTGGAAATATCGACCCACCCAATCCGGAATGGACATCCTGGTTTGCTGTAGTAATAGACAATTCAACATAACAAATCCCTCGCAAGCCTAAATATTGGACCGGTTGATCGTAATCATCTACGCCACCAAATTCCCAAATACAACCATCTGCTTTTAATAACTCGGTATTATTTTCAATAAATGGCGTCAGGTTTTTACTGCTAACTTCTTCTTCACCCTCGATAACAAATTTAATTGTGCAGGGTAGTTCTGATTCTTGATCAAGGAGTGCATCAATTGCTGATAATCGGCTAATGATCTGACCCTTATCATCACTTACCCCACGAGCAAACAAATGGTCATTTTCATGACGCAATTCAAACGGGTCTGATTTCCATAATTCTAACGGTTCTGCTGGTTGAACATCATAATGATTGTAGAACAATAAAGACTTTTCACTAACACCATTTCGTTCAGCGTATACCACAGGAGCACCGTTTCCTGATCCAATTTTTACATCAAATCCTCGTTTTTTTAACAAATCCCCCACAAAACATGCGGTTTCAGAAAGTTGTTGGTTCTTTGCGGAAACACTTGGAAATTTACATAATTTAGTCAATTCTTCAATACTATTCTGTAAATGATCACCAATGAATTCATCAATTTTTTTATAATCCATATCTATCTTATTCCTCCCGAAATAGCGATTTGGTTCCCTAATAAAAATCCACCATATGCAAAAACCAACATTTTTAACACTTTTCCAATAAGACAGAAAAAAAGAAACCGATGAATTGGGATTTTCATGGCACCTGCCATAATTCCTACAATATCAAACGCAGGATTTGGGATAAAAGCCAAAACAAGTATCGTCAGACTCCCAAACCTTCTCATCCACCCTTCTAATTTTTCGTGCCATTTTGCTTTTTCAATAATCGTTTGACCACTAAAACCAGCGAGGTATCCGGATATTTCTCCTAAGGTAGCCCCAGCTCCTGCAGCCAAAGCTACATAAAATGGATTAAAAACTGCTCCCATTGCAGAGGTAATCAGAACACCAGGTACTGGCAGGATTAATGAAGCATTCGCCAATAAGGATGCTAGAAATATTCCAACATATCCAAATTTTTCTAAATATTGGATACTTTCACGGTTGAGAAATAAAACAATCGTTAAACTGATCACAAAAATTAGTGCCATCCAGCGAAGGATTGTCAATCGGTTTTCTTTTGTCATTGGTTCTCAGATAGATGTTTGTCAGAAAACTTAAGTAAAGATTCAACCCTTGCAATAACCATATCCAACGCAACCTGATTTCTTCCTCCTTCAGGAATGATAACGTCTGCATATCTTTTCGAAGGTTCAACAAAATCCAGGTGCATTGGTCTGACAGTGGTCAAATATTGCTTAATCACCATATCCATTGAGCGACCTCGTTCAGCAATATCCCGCTGTAAACGACGGATAAAGCGGATGTCATCATCTGTATCTACGAAGATTTTTACGTCAAACAGATCACGTAATTTTGGTTCAGCAAAAATTAAAATCCCTTCAACTACAATAACCAGTTGAGGATCGATCTGTATTGTTTTATTCGTCCTGGTATGTGTTGTAAAATCATACACCGGCAAATAGATTCTCTCCCAATTTTTCAACTGAATCACATGCTCAATGAGAAGTTCGTTTTCTAGAGAATTAGGATGATCAAAATTTATTAATTTCCTTTGATTCTCTGGTAAAGCACTAAGGTCCCGATAATAAGCATCGTGTGGTAATAAAGAAATACGATTTGATCCAACACTTTTTAAAATTTCATTGGCTACGGTTGTTTTTCCTGAACCTGATCCCCCGGCAATTCCAATTACAAGTGGTGTTTTCCGTTTTGTCATATAAAAATTATAATCTTTTTCTACTAAATGAAGTAAGATTAATTATTATCATTAGCAGGAGTGGACATGTTTGATTTCGTTCAAAACCCTTTTTTTTGGGCTGGAATTAGCCTCTTGGGTTTATTAGGTGCAAATACTGCAGTAAATACGCGTTTTGGAAAGAGATTTCGTCTTTTTGCCCAGATTTCAGGTTTTTTGTTTAGCATTGGAAGGATTGTCTTAGTTCTCCCATTCATTCCACAAAATAGACTAATTCAAAATAATTACCTCATTGGGCTGGGCATAATTGTTGGTATTTTGAGTTTGATTTTTATTATTCCTAGCGTAATCTCACAACCTTTAATCACATCAATCAAGAAAAATGATTTTAAAACCAATGGTTTATATCGCATCGTTCGACATCCATTCTTTCTAGGTGAAATATTATTTTCATTCTCTTTGGCATTAATTTTTCATTCGATAATTGGTTTAGCTCTCACACCAATCTGGTGGGTTGCTTTACAACTTCATATCATTCATGAAGAAGAAAACCTGGAAAAAGAATTTGGCCCTTTTTATTTAGAATATAAAAAAAGAGTCAAAGGGCGAATCATACCAATTCCCCCAATAAATTTACACTCTTCTATTCCTTCCTACCCATTTAAGAATTTGGTGTTTAGAGGAGGAGGAATGAAAGGGACCGCCTATACAGGTGCTCTTGAAGTTATGAATGAAAAAGGTTTATTGAAGCAAATTGAGCGTGTGGCAGGTTCATCTGCTGGTGCAATCACAGCTACTTTAGTTAGTTTAAATTTAAATTATTCTGAGACCCTGAAATTAATTGAATCTCTGGATTTCAAACAGGTACCTCAATTAAGATCTGAAAATAAAGAAAACGAGCCGGAATGGCTTCCAAAATTTATTGGAAAAGAAATCACGAAAATCACTGGTGATTTCGAGGCCGTACAACGACTGATGACAAAATATGGCTGGTATTCAAGTGAATATTTTAATAAATGGCTTCGCAATATTATCGCACAACATTGTGAAGGGAACTCTGATGCAACCTTTTCTGATTTTAGGAAATTCGGACATAAAGATTTATATGTGATCAGCGCGAATATCTCCAAACTTGAGGTTGCAGTCTTTTCTGCCGATACAACGCCAGACTTTCCGGTTGCTAATGCTGTCAGGATGTCAATGTCGATCCCCTTATATTTTGAAGTTATGCGATTCAATGGAAAAGTATTTGGTGAAGGTGATTACTATGTGGATGGTGGTATTTTAATGAATTACCCATTACCTATTTTTGACCATCCTAAATTTCAGGAGAACAACCTCTGGTACGAAAATGGGATAAATTGGGAAACACTTGGGTTTTATCTTTATACCAATGCCGAATTAGTCTCTGAGACAAAAAAAATTGAGAGCTTCAAAGATTTCATCTCCCACATTTATGAGTCCTATAATATCAGTCTTCAAATTGCTGGGATTGACAATAATTCAATTGATCAAAGACGGTCTGTTAAGATAAACACATTAGGAATCTCATCAACTGACTTTCATCTTACTAAAAAAGATCAAAAATTCATTGATCTCGTAGAAGAAGGAAGGAGAGCAACAAGAAACTACCTGGATAATTATCACAGGTTTATAATTAATAAATAAGAGCCACAGATGGGAGTCGAACCCATGACCTGACGATTACGAATCGTCTGCTCTACCAACTGAGCCACTGTGGCACGCGCGAGATTATACCAGTAGAAAAATTGATAGGCAAGGATTTTATGATCAACGTTGCAATGTTATCTTACCATACATGTCCATTGGCTACTCTTGGTGGAAAAGATACAGGTGGTATGAATGTCTATGTACATCAACTTACCCGAACACTGGGTAAGTTAGGGGTTCATGTTGATGTATTCACCAGATCACAAGATGAGCATGTCCCACATGTTTTACATGATCTGGGATATCATAACCGCGTTGTCCATATTCCGGCTGGACCTGAGATACCTTTGCCTAAAACTGAGCTGGAAAGATACATTCCAAAATTTGTTCAGGGAGTCAAATCATTTATTGAATCAAAAAATATCCAATATGATCTTATTCATAGTCATTATTGGATGAGTGGAATCGCAGCAATCGAATTATCCGAATCCTGGGATATTCCATTCCTGCATATGTTTCACACCCTTGTTTTAATGAAGAACCGGATTGCAAGATCTCCACAAGAAATGGAAGGCGAATATCGTCTTATCGGTGAAAAGAAGGTAATTGCAAAAGCAAATCGGATAATTGCTGCAACATTGGCAGAAAAATCCCAACTTGAATTCCTTTATGATACACCTTCCTCAAAAATATCTGTGATTCCCCCAGGAGTGGACATCCGCCATTTTTATCCAATTCCCAAAGACGAAGCAAAAGAAGTTGTTGGGGTACCTCAGGAAGCAACAATGATTTTGTTTGTAGGAAGAATAGAACCTCTAAAAGGCATTGATAATCTTATTCAGGCGATTTCGTTGAACCACAAAAGTGGAGTCCTGGATTGTTGTCCCCATACTCTTGTTATTATTGGTGGTGAACCGGATGCCAAACCCGAGGAGATGAATGCGGAAATGGCTAGATTACAGGATATGGTTGAGGAATTGAACATTGAAAATTTTGTTATTTTTCTGGGTAAACAAGACCAACAAATGTTGCCATATTATTATTCTGCTGCAGAAGTAGTTGTTATGCCATCCCATTATGAGTCATTTGGAATGGTTGCCTTGGAAGCCATGGCTTGTGGCACCCCTGTTATTGCCTCTCAAGTTGGTGGTCTTGCATTTTTGGTGAGAGATGGCGAAACTGGATTTGTAGTACCTGGAAACGATATCCAAAGTCTGGCAAACCGGTTAATGGAATTAATTAAAGATAAAGAATTAAGAAATAAATTAGGGAATAAGAGCACAGAATACGCCCAAATGTATGCCTGGGAAACAATCAGCACAAAAATGATCGAGGTTTATAATCAGATTCTACAAAAGTCAGAATGAAAATTTTTCATTCTTGCCATCATTAAATTATGGTCAATGTCTTTGAAGGATCACATTCATAAGCAATCGACAGGTAATAAGCCAGGTAATCTCCAAAAAGTATTGTATTCCAAACCTGTGAAAAAAATGTTTCCCCACGTGTTGTATAAACATCAGTACCAATTCCATTACACATGAGTTCTTCCTTAGCAAGATCAACCAGTTTTTCAATATTTATGTCATTGAGGTTTGATTTGAGAAATACCACCATCGAATGTTGAACAACATTTTCTGGAAAAAAGATTCCATTAATTGAATGGTTAATTAATTGATGAATGTCCTCAGCATAAGACATTGTTTTCGAACTTTCATTAATTTGATCACTCCATCTTTTTGCGATAGGAACCATACAATCCCCGCCAACAATTTTTATCCATCTTCCCACCATCTGACCAGCAAGACGTTTTGCAGGATTCAAAGCTGATGTGACATCTAAATCTATTTTGGAGATTGATTTCCTCAGCCCTGCTATAGTGGTTGGCAATTCATTTGACATATCAGGAATTAAATTTAATTTGTGGAACAAACCACACAAAACCATAACATCGAACCCAATTGTTATTCTTGAAAATGTGTGATTATCAAAAATCCAATTATTGACTGAATATTTCCTTAATTGGTTTTCAATAGATAGATTGGTTGTGAGCGTAATAATTGAACATTTATTAGCATGTGCGCTCCCTAATAAATTCAGCATTTCTTTAAAGTTATTCTGATCAATCAAAAGTATTACTAAAGTATCAGGTTTTTTACACCAGAAGGGTAAATGATTTTCATTAATCGAAATAACTGGTAAAGGACAAAATGTGTTAATTAATAATTTGAATATTCCAATACTACTTTCAATTTTGGAAAAACCGGTAAAAACTACCCGGGAAATATTTTCAATGTTGATTGGTTCTTGAAGTTTTGAATAGGAACAACCAGAAACCAATAACTCAGGGAGATTTCGAATGTGATCTATCAATTTCTCAACATCAATTTGATTTATACTTTCAGAATCATCAAAATTCATCCTTAACCCTCCACAACAAATTTTCTTTTTTGCGAATAACCATATGATAATAAAGCTAGAAAAGATTTTATCTATACTCCACTCTTTAATTATAATTGGCAAATAAGCACATGAAAAAATTAAATCATTTCCAACCAATGACTTTCAGTAAAGATCATTGGATAAAAAGCACACATATTCCACCTGAAGAGTCTTCTGTTGTCCTGACAGTTAATGGAGAGGCCTGGCTTTCTTTTGGATGCTCTCCGTTCTTGTTAGAAGAATTAGCAATCGGTTTCCTCTACAATGAACATATCATTGAATCCATTTCGGAAGTTGAAATTGCAAGGGTATGTGAAAATAATAAAAACATTGATGTTTGGTTAAACCATGAAGCCAAAAAACCAGAAAAATGGGAAAATACATCCGGATGTGCTGGAGGAAAAACAAGCAATATTGAGAAAAAGGAAATAATAATCAAAAGTGATCTTACTGTTGAACCACAATTAATCCTGGATCTTTTTGCATTATTAATTTCAAAACAAGATGTTTATAAAGAGACAAGAGGTATTCATTGTTCTTTACTTTCCGATGGAAATCATAATCACCTTATCGCGGAAGATATTGGCAGACATAACACGATCGATAAGTTAGCCGGTTTATTTTTATTAGATAAGAAGCACGAATGGACACGAAAAATTATCCTCACAACAGGAAGAGTTAGCTCTGAAATGATCCAAAAATCTGCCAGGTTGGGTATCCCCATAGTTGTTTCAAGAACAAGTCCAACCAAAACCTCAGTTGAATTTGCAAAAGATCATAATATTACACTAATAGGTTATACACGCAGAAATGAATTTACAGTGTACGCAAATCCGGAACGAATAAAATTATAAAAATTTCAGACATTGTTTTTCTGCTAATTTTAGATCTTCAGGGGTATTTATATTAACAAAAGACGCAAGCAGCGGGTCAAATTCTCTTAATTCGACCTCATATACTGGATGAACTGATACTGATTCAAACCAGGAAATTAACCTTCTTTTCCCAGAATCTATTGCGCTTGCTACATGAGGTAAGCATGTGGATTTCCGATAAAAAGCATAAAATGGTTCATATCCCATTTCTGTTTTTGGAATAACAACATCTACAGTTTTTGCTAAAAACAAATTTTTCATAAACTTATAGAGTCCAAGGTTTACAAAAGGCAAGTCACATGCAATTACAAAAACTACTTCATTTGTCGCAGATGATAGTGCTGTGTGCAATCCGGCTAATGCACCATAATCTTTATAAATATCACCAACAAGCTGAATACCGAATTGTCGATACCATTCTGGATGATTGGTAGTAATAATTAATTCATGGGCATATGGTTGTAATCGTTGAATGATATTTTCAATCATTGGACGACCACATAGTTCAATCAACCCTTTATCCTCACCCATTCGAGAAGATTGTCCACCAGCTTGAATGACAATTGAAACATTCATTGTTTATAATTATACTTATAATTAATATATAAGAGTATTTTTGTCCAAAATCCCTAATTCAATCAATCCATAATGGAAGGAGCATAAATGAGCGAATTGGACCTAAAACCTATCCAAAAAACGATAAACGATCTTGCCCCACAAGGTAAAACTGCGCTATTACCGCTTTTACATGAAGCACAAAATTTTTATGGTTATATTCCTGAAACCGTTGCAGAGGAAATTGCAAAAGCCATTAATATACCATTGGCTGACGTATTTGGGGTTATTGAATTCTATTCATTATTTTTCAAACACCCTGTTGGGGAAACAGTTGTTCATGTTTGCAATGACCCGGCCTGTGCAATGGCAGGGTCGGAATCTGTTTATAAATTATTAACCAGGAGAGAGAGTTTTAAATTTGAAGGTGGGATTAAACCGAGGTTAACCGTCGAAGTTGCTGCCTGTTTGGGATTATGTGAACATGCACCTGCAATGTTGGTTAGAGGTCAACCAGTTAATACAAAAGATATGCAATCCTGGGAAGATATTTTTGAACCTGCAAGAAAAACACCGCAGACTATTCTTGGCGGTGATATTCACAGATTGACAAAAAATTGTGGTAAAGGTGGACGAACAGACCTCAAGCATTATTGGGAGTCGGGTGGTTATGAAGGTTTACAAAAAGCACTTAAATTAAAACCACTGGAAGTGATCAGTCTGGTGAAAGAGTCTGGGCTGGTTGGACGTGGAGGAGCTGCTTTTCCGACTGGGATTAAATGGGAAGGTGCGGCAAACTCAGATGAGACAATAAAATATCTCGTATGCAATGGGGATGAGGCAGAACCTGGAACATTCAAGGATCGTGTCCTGATGGAAGACGATCCCCATTTGATTATTGAAGGTATGATCATTGGTGCCTATGCGATCGGTGCACAAAAGGGATATTTTTACATTCGCGGAGAGTATCTGACAGCATATAATTATGTCAAACAATCCGTAGAGGAAGCAAAAGCAGCTGGATATTTAGGCAAAAATATTCTTGGAACTGATTTCTCGTTTGATATTGAGATCAGAAGAGGTGCCGGTGCTTACATTTGCGGGGAAGAAACCGCTTTATTTGAATCAATTGAGGGAAAACGAGGGTTTCCTCGCGTAAAACCACCATTTCCAACCACCCATGGTTTATTTGGAAAACCAACTGTGATCAATAATGTTGAAACTTTGGCGAATATACCCATAATCCTCTCCCTGGGAATCGAAGAATATCGCTCTATTGGAACTAATAAATCACCTGGCTCAAAATTATTTTGCCTGTCCGGTGATATAAATAGACCCGGACTTTATGAAGTTCCTTTTGGTGTCACAATAAGACACATAATTGATAATTTAGCTGGAGGAATGCGTGCAGAGAACCCACTGCAAGCGATATTGATAGGTGGTGCAGCTGGAGCGATGGCTGATCCATCTCAACTTGATGTCAGCTTATCCTTCGAAGACCTTCGAAATGAAGGATTGCCTTTAGGTTCCGGGGTCATAACTGTCCTTGATGATACGAGGGATTTGCGGGATGTTTTATTACGCCTGGCCAATTTCTTCGCGGAAGAATCGTGTGGAAAATGTTTCCCTTGCCAGTTAGGAACCCAGCGCCAATACGAAATTATGAAAAGAGTGGCAAAAGGAAAACTAAAAACCTCTGACACCCAGGATTTGATTGACATCATTATGACAATGACCGACTCGTCACTTTGTGGTTTAGGTCAAACAGCAGGATTAGCCATTGGAAGTGCAATTAAAAAATGGCCATCACTATTTTCAAATACCAGGGAAATTTCATCAGATTTAGTGGGAGGTCTAAATGTCTGAAAAAGTAAAGTTAAGTATAAATAATAAAGAAATTGAATGTGATAAAGACCTTACAATTCTTTATGCTGCAAAATCAGTCGGGGTTAATATCCCAACCATTTGTTTCCATGACAATTGCACTGCAAATGCTCTATGCAGAATTTGTGTAGTCGAAGTAAAAGGTGCCCGTACATTAATTCCTTCCTGTGTGGCTAAAGTCTCTGATGGGATGGAAATAGAAACTCATAATCAAAGAGTAAATCTTTCTCGAAAAACTATTCTCGAAATGATGCTCAGTACTACTGATTTAAGCCAATCTCCTGAAATATTAGAAATGGCAGATGAATATGGCGCAAATCACGATAGGTTTTCGGATGCAGAACGAAGAAGTCCGCAATTGATTGATGACAACTCCATGTTTGTAAGAGATTATGATAAATGTATATTATGCTGGCGCTGCGTTCAGGTTTGTGCAGAAGACGCTCAGTATGCATTCGCGATTAATTTCAAAGGACGTGGATATCATACGCAGATCAGCACTTTTTATGAAAAACCTCTTCCAGAAACATCCTGTGTTTTTTGTGGACAATGTATTGGCGTCTGTCCGACGGAAGCTTTAAAACCTAAACGCCAATGGTTACTTGAATTGGGATATGAAAGTGAACAAATCATGCAAATGACTCGTAATGAACGAAACAAAAAAACCAAACGACCTCAAACAACACAAGAAAGTTGAGAGGAAAATATGAACACCATTACAAATAATCCAATAAAAACAACCTGCCCATTTTGCGGGGTTGGTTGCAATCTTGAACTTCATGTAAAAGATAATTTTATTTATAAAGTCACTGCGCCATTTGATTCGGTTGTTAATAAAGGCAATCTTTGTGTTAAAGGCCGGTTTGGTTATGATTTCATCTATAACAAACGCAGAGTTTTAAACCCCCTCATTCGTAAAGTTGACCAAAAACCAGTAGCAAGATCACAATCATTCAATCTTGATGAGTGGCGAGAAGTTACCTGGGATGAAGCTTTGGATTATTCCGCCAAACGGATGGTGGAAATTTATAAACGTGACGGATCAGACGCTTTGGCAGTTTATTGTTGTGCTAAGGCAACCAACGAAGACAATTATCTTCTTCAAAAAATGTTCCGTGCTTTATTTAGAACCAACAATGTGGATCATTGTACACGTCTGTGTCATGCAGGCAGTGTCGTTGCACTTCAAAAAGCGATTGGTTCTGCAGCAATGTCAAACACTGCCTCAGAAATTATGGATACTGATGTATTTATTGTGACGGGATCCAATACAACAGAGACTCATCCAATCATTTCAATCCAGATGAAAGCTGCGATTGAAAAGAGAGGAGCAAAATTAATCGTTGTTGATCCTCGCAGAATCGAGATGGTTAATTTTGCTACTTTATGGTTAGCTGAGCGACCTGGATCAGATGTAGCTGTCTTCTCTGGAATGGCTCATGTCATATTATCTGAGAACCTTTATAACAAAAAATTCGTGGATGATCGAACAGAAAACTTTGAAATCTTTCGGAAATCTATGGAAAAATTTACACCTGAATATGTTGAAAATATCTCTGGAGTTGATCGAGAAAAGATTATCCAGGCTGCCAGGTTATATGCGAATGCAGATCGAGCAGCCATTTATTGGGCATTAGGTATATCCCAATCAACCCATGGAACTGACAACGCACATAGCCTGATCAACCTTGCTTTATTAACAGGGCATGTCGGCAGACATGGAACAGGTTTGAACCCACTCCGGGGACAAAATAATGTTCAAGGAGCATCAGACGCAGGAGCAATGCCCTGGCATTATCCTGGTTACCTGGAAGTGGATGATGAACATTCTGCGCTTATATTTGAAAAAGCATGGAATATAGAACCAGGTGGTTTAAATCGAAATAAAGGACTTACAACCACAGAGATTTTATCAAACGCACATCCTGGTGGTGTCCGAAGTTTATACATAATGGGTGAAAATCCAATGATGACCGAACCAAACCTGAATAAAGCTCATCGACACATGCAAGAGTTAGAATTTGTAGTTTGCCAGGACTTGTTCATTAACGAATCGGGTGCTTACGCAGATGTTTTTCTTCCTGCGACTACCTTTGCGGAAAAAGATGGGACATTTACCAATACCGATCGCCGAGTACAGAGAGTTCGTAAAGCAATTAAGCCATTAGGAAATTCTCGTCCTGATTGGGAAATTATCTGTGATCTCGCGAAAAGAATAGAAAAATTGTTGGGTAGACCAAATTCATCCCATTGGGATTACCAAAATCCAGAAGAAATAATGGATGAATTTGGATCCGTAGTTCCCTCTTATCGAGGAATAAATTACAAGAGAATTGAGAAAACAGGTTTACAGACACCCGTTGATGATGAAAACCACCCCGGAACACCATTTCTTTATGCAGACAGTTTCCCTTTAGGGAAAGCGAAATTTTATCCATTGGATTACAAAACAATTGACGAACAAGCTGATTCTCAATTTCCATTAATTTTGAACACTGGCAGAGTATTGGAACATTGGCATGGGGGCACATTAACTCGTAATTCTTGGATTGACGATTTGTTTCCCCAAGCACTGGTGGAAATTAATCCATTTGATGCAGAGAAATACAAAATCAACCATCTAGATGTTGTAAAAGTTAATTCCAGACGAGGAGAAATAGTCCTCAGGGCAGACGTAACCGCGAAAACTATTCCAGGCGTAGTTTTTATTCCATTTCATTTTGCTGAAGCAGCAGCAAATTTCTTAACAAATGACGCACTAGATCCAGAAGCATTAATACCAGAATTTAAAGCATGTGCAGTAAAAATAGAAAAGGTATCTGAAGATCATTTGCCTAATAACCTACTATACCAAACACGCGGCAGATATTAATTTCTGACCAATAGTAAAGAAGGCTGTATTGATAAATCAATGCAGCCTTTTTATTATCTGGATTTTGATAAATTTTCGATAAGTTCTAAAAATTCTACCCATTCTTCCTTAAAAAAATGTAAAGTAACATTATTAAGTTCTAAATGGTAGGTAGTCTCCCCATCAGGTTCATCAGCTTTCCAGGCCATATAATTCGCGGTTTCACTTAAGGTCGTTGTTAATGGTCCATTATCCATCATATTTCTCCTTTTCGAATTGTTAAATTAATCTGTTTCATCTTTCTTCATACTTTTTTCACCACTTTTTTTCTCTTTTATCCATTTCGTCACATTAATTTTAATTTTGTGAAAGAATCGGAAAATTGGTATTAACCGGTTTGGAATTTTTGGTTCAGTTGGAATTCGATCTCCAGAAATTTTTTCCCAGGGATCAATATCAAATAATTTTAAGAAGACATATTGACTAATTAATTTGGCAGTTGCCAGAACAGGTGCTGCTAACAAAACTCCCACAAAACCAAAAAGACTGGCAGAAATGATAACAGCAACCAAAACCGCTGCCGGATGGACTTTTAGTGCATCACCCATTAACCTTGGCACGACAAAATTATCCAGGACCACATCAGCAAACAAGGCTACACCAATGACCAATAATGCGTAAGGAAATGGTTCCAGACCAAAAATTGTAGTTCCTTGAAATAAAGAAACCAAACCATAAGTTGTCCAGGCGACGAATGGCCCGATATAAGGGACAAAACGAGCAAATCCTGCAATGAAAGCCAAACCATAATAAAAATTTACACCTAAGGCTCCTAATAAACCTATATATAAAATTATCGTAATAAGTATAATTGTCAATTGCCCGCGTAAAAACGCATTCCACGTGCGGCTTAATTCGCTCCCCATTTTTTTAATATCTAAGTTATAACCAGGAATATCGATTTTAAACAATTCATTTCGGGTACCTTTGGTTTCAGAAAGAATAAAATAGGATATCAAGATGGAGAATAATGACCATCCTATTAATGCTGCAGCCCTACCCGCCAAAGAACCAACCAGATTACCTAAACCTGACAACATGGGTTGAATCATCGACAACAATTGATTTCCTAAACTAACCAGATCCAATTCTGCAAAATCTATTACAAAGCCACCAAATTCATATCTTTGTAGAGATAAATCCTCTAAAAAGATTGGGAGGTCTCGTAATTCGAATTGAATAAACCTGATTAAACTTGTTATTTGGTCTGTGACAGCAAAACCACCCAATGCGATTAATCCCAAAAATAACACCAGAAGAATCAAGTAAATAATTATTACCGTCACTCTCCAGGAAATTTTCAATTTTTCTTTGAAAAAATTAGGTATTGGATATAACACATAAGCGAGCACAAATGCAAAAAACAAAGGTGCCAGAATATTGTTAAATCGCACTATAAAAAAAGTAAATAATGCAATTAAAACTAAGGCAACAACCAGTTTTGTTGTACTGCTCCAAGCTGGAGATTGTTCAATTTTTTTCGAATGCATTTCTTTCCTGTTCAAAAATCTAGATTTTTGAGGTAGAGCACTATCAGCAAATAGTGCTCATACAATTAGTTACTGTAAAGAAATTATGGACAGGATCCGCTTCCAAAAATCGCATTCATAATTCCGGGGAATAGATCACAATACAAATTTAGCGAATCTATTACCAACCAGAAGACAATACAACCACAAATTATGAGTAAGAACAAAATAAGAACAATCAGGAAAACTTTGCTCTTCTTCTTTGGTTTTTCACTTGCTGGATATGCGCCTGGTACCTCTCCAGCATAACTGGATTGGACTGGTGCAGACTGGTATTGTTGTGAAGGAGGTGCTGAAATAAAGGTCTCCTGAGGTGCGGGAGGTGCGACAACAGGTGGTACATAAGAAGGAGGTTGGACAGATACTCTTGTTGCATTAGGATCGAAAGTAGGAACTTCAAAAGTACAATTTACAGTTTCTCCAAAAGAAACTGTCTCGCCTGCAACGAGTTGATGAATACCTGTGAGTCTTTGGCCATTCACAAAAGTTCCATTTGTCGAGCCAAGATCTTCAATTACAAAACCCTGTCCATACACATAAATTTTTGCATGTTTTCGGGACATTTCTGTATCATTAATGACAAAATCATTATTGATATCTCTTCCTATTGAAAACTCGGTCCCATCCAAAACAAAAATTTGACCAGGATTAGGACCATTTTTCATAACTAATTGATAATTAGAACTCATCATCGCCTCCATATTGATCATTTCATTTTTGATAAGTGTACAAATCTTCTATTTGTCTGTCAACTTAGAATAATATCCGAACTTGGAAAAATGGATTGAATTTCTTTGTATCCAATCACCTTAATCCCCTGATTGTTTATATAATCATGTATTCTTTTATCTCTAAATAAATTAAAATCTCCTGCTCTCGATTTCCAATCAGGAGTTATGGTTCTCAGTTCGGGAGTATCCTCAGCTGGATGAATAATAAAATGAGTAATGCCAACCGGTAATGCGGAAAAAATTTCGGTCGCTTGTTCAAATCGATTTTCAGGTATTTCCAGAGGTATACTTCTCAAATGATCTAATAATGGAACACCTTGTTCTTCAAGGTGAAAAATAAATTTTTCAACAATGGTAGCACTATCCTCATCCAAACCCATTTTCATCCAGTCATGTTTATTCATTCTAAAAACCATAAGAGGAATTTTGCGCATCAAACCTGAATTTATATAATCAAACATGAACTTTGGGTGAGCTACTGAACCCATATGAGTATCAATATGAGTTGGTTGAATACCTGCTTGTATTGCACTATCAATTTGCCGTTTAATTTCTTCTCGAACAAATTCTGGTTTTGCATTCAAATGCACATCTGAACTTTTAGAATAGAAAAATCCTTCGCTATCGATCAAACCGCTTTTGGTATCAACTGTAGATAAAGGCCGCCACCTGTATTTCTTCCATTCACTGGTCAAAGTAAGATGAACCCCTAAATCAATATTCAGGTTATTCGTTTGCAATTCAGCAGCAGATAAAAACCATGGACAAGGTACCATGACAGCCGCAGAAGATATTCCGGATAGTTGAAACAATGTTTCGCAGGCAGTTATCGTTGCTTGACACATACCAAGATCATCAGCATGGATAATCATTACTCGATCGTCATTCGAGAATCCTAATTTTTTTAGTAACGGGTTTGGCATCATAATCCACCTCCAACTAATTTACATAATTAAATTATAAGAGAATTTTTTTCTCAATAATGCGGTGTTGGTGGTTATTTTTGGTGGGTATCTCACCAAAAATAACAAGACCTCTGACGATTAGATCCAAGAATTTTAAATAAAAATACCCCGCAATGCCGTGTGCTACATAGTTTTGAACCTGCAAATGCAGGTGGGGGCCCGCTCCGGAGTTTCCGCCTTGGCTCAGGCCTATCGCGTACGCTCAGTGACACTGGGTCCCATTTTAAGGGTGTTGGCTCAAAACCGGTTGTGCAGCATTCACAAACACCACAGGGTATTTATTTTATACCACAAGTTATATTCCTTGACTAGATTAACAAACCCGCATCAATACTTCAAGGATGGTGCATAATCATTTCACTTGACCTGTAGCAGAGATATTTTTATACTGCTAATAAATACGGAGGTCGGGAATGCAAACCAGTTTGAAATTTATTCTATCCATTGCCTTAATCTTTTTTGTTTCATCATGTAATCCACAAAGTAACTTCAAAAATAATTTAATTATCGAAAATGCATGGGCTCGTCCAACACTTAAAGGAAGCCCATCAGCGGTATATTTTACACTCAAAAATCAATTAAACGAAACAGAAAAATTAATGTCTGTAAGTAGCCAAATGGCGGAATTTAATGAAATACACCTGAGTAGTATGGAAGATGGGAAAATGAAGATGATTGAACAGGAATCAGTCCTAATTGAATCCAATCAAATCATAGAATTTAAACCCAAAAGTTACCATGTCATGCTGATTAACCTTAAACAAGATTTGGAAATTGGTGATCAATTTGAGCTATCTTTATTCTTTGAAAAATCAGGCGAAAAAAAAATACTTGTGGAAGTTAAAGAATTTGAATGAACCATAATGATAATATTCGTACATTTATCGCAATTCCCCTCCCCAACCAAGTAAGGGATTATCTTTCAAACATTATCAAAGTATTTAAAGAAACATTTCCTGGTAACGCTGTAAAATGGGTTCATCCTGACAATATCCACATTACGCTAAAGTTTCTTGGAGATGTCTCAAAATCAAATCTACATATTTTATTTGATAAATTAGATTCAAAAAACCAATTTTTCCCATTTACCCTCACTTTAAATAAGATTGGGGCGTTTCCATCGATCTATAAACCGCAAGTAATTTGGGCAGGCACAACAAATCACGAAATCCTTATCGAAATAGTCAAATTTATTGAAAGGTCTACATCCCTAATTAATGAAGAAAAAGAACCAAAATCATTTGTTCCGCATATGACAATTGCCAGATTACGACCAGGAATAAAAAATAACCAGATTGATGAACTTAAGCGGGAAATATATAAGTATAAAGAAATAGAATCGTTGAGTTTTGAGGTAAACCACTATTGTGTTTTCCAGAGTTTTCTGAATTCTAAAGGACCGATTTATACAGCGCTTCGTCGATATGATCTTTATGAAAAAAATTCATCTGTGTTAGAATGAAAACCAATATTAATAGGCGAGGTGAAATCTGAATAGTATTGAATTAGCTAAATTTGTTGTTGACACCCTGGATGAGAAAAAAGGTGAGGATATTCTTTTATTAGATGTCCAAAAAATAGCATCATTTACGGATTATTTTGTTTTTTGTTCTGGATCAAGTGACAGAATGCTGGATGCACTATCAAAATTCGTCAAAGAAGAGGTGAAGCGGGAATTTAATCTTCTCTCACAACCAGAAGGCGATAGTGCATACGGTTGGGTTTTATTAGATCTTGGAGATGTAATCGTGAATCTTTTTTCTCCGGAAAAAAGAGATTATTATCGGCTGGAAGAACTCTGGAGTGAAGGAAAAGTCCTGGTAAAACTTCAATAGATACAACTATTAAGATTCTTTACCAATTTATTTGATAAAACATTTATATTTAAGAGAGGTTACTTAATAAATTAGTAATCTCTCTCTTTTTTCCTATTTTTTTGATTAGATTAAAACATCAATAACAAGTGCTAAAAAGATAAACGCTAAATACATACTAGAATAACGATACATTTTAAAGGCAATTTTATTGCCATCTAGCTTATATACTTGCCATGCAATACTAAGAAGCCATAATCCTAAAATAATCGCCAAAACCCAATAAAAACTTCCTCCAATCCCGAACAGAGGCATCAGTAAAGTTAATAGTACCAACTGGATTGTATAAATTAATATATGCAGTCTGGTTTTCTTTTCGCCTTTAACCACTGGTAACATCGGTATACTGGCTCGTGCATAATCATTTTTTCGGACCAGTGCCAAAGCCCAAAAATGTGGTGGTGTCCATAAAAAAACCAGTGCAAACAAGAAAATTGACGGAATATTTAAACCACCCGTTGCTGCAGCCCATCCTACTAAGGGGGGAATCGCACCAGCTCCTCCTCCAATTACAATATTCTGTACAGTTATTTTTTTCAACCATTTACTGTAAATAAATACATAATAAACCATTCCAAACATAGCCAATAATGCAGCATTAAGATTCACAAAAGAGACAAAAATATAAAATGAAAGAATAACTTCCGATACACCAAGAGCTAATGCTTCGGCAGGCTCTAATCTTCCAGACGGCAGAGGTCGTTTCGCTGTCCGTTGCATGGATCGGTCGATTTCTATATCAATAAATTGATTAATCGCCGATGATCCCCCGGCAGCTAACGCACCTCCCAACAATGTCCAAATAGTTAAAGAAAATTCCGGAATTTTTCCACCACCTACAACCATTCCAGCATAGGTTGTTACCAATAATAAGGCAACGATAATAGGTTTGTTAAGTATCAAAAAATCTTTTCTTCTTTGTGAATCATTCAATATAGTTGCTGTTCCTGAAACATTACTTTTTTCAACATACCTAGTAAATGTAAAAGCATATAGTACAGCCAGAATATAGACCACAGAACTTGCGGAATGAATAAATAATAAATCTATTGGCAAATTCCGAAAAACTTGAATTCCCCCAATAAAGCTTTGCCCAATAAAAATGGTAAAACCTATCGTTATTGATACCAACAAACTTTTATTATTTCGATACCTCCTCCAGGAGATCTGTAGAGCTTTGGTTATAAAGATGGCTGTTGTAAGTGTAAAAAACCTGTGAAGATTTACGAGTACCACTTCGAACGAAATTCCCTCAGTCGGAAAACAAATTGGAAATTGTGTACAGACTCTGGCTGAATCTGTTATTGATATCAACACACCAAAAAACATCATTAATCCTGAAGAAATTAATAAAATAATGAAGGTTTTTGGATTTACTGGATTTATTTTGTATTTCGAAAAAGCGTATTTACATTCCACAAACCAAAGCAGTAATACGATTAACAAAGATAAAGATAAAGAACCTTGTAGAAACAAATTAAAAGAATTGGATAATATTGACCAAATATTATCTCCAATTGATAAAGAAATAAGAGCAAAGGCAGCTATTGAAAAATATTTTTCTAAATTTGTTTTCGTTTGAGATCCCAACTTGAAAAATGAAATTAATAAAATCCCTAGCACAAAGATTGTAGTAAATAATTGAAAAATATAGTTATTTTTAACCGAGAAAGTATCCTCATCAGGGCATAATAACCAAAATGAACATGAAAAAATCTGTTTGTCATACCGCAACATTATATTAAAGGTAATAATTAATCCAACAAGGAAAATAGTAAGTAATAATGTATTGGTAATTGAATAATTCTTTTTCCAAAAATTCTTAAAATTCGAAATCATATTTCCCTGCTTCTGATTCTTAAATCGTTCATTTGTTTTCTAACGAAAAACGGATAACCAAACCCCAATAGACCAGCAAAAAAGAACCATTGGATTGCGTATCCAAAATGAGGTCCTCCTGTAATTTCAATTTCTGACAATTCTGAATATGGTTTCTGATAATTATTTTCTCCATCCAATTGAACATAAATTGGATAGATTTCATAATCCAATCCCGATTGGATTATGTCCAAATCAATAAAAAGGTGAAAACCAGTACTTGTTCTACCTTCATTATTCGACTTTATTCCAAAATCATTACCTGTTTGTGATTTCCTGATAATTCCTTTTATGACTTGAAGTTGATCGTATTCTTGATTGATTAATTCAATCTGATCCAGATCGTCTAAACCAATCCATCCACGATCAATAAAGATCACATCTGAACTTTTTTCAAGAACAAGTGGTGTAACAACCCTATATCCTGGTAAATTATCCCATGCCTGATTTTGTAAATAAATTTCATTTTCAAAATCATAATAGCCAGAAACAATCACTTTCCGATATTCCATATCCACCAATTTATTTTTATCTCCATAATCATTTAAATTTAATGTGGATAATGAGAGTTGTTCCAGATAATGTTGATTAAAAAGTCTTCTTTGTTCTAATCGATCTAATTGCCAGAATCCCAATCGAATCAAAATAAAGGTCCCAATAATGACAAAAATTGTTGTAATCGTCCATTTCATTAATCCAATTTTGCCCATGAACCTTCTTCCTCCCTTTTTTTGGAATCCAATGGAAAAATTACGATTGAAAAAAGCCAGATTAGAATACCGGAAGGTAAACCGATAGCCAGAATTCCCTGTAAACGAATATCATTTGTTAATCTTTGACGTACTTCCAATCCCATTATTTTGGTTGGTTGAAATGTACAAGCCAAACTATAGGTTTGGGGGGTTTCTAATGCCAGTGTTCCTGTCGAACCAGCTGGAACCCAAATAGGACCAAGTTGATGACTGATTTCATCTTCATTTTTTACAATAATTCTATCCCCTTCAAAAAAAACCATGGAGTCCGGAATGGATGGTATCGGAAAACCGTTTTCGATACGCTCAGCAGTTCCAATGGGAATGATTATCTGATAGTCTTCTACTTCCCGTTCTGTGTTCCTGGTAAGGATTTGAAATGAAGTCTCACTGATAAAAAAGCCGAAAAGAAAGGCAATTGCCAGGGAAATAATAAATCTAATTACCAGCTTCTTTCGAACTCCAGTCTGCATTCTATTTATTATCCTTATTTATTAAATAATTCAGGTCAGCAACGATGTCATCGATCGGTGTCTCATAAAGATAAGTAATTTCCAATTCCCCTTGAGCATTGACTAGATATTGACGAGTTGTATGATCTACCAGATATCCAATTGGACTATCAGTTTCCTGAATTTCTCTATAAACGCCATACTCCTTCCAAACTGCCTCCAATTGTTCGACAGACCCAGTAAGACCGTAAAAAGACTGATCAAAGGAATCTAAATATCGGGATAATTGGTCTTGTGTATCTCGTTCTGGATCAACTGTAATAAAGACGAAATCAATTTTCTCAGCCTTATCTTTTAAGCGTGCCTTAATCTCCTTCATTTCGAACAATGTCGTAGGGCACACATCCGGACAAAAAGTATAACCAAAGAAAATTAACACAAATTTTCCGGTTCTATTTTGTAAGTTATATTCTCCGCCTTGACTTGATTCCAAGTTAAAATTAGGAGCTTTAACAGCAGGATCAATAACTGACCCACGAAAAGTGTGAGGTTTCTCGATTATGTATCCAAAAATTACTGCCACTATTGCAATAGCGAAAATCAAAAACCAAAAAAAGGAATTCTTCATATGTTTTTTCTACAAAGTTCCCATCAAATAAAGCGCAGGATAATAAATTATCCATACTACATCTATAAAATGCCAATAATTTGCACTGGCTTCTACAGCATAATGGCTTTCTGGCGTATATTTATCATTCAATCCGTTTCTCAGTACCAACAACAAGAAAATTATTCCGGTTAGCACATGAAAAGCATGCATGCCAGTCATCATGTAAAAAACGGCTCCTTCTGCACCATCACCCGGACCAAAATGAGCAATTCCCCATTCCAGGCCAACAACACCAATCAGAAAAGTTACTCCCAAGACTATTGTTATTACTAAGGAAGTGATAAAACCTCGTTTATTTCCCTGAGAGACCATGACTTCTGCCCTGTTCATGAAAAAACTACTGATGAGCAATATTGAAGTCACTATAAGACCCAGGGTTTGATCCAGACCAAGATTTTTGTTTCCTAATAAATAAAATCGACTTATTAGCAAACCGCCAAACATAAACGCATCTGATGCAAAAAATAACCATAATCCTAATCGATTGATTGTCATTTTCTGCTGATAATGAATATGAGTTTGATTAATCGAACTCATTCATGACCTCCCTTCTCCGGATTAATTACTCTACCAATATGCATAAAGAATTGTAAAACCAACAACATTTTGATTAAAGCAACAGCCCAAAGCAAAATGGATGGTACTTCGTTTAACCCTAAATAAAATTCAATTGCAGTTAAAACCGCCAAAATTATGAATACAACAACTCCTCTTTTTAAAGCAGGGAATTTCATCATAGATCACGCTCCTTATATTGATCTCTTTTCTCTAATTCAACATATTTACTACCTTTAAGGCCATAATCGTAAGGTTCACCAACAACATTAAAATGAATGCCCGCATAATTGTGAATTGGTGCTGGCGACGGCAAAATCGCCCATTCTGGTGAACGTGAATTCCATACATTTCCAGTGGCTAATTCCCCTTTTTTTGCGCTGACAATCAAGTTATAAAAGAAAATCAATATCGAAAATGCAATAAGAAAACCACCAATCGTGATGAGTAATTGGGTGAAATCAAACCCCATCGCTGGATCATAATCAGCAATTCTTCTGCGCATTCCCAATAAACCAATTCTCATTTGTCCAAAAGTCATAATGAAAAACGAAGGAGTCATGAGATAAAAATGGATTTTTCCAAGCGTTTCACTTAACCTTCTTCCAGTGATCTTTGGATACCAATAATAGATAGCTGCAAAAATTGGGAATATGAATCCTCCAAACATTGTGTTGTGAAAATGACCGACAATGTAGTATGTATCATGTAAATGTAAATCAGTTGACACTGTTCCACTGGGCGGTCCGGTAAGTCCCCCTAACAGGAACACAACGATACCACCAAGAACAAACAACATTGGTACTGGGAACCTTGCTTTTCCCTGCCATATCGTAGCGACCCAACTAAAGAATTTAACACCTGTTGGAACTGCTACCAACAAAGTACTATACATAAATGGTACGCGTAAGTATTCTTCTATTCCAGCAGTGAACATGTGATGCCCCCAAACAAGGAATCCGGTTAGAGCAATCCCCATTGATGACATAGCAACCCATTTGTATCCAAATAATGGCTTTCGGACAAATACAGGCAATAATTCACTGATAATCCCCAGCCCTGGTAAAACAAAAATATAGACAGCAGGATGGGAATAGAACCAGAATAGATGTTGAAATAGGATCGGGTTTCCTCCATCTGAAGGGGTAAAGAAACTCATATTTAACAATCTTTCAAACATGACGAGCTGAAACGAAAGACCAATTAATTGAGTCGCAGTTAAAGAGATGATTGAAGTTGCCAGTACCGACCAGGCAAAAATTGGCATTTTAAACAAACTCATCCCTTTTGTGCGCATGGTCAATACTGTAGCGATCAGGTTTAATGCACCCAATATCGACGACCAGCCAACGATATAAACACCTAAAAAGAACATTTGAATGCCCATAGGACCACGAACACTCAAGGGAGGATAAGCAGTCCATCCAGTCTCAAAACCTCCAAAAACCATAGAACTCATGAGAATTAAAGATGCTGGTACCGCAATCCAGAATGAAAAAGCGTTTAACCTTGGAAATGCCATATCTTCAGCACCAATCAATAACGGGACGACATAGTTGCTCATAGCGGCGATTCCCATTAGGATGGAGGCTATAAGAACCATGCCATGTAATCCAACCAGGGTATTGAATTGAACGAAATTTAAAATTTGTAATCCTGACTGAGCTAATTCAACCCTAAAAATAAGAGCTAAAGATCCTCCTAGAACTAACAAAACCATCGACAGTATCCCATATTGAATTCCGATTACTTTGTGATCAAGACTAAAACCAAAATAACGTCGCATCCCTTTTTCACCCACAATTTGATTGGCTTCAGCAACTTCATGACCAATTGCCATTTTCCACCAATCTTTAAATCCCCCTACACCCCCAATAAAGGCAATTGCTCCAACCAGTCCACCTAAGACAATTGCTGGTTCTGTCTTCCAGGATAAACCCATTAATGCTCGAATAACACCTAGGATTCCAGCCCCCAAAAAAGAGCCAATTAATTGAAAAAAAATTCCTTTTACAATTCCTAATGAAAATATATTTTTCATATGCTTCCTCTATTCCAATGATTTAATAAATTCAATCATATTGTTGATCTCTTCTTCAGTAAACAAATCTATGTAATTCTGCGACATAACATTGGCTGGATATCCCAAAACAATTTGCCTGTTAGGATTAATAATCGAATCATATAGATACTCTTCATCGACAATTATTTTTTCTCCGCTTACAAGTGATTTTTCACTTCCATAAATACTTTTCCATGTGGGGCCAACACCATCGCTTCCATCTATACTGTGACACCCAAAACAACCATTATTTTTTGACAAACGTTCGCCCAGACTAAGTGGGTCTTGGGGAAAATTACCTAATTCCTCATCAACCCAATCTTGAAAATCAACTTCGGTGACAACCTTTACCGGGCTATTCATATAGGCATGTGCTCCGCCACATAGTTCGGCACATAAAACCATGTAATCACCTTTTTCAATTGGTGTGAATCGTAGTTCCTTAACGAAATTTTCACCTGGTAAAACATCTTGCTTGACCCTGAATTCTGGAACCCAAAATGAATGGATCACATCAGCTGAGGTTAATGATAGTTTCACCTGGCGATCAACCGGCAAATATAAAACATCCGAAGTAATGCCATAATCAGGGTAAGTAAAAGACCAGTACCATTGCCCGCCAGTGACATTAATGCTCAGAGCCTGTGGCTCAACCTTTCTTGTTTCTGCGAGGGATAGTGCACCCAAATAGGAAATAAAAATAACAACTCCTAATGGAACAAGAGTCCAAACTATTTCAAGCTTAGAAGAACCGGTTACATGCTTACCATCCTCTTCCGGAAATTGTTTATTTCTTCTAAATACAATGAGGCTATATCCAATAAAAACGATGATCAACGAAAAAAGGAAAGCAATTATGCCAATGTGTATATCAAACAATTGGTCAATGATGATTGCCTGTGAACTGGCTTGAATCGGCAATAAACCTACTGATTGTAAAAAAATGTACACAATTATTGTAAGGAGAATTATCAGAACCGAGACAATTGTAAAATGCTTCATATTATTTTCTATCCTCCAATTCAGCATTATTAAAACTTAAGAACGATTTATTTTCATTCCAAGGAACCTGTAACCATTGATGTGCTTGATCTGTTGATAAAACCTGTCTGTCATAGAAAATTACATTTCCAGTTTGCTGTAGTGAAACCAGAAGTAATTTAGCATTGTGTTGTTCATCCATAAAAGAGTTTAAGAATATTTTTCTATTTATATTCTTGTCATCAAAATCAATGATCAAAATACTTGGTTTGTATTTTGAATATTTTTCAAGAACTTCCTCAATATCCCCCGCTTGTTGGATGACCAGATGATTGAAATCAGTTCGATTTGAGAGAATTTTTTCAATTCCTTTTCGAAAAATCGAATTTGCAGATGCAATTAAAACGTAAGTTTGATTGTTTTCCATACCTTGCTCCAACGCTATAATCATACTTATTTTATATTATTTGTCTTATTATAAATAAAATGTTAAAGGGTGATTTTTTGTCACAATATGGGTGATAATTTTATCCCCCTTTTAGAGTATTCCCCAGAGGATTGCTTTTTCTATTGCATCTTTTCGGTTTGATACAGAAAGTTTCTTAAATATGTGTTTAATGTGAGTTTTGATCGTATTTTCTGATATATATAATCTTTTACTGATTTGTTGGTTAGACAATCCAGTTTTGAGCAATTGAAGTACTTCCAATTCTCTTTCTGAAATAAAAAAATGAACTGGAAATTCGTTTTTCTCTATCAACAAATGAACTAGTTTCTCAATCATCGCTTCAGAAATGATGATCCTGCCATTATAGATTTTTCTAAGACAATCAACCAAAATATCAACTTCTTCATCTTTCAGTAAATAACCAGAAATTCCTGATTTAAGAGCATTAAGAAATTCAAGACGAGTTATAGCTAAAGTGAGTGCGATGACTCTCGTCGAAAGTTTTTTATCAATTATTTCGTTCCTGATCTCGAAAGCATTAAGATTCTGAAAGTCTGTATCCATAACCAGTAAATCTGCAGGTTCTTTTATAAGTAATGGAATACATTCTTGGTAGGTAGACACATCCCCAATTACATTAATATCTGAATAATCACTTAATATAGCCCTAAGTCCTTTGCGAAATAACACATGATTATCAACCAAAAATATTTTTATTTTTTTATCATTCTTCATAAAGTAAATCCAGTACTATTTCAATTAATGGCAGCCATGGTGTTTTTGATGAATAAATGCCCGCTACAAATACCTGCCAACCTTTTTTTGAGATGATTCTTATTCTACATACGAATTAGAATTTAAACAAAAGAACACGGGCTAATTAGCTCGTGCTCTAGGGAATCTTATGGATTAATTTTTTACTTTAAAGTATTGGTATAAGCAACAACCTGCCAGATTTCATCTTCTGAAAGAACATTTTTGAAAGGTGGCATGGATGAATTATATGGATCCATCGTTCCGCCTTCAGCAATTCGATAATAGATATAATCATCAGCAAAATTTGCAACACTTTCAACCAGATTGGCAGCTGGTGGTGTTAAGGCCTGACCAGCAGGGCCATCCCCTTTGCCTCCTGCACCATGACAGGATGCGCATTGTACATCATAGATTGGCTTTCCGGCTGTTGCAGCATCACTTCCCAATGGATTTGTTTTTCCAGCGTATGCAGCAGGAACACTGGGAGTATCTGCAGTCGAACCACCTCCGCATGCACTTAAAACCAAAACGCTAAATAACAATATTGCAAACAGCAAAGAAAAAGTTTTTTTCATTCATTCCTCCTAAAATTGAACATTACTTATTGCGCTATTATAATTCGAATATCATGGAAATCAACATATCTCTGTATACATGAACCATTTTGTAATTTGTTATGTTAATAAACAATAAATCTGATGATATATGTCACTATCGTGGATCATTAAACTCAATTATCTTTAAGCATAGAATAATATTAGAGGTGAAACATGTTTCGAATTAGTCGTAAATTAGATTATGGGATTCAATTAATGGTTGCGTTAGCTAAAGAGAGTGAAGGCAGACCTATTCCTACTGCCAAACTTTCTAAAATGCTGGATATTCCACTTCCATTTCTGCATCAGATAGGACATTCATTGATGCAAGCTGGGTTGATTAATGCCTCACCTGGTCCAAGAGGTGGAATTAAATTAAGTCAATCTGCTGAAGAAATATCTGTTCTGGAAATTGCAGAATCTCTTGAAGGTAAAATTTGTATAAATAATTGCCTATCTGAACATGATATTTGCCAAAAAATGGATGAATGTACATCACAGACGATGTGGGCAACCATGCAAGATCAAATTATTAGTTTTTTGGGTGGAATAAATTTAGATATTTTGGCTAAACAAGAATTAGCAAAATCACTAATCGCAGAACAAAATTAGTCTTTTATTAGTAATTAAAAAACACAGAGACAATTTCTAAAAATTATCTCTGTGTTTTATTCATTTTTCAAGTGCTGATAAAACTTGGCGACTGTGACCCTTAGGCTTCACATTCTCGAAAATTTCTATTAGTTGACCAGCAGAATTAATTAAGAATGAAGTTCGGAGAACTCCATAATACTCTTTCCCATACATAGATTTTTTGCCCCACACTTCATATAATTCACAAACACTGTGATCTTCATCTGATAATAAAGTAAAAGGTAAATTGTATTTTTCTTTGAATTTTTTGTGTGATTTTGGGGAATCAGGGCTTACACCTAAAATAATAACACCTGCATTTCCATATTGATCATAATCATCCCGAAATTCACAAGCTTCAGTTGTACAACCAGGTGTATCATCTTTTGGGTAAAAATATAATAAAACAGGTTTACCTAAATAATCACTTAGATTTGTAGGGGTTCCATGTTCATCCAATAATTCAAAATCAGGTGCTTTAATGTTCTTTTCTAGCATTTTTCCTCCTTTTCATTCTCAATCTATTGTATCAATTCTGATCCCATGCAAGACACATCATACCCGGCTAAAGATTGTACACGGGTTCGAAAGTCAGGATCTTGCATTGCAGATATTATTGGAGCAAAACCTGAAGTTGAGTATATATCTTCAGGAACAATCAAATCATACCTTTCTTTATATAGAGGTATAAAATCCAATTCTAAAGCTCGGGCAGCAGCTATTATTCCAAGTCCGGTATCAGCCCGATTTGATTTGATTGCTGCTGCTACATTTAGATGTGTGAATTCTTCTTGTTCGTACCCATGAATGTTATCTGGTTTGATATCGGCTTTCTCTAGATAATAATCTAATAGAATTCTTGTGCCCGCCCCTCTCTGTCTATTAACATATGTAATATCTGATCGCGCAATATCTTCAAGTCGTTTGATACCTTTTGGATTTCCTTTTTGAACAATTAAACCTTGTTCCCGAAAAACCCAGGGGATTATGACAACTTGAAAATTTGTAATGTACTTTTTTACATAATTGATATTGAAAGTGCCATCCAGCGGGTTTAATAAGTGTGACCCTGAAAAATGAGCCTCACCTCGATTTAAAGAGATCAGACCACCAAGACTTCCTACATTGGCAGAAACAAGTCTTTTTCCTTTTAATGATAAATACTCGGCCAATAAATCAAGCGTCAGGTCATGAGAACCAATTGTAAGGAGTGTGTCGTTAATTATGCTTTTATCTTTATTCAGAATGACATTGATTTTATCTCCTGGTTCTTTACCTTGTATTCCCCTGGGTATGATCGCATATCCATCAGACCTGACCATTGATGTGATAACGCCTGCTCCCCTGGATAATGGTGCAGCCAAAATTCTATTTCGTACTTTAGCTGTAACTACACGAACAAAATCATCATCGCCTGCTGGTGAGGTAATCTTTCTGGTAAGTTCAGCTTCGATAATTTCTGGTTCCTGTTCATTTTTCCCTATCCATTCCTGAATTAATGGTTTAACAAATATTTCTCCAGTTAATGCTGCCGATACAGGATATCCAGGAACCCCGACCACAGGAGTTGGTTTGTTATGATCATTAAATATCATACCTAAAATTACCGGATGTCCAGGACGTACCGCTACCCCATGAACATAAACTTCTCCCAACTTCTCGATCACCCTTGAAGTAAAATCCTCTGATCCAGCAGAAGAACCTGCATTAATCAAAATCAAATCTGATTGGTTGGCTGCATTCATTACCTGTTCACAAAGTTCGTCAAAATTATCCTTAGTGATTGGAAATCGATTTACTTCTCCACCCCAACTTAAAATCTGGGCGGCTAAAACAATTGAGTTATATTCAATAATGTCCCCTCTGGATATGTTCTCTCCAACTTTTACCAACTCAGAACCGGTAGGCAAAATTGATACGACAGGTTTTTTTACCACTTCAACCCGAGTTTGGCCACATGCAGCAATTGCACCCAAATCAACCGGAATCAAAACCCGGTTTGCTGGAAGAACCAACTCTGTAGCAACTATATCTTCCCCCATCGGTCGAATATTTGCCCATGGTGGTAAAGAATTTCGAATCCGAATTGCATAAGGATTTCGATTATCCGATTCGATTTCCCCATTTTCATCCATTGGTTCTGTATTCTCAATTGGAATTACACAATTTGACCAATCAGGAATCGGATCTCCTGTATCAACATAAACAGCCTGTTCTTGCATGCGGATTAAAACTGGTCTTGTTGGCATTGCAGCTTGAATATCCTCAGATCGCAATGCAAATCCATCCATGGCTGAGGCATGATAATGTGGAGACGAAATTTTTGCCCATATCGGTTTGGATAAAACCCTGCCTACTAAACTTTCATCCAGAACTAATGATTCTTGATTAACCGTACCACGTAATTGATATTTATCTAATGCAGTATAGAATCGGCTTAATGCGTCTTGTAACGGAATATCGTGTAAGTAGATTGTCATGTTAAATCCTTATATTATGAATACTTCAACTTCTGAAAAAGCTTCAAGACCAGTTACATCTGGTTCAATTCTTGCCAGACCAATGGCAGTTAAAAGCGAAAAAATTAAGTTGCTTTTGTAAAATATTGGTTCTACCATTTTCATACCATCTTTTTCCATATCAAGCAATTTCACTGGCACCCAATCCTCTCTTCCAGCAACAGATGCCACATTAATTGTTGTCAACGCTTTAAATGTTTGATATGAAAATTGTTTTATTTCTCCGCGTAAAACATGCATGATTTTCCCTAGAATTAAATGAGCAATAACAAAAGCACTGACGGGATTTCCAGGCAATCCAATGATGGGTTTTCCATTAGCAAAAGCTAATATGGTTGGTTTACCTGGTCTTACATTTATCCCATGTACCAATACGCCAGGTGTGCCCAATTCATTAATTACGTCTGCAGTCAAATCACGAACACTGGCAGATGATCCAGCTGTAACGATTAATAAATCATTTTCTTCAAATGCTGTTTTTAACATATCTATTAATTGTTCACGGTCATCTTTTACAATTGGATACGTTCTGGGTATTCCGCCTAATTTTTCTACAATGGCACTTAAGGAAAATGAATTAATATCTCTTACCTGTCCAAGGTCAGGAATCTTGTCTGGCATAACAACCTCGTCTCCCGTAGAAATTATGCCAATCCTGGGTAATTCATAAATTTCAATATCAGTAATTCCTAAAGCCATTAAGGCTCCAATTTCACTTGCTCTGATTAATGTTCCACAAGTTATAACTTGATTGCCTTGTTGAATATCCTCTCCTTTTAGAATTACATTCTCTCCTGATGAAATCGCTTTATAAACCTCAATTTCACCGGCGTTCGAATATTGAGTATGTTCAACCATCACAACGGAATCAGCTCCGTCAGGCAACATCCCACCTGTGTGGATCAAACATGCCTGGCCAGTAGATAGCTGATAATTCGCTGGTTTCCCCATTTTTATTTCTCCGATGACTTCAAAAAATGCTGGCATAACATCCGATGATCCAAATGTATCTTTACTCCTGACCGCAAAGCCATCCACTGTGCTGCGGGTGAACGCAGGAATGTCATCATTTGAAATAATATCCTTAGCCAATACTCTGTTTAGACTGTTTTGAGTTTTATTTTTTTCCACCTTTAACTTAACATCTTTTAAATATTGTAAAAATTTTCCAATCGCATCATCTGGTGTCAATAATTCTAAAAATCCGGGCATTTTCACCTCAACCAAAGTATAAATAGAAAGAAATAAGCCAGGATACTAATAGAACCCAATGAAGAAACTTTCAATAATTTCCATCTAGGTTTGTAACCTTCGCTTATTCTCCACATTTCCCAAAACTGTACAACTGCAACTGGAAAAGAAACCAGTGCAGGTAAAGAAAGCTTCCCAGACAAGCCGATAATTGATGCCAATCCGTAAAGCAAAAAGGTTGTTAAAAGGAAAATATTGTGTAAATTCATTCCTGTTTTCCAACCGAATTTGGTCATTAACGTGTGATGCTGACGCTTGAGATCCAAATAATAATTTTCCAAGGAATGGGACAGGAAATAAGCAAGTAATAGAAAAAAAGCTGGAAAGGTAATAAAGAACAACGTAGTGTGCACTTCATTGTGCTGTAAAACCATCGCAAATGCTGGCGCTACCGCAATCGCACTAATTGTTATCAAAAAATCGCCAAAACCTTTTTTCTTAAAATTGAAGGGCGGTACAGAATATAGAAAAAGAATGATAAAAAAAATGCCTAAAAAAATCCATAAAATTAAACCAACAGTCGAAATCGAATAAAGAAGAACTGAAAACATTGCTCCTATTGTGAGAATAGAAAACGACAAAACCAAAAAATTATTTTTCAGAAGGTAAGTTTTTCTACTCTTGTTTGATGAAAATGCATCATTATATTTGAAAAAACAAACCAGGATTTCTTCTGTTATATTAAATAATAAAACGATTACTAAACCTAACAAAAAGATTTGTAAATCAATTCTTTTTCCAATATATGAAACTAATCCAGCTCCAACAGAATAACCAATGGTTAACATGAATAAAGCTGAAAAATTTAGGCAATTTTTAAGTGCTACATTGATTTTACTTTCTTCCAATATTTTTCCTTCGTTGGCAGAAATTCGAAGAATTCACATTTAAAGTGTGAAACTATACTGCAATTTAATAAATGAATGATAACCGAAAATTTGAGTTAAAGGAGCACAATGATAATACAATTCAAAATTTAAGATATTTATTTTTTAAAAAGATTTGATAGGAAGAACCAGATATTCGCCGGCCTTTCTGCCAACCTTCTCATAAAATACGGGTACCAATGAGTTCCATAAGGAACATATACCCTTACATGATAACCTTGTTTCGCGTACTGATCCTGTAACTCTCGCCTAATCCCAAAGAGCATTTGTAATTCAAACATACTTTTCTTCAAATTAATCGTTTTTGCGTGTTGCAAACCAAATTCAATTCGGCTATTATCATGCGACGCAATCGCAATCATAGGTGGAAATCGTCCATTCAGACTGATTTCAGGAAAATTACATATTTTTATTTTGTCCATGCAGATTTTTACTAGGTGATCGAAATTTAGATTTACATCAGATTTCTTCGGAAAAGCTATATGAGCAGGTTCTTTATATGCACCTTTAACCATTCGAATAGGTATACACTGATTTAATAAAATCTCTACATCATTCTCACTTCGATATAAATAACTTTGGATTACTGTACCGACACCAGTATAGATGCTTTTCGCCCAAGAAACTATTTTTACTGTTGATTCAGTTAACAGGCTGTCTTCCATATCTATACGAATAAAATTATTTGTTTCTTTCGCTTTAATTAAAATTGTATTTAGATTTGTTTTACATAATTCTTCATCAATTGTTAATCCCAATTGAGACAATTTTATGGATACATTCGCTTGCACAGCGTTCTCATTGATGGCATCAAGTAAATTGATAATTTCTTTAGATGCAAAATGAGTATCTTCGATGGTTGCAGAATTTTCTCCAAGATGATCTACTGTTACATTAAGTCCTTGATCATTCAATTTTTTGACAACCTGGATCACATCTATAGTTGTATTGCCTGCAATGAACCTGGAAGCAACTTTCCATGCAAATCCCCACTTCATGATTAGTTTTTGTGCCCAAAAAGCCTTGGATAAAAAAATTAAAAAAGCGCGAAACATATTTACCTTTTTCTCGTCAAAAATTGATTTTTGTAATTAAATCTTACTACAGATTTTTTGTATAATCTCAATTAACTGGTGTGGACGAAAAGTTAAGAATTTTTATTTATGCTTTTTTACTCATCCTGACAAAAATGGTATAGAATAATTAAAATGGGTTCGAAACGCAAACAAAACACACAAAACAGACAATTCAAGCGAATATACCTAACTTTATTCATTTATTTCGTAATTATTTTTGTTGTACTTAGCTTAAATGGTGGATTTATCTCATATTTTAGTTTTGGTTTTCTTTTGTTTCTAATTCTCGTAGGAATAACAATCTTCTTTCTTTTTTTCTTTAGCCAGTTTGTTTTACCGGTTCTAAATGTAGAAAAACGTCTTAAAGCTGCACAAAGATTATTCCTATATATTTTTGGTGATCACGGTCCAGCTATTTTTATTGAAAATGGAGAATTACGTGAAAGAAGAATTGACAGATTAAAGAATGGTCCCGGTGTAATAATTTTAGATACAGCCAGTGCTGCCGTCTTACGAACTCCTGTTCAATATAAAGGCGCAATCGGACCTGGAATTGCTTTTACTGAACGAAATGATTATATAGCCGGGGTTGTAGATTTACATATACAATCTCAGAGCGTGGGTCCTCGCCAGGAAGAAGATCCATTTTCTCCTGTTCAAAAAGGCGAGTCAAATGCCGCAGGTGAAGCAAGAATTGCCAGGCGAAATGAATCCATGGCAATTACAAGAGACGGGATTCAAATATGTGTAAATCTTACTGTTAGATTTAAAATGGATTCCAGCCCTGGAGAAGGTAATTCAGCTTTTGGTTTCAATCCAAAAGCTGTTGAAAGAGCCATTATTGGTCAAAGTATTAATTTTGTAAAACCTGATGATAATCCAGAGCGGTTTGTCAGTTGGAAATGGTTACCAATTAATCTAGTCTTGGATATATTTCGTGAATACATTTCGAAATTTACTATTAATGAATTATTCCCTTTGTCAAGAATGGATTCTGATTTGGTCTCGCTCATTTCTGAACAGATTAAACAAAGACTGACACAATCCCAATATCGACTAATTGACAATTATGGAAACCAATCTGATAAAACAATTTTAAGTAAGGAATTTGAATTGCTTAAGAAAAGAGGGATCAGATTTCTTGACATTGTTATAACAAATTTACGTTTTCCTCAATCCATTGAAGAAGAATTACAGAACCGCTGGAGAACCTCCTGGCTGGATACTGCTAACAGGGAGAAGAAAATTGTTGAACAAGAACAGGTAATACACTCAATAGCTGGCCAAAACCAGGCAGTAATGGACTACGCATATGGAACTACCAAACATCTTGGATCTGAATCGGACTTCAAAGAACTTGATTCTCGAGAAATTCTTGTGTCATTACTAAAAGGTAATTTGGATACGATTTCCCAAGATCCGGATTTATCAAGCTACTTGATAAATGAATATAAAGATATCTCTGATTTGATCGATTGGATCAGATCGCAAGGAGATATTTCATGAATCGAAACGCCCCACTTGAGAGGAATCTAGACAAAACATCTTCTCAAATTATTTCATATTTAGACTCATTAATTAACCTGATCTTTTCTCCCAATCCCAAAGCAGGTAATCTTCGTTTTATCTTTCTTCAAATTATTTTTATTTTTACTTGGATATTTTGTGCATTTACTTTTCACCAACCAGGCGAGATTGATTATCATTGGCTTGATTTTCTTTACACAATTCCATATCCAATTATCGGGACAATTAAAGGCATAATCGAATTATTTCTGGCCTGGGATGTTTTGTTGGTTATGCTCACCATTTATATAGGGTATTCTCTGGCTTTACAATTAGCTTCAATATATTTAGCAGATATTTTTGAATTAAAAGATTTATCTATTTCTGAAAAATATATAAACCAGTCAGCCTTTTCTTCTCCAAATTACTACCAAATTCATATTGAAGATGCATTAGTTCGCCAGGAAGACCAAAAATCACCAATTTTTAGGATTGGTGGACCTGGTAATGTAATAATTAATCTTGAAAATGCTGTCGTTTTCGAAAAAATTGATGGCTCTCCAAGAATCGCTGGCCCAACAACTGAAAAACCAATTGAGTTGGAAAGTTACGAGAGAATTCGTAAAATTATTGATTTAAGAGATCAATCAGCATCCTTGGACATTTCTGCACGAACGCTGGATGGAATACCGATCGAAATTAAAGATATTAGAATAATTTTTAGTGTGCTCCGAAATTCAAGTCATGTTACTTTATCCAGACCATATCCATTTAGCGATGATGCAATTCAATGGCTGGTTTATCAACAAGATTCTGGACCTTGGACAACCTCTTTAGTCGAATTGGTGCGAACAGAGTTAACAAGTTATATAAATCAACATTTATTAAGTGAATTGTTGGCATCAGTAGGTGCTCCAGAGATTAATATGCAGATTCAAAATCAGAATAAAATCGCCAAAAAATTACGAAAAAATTGGGCGCATACGAGAAGATACAAAGTTAATCGATATTTATTTGGGAAATTAAAAAAGGATGCCCCGGATTATCGACCTATTTATTTTAAAAAGAAACACAACAACATTAAACGAGCTTCTAAGTTATTTATTAATAAAGGCGTAATAGTTCCAGAGTTTATTCCGAGAAACTCACTATCTAATTTATTCTACGAGAATATATCCAACTCATTTCAGAGCAAAGCACAGAAAAATGGGATGCGCCTGGAGTGGATAAATGTTGGAACATGGCATTCAGCCTCGAAAATTATTCCAGAACAACATATAAAAGCCTGGAAAATCTCGAGTGAAAATGCATTAAAACTTAATCCGAAAGTACTGAAAGGGATTTTTTCTCAAAATAGAAAACATCATTTAGCTCAAAATATTCAGACGCTACCAATAATTTCATTTATGCAAAAAAGAGAGCTTGGCAAATCAAATTCAGAAATCATGAATGAATTAATAAATGAATATGCTAGCAAATTATGGAGCGCGAGAGATTTGTATATTAAAAATAAAGGCCGGGTGCCTTTACAAATCGAAAAATCTCTTAAACATATTAAGAAATATCAATTAAGAAAACTAAAGGATCAAGCACTTTTTATTGGAGATCCAGAAAACAATTTAGATGTTGAAAATACATAGGTTGTAAAATAATTAATTCAACAATAGAGAAATATTTTTAAATTCAAATACTCCGCAATTTTATCTGGTTGGTGTTTGAGATGGCCATCTTGTATCTGAAGGGCGAGGAGTTCTGGTTGGCGTAAAGGTCAATGTCCTGGTTGGGGTTCTTGTAATTGTTGAAGTTTGGGTAATCGTAGGAGTTGATGTTCTAGTTGAAGTTATACTCGCTGTGAAAGAAGGTAATGGTGTTCTCGAAACTGTTGAGGTAAAGGTTCGGGTGGTAGTAGAGGTAGGCGTAATTGTTGCTGTATTCGTTGGAGGAATTCCGATTATAGTAAATCTACCTGACGTTTTCCAGGTATTTCCAACAAACATTTGCACTTCATAAATTCCTGGTTGCCATTCTGCAACATCCTTTGTACATTCGGTATAACCATATCCACCAGTTCCACCGTTCCAGGGAGCTGTCTCATAGCACAATAATGCCAAATCATTCATTCTATACCAAATCGAAGTCCATTGACTGCCAGGTATCATATTAACATAGCTATAAGTTGCGTAAAGAATAGATATAGGATGATTAAATTCTTCTGAAGAGTTGATGGGTTGTATATTATCATCAATACTTTTTGAAAAAATAATTGGACTGAACAATGCATCTGGATTAGGAACAACAGTGCTTTCAAATAATGCTTCAATTGATTCAGGAATAGATGGCGTGGGGCTGATTGCTGGTGTAAAAGTGATCGTAGGTGATAAAGTAATCGTTGGAGATAGGGTTATCGTTGGTGTAATTGTAATGGTAGGTGTAAGTGTTATGGTCGGTGATGGAGGAAAAATTAAATAAACAGCAGGTTCAGCATAACGATTAAAAAAAATTGCAGACCCAACAAATAAAATACCTACAAAAAGGAATCGAATTGCCTTCCACTGCATTTTGACACGTTTTTGATAAAATGGCATTTTCTGGGCACGATTATAGTTCTTAACCATTAACCATAAACTTGATAAAAAGCCAATGATTGCCAAAAAAAATGCAGTTTGAACGGCTGTCTGAATATCTAGATTCATATTGGTCGTATCCCTTTATTCTAGAAGATATTATACCCTGTAGAAATTATTCGACCATAATTACAAAATACCAATATAATCATATCTATTAGGTAAAAAAGGATTATTCAATTAATGCCGTTACAAATAAATAATCTGATTCAGGAAAGATATAAAATCATAAAAGTGCTCGGCCATGGAGGAATGAGTTCAGTTTATATGGCTTTTGATGAGAATATTCAAATACCTGTTGCAATTAAAGAAAACCTGGTGCTTTCCGAAAATTATTCAATTCAATTTAAAAAAGAAGCAACAATTTTAGCAACTTTACGCCATCCAAACTTACCAAGGGTAAGCGATTACTTTCACATTCCAGGGCAAGGACAGTATCTTGTCATGGATTATATTGATGGAGAAGATTTACGAGAAAGGATTGAAAGGGAAGAAAATCTTCCAGAAAAAGAAGTAATAATCATTGGTTTGTTGATATGCGATGCGCTTATGTATTTGCACAATCTTTCACCAAAAGTTATTCACCGGGATATTAAACCAGGAAATATCCGAATTACCCCGGAAGGCAACATTATTCTCGTAGATTTTGGTTTGGTAAAGGTAATGGATATTGATCAACATACCGCTACAGGTGCTAGAGCAATGACACCAGGTTATTCTCCACCAGAACAATATGGTAGAGGTACTACAGATGAACGGTCAGATGTTTATTCGTTAGGAGCAACACTATACGCAGCCCTTACAGGATTAATTCCAGAAGAAAGTCTCAACAGATTATCTGGAAAAGAAAAATTAACACCTATTAGGAAATACCGAAAAGTGATCTCAGAGAAATTTGACAAGGTTATTCAAAAAGCATTAGAAATTGATCCTGAAAACCGTTTTCAATCTGCAGAAGATTTATATATGGCTTTATTAGATGCTGGAAATTTTATGATTTCATCTAAAAATATAGGTTTAATTTCCCCACCGCCATTACACAAAATAAGTACACCAATAAAAACTGGGGTTTCACAGCCATTAATTAAACCCTTCTCAATCAATACACCAGTAAAAAACCGAAATTCAAAATTATTTTTATTTCCACTCTTGTTAGTGATTTCAATTATATTGGTTTTTGGAATCATCAATGCAGATAATATTTACGCATATGTATTTGGTAATAAAGATAATCAAACCAATTATATGTCTTCTGTTCCATTTCAACCAACAGATTTATTATCAAATACTCCAATAATTGATGTAACTTCTTCCCTGCAAATTAATTTAATTGCAGAAGAAACAACTCCTACCCCACCAAACAACTCGAATATAGGTGGTGGTACAGGTGAAATTGCATATTCGTCAAATCATCAAGATCAAACCATGCAAATTTGGATGATGACTATAGACGGTTTAGCTAATCAAAAATTAACTTCTTTGGTAGATGGTGCCTGCCAACCTGACTGGTCACCAGATGGTACAAAATTGGTTTTTATTTCTCCATGTAATGCAAAAAAAGAGATTTATGAGGGAGCTAGGTTATTTATTCTGGATTTTTCCGCGAATAAAGAGATATATCCTTTACCTATTCCTGTTGATCCATCAGGAGATTTTGATCCAGTTTGGTCACCAGATGGTTCACAAATTGCATTTTCTTCACTTCGACCAGGAAACGATCCCATTACGAAAGAAAGAATGATCCATATTTTCATATATGATTTTCAATCAGAATCTGTCTCTGAAATTACAGATTCTCGTTGGCGTGATCGAAATCCTGCCTGGTCAAATGATGGAAATAAAATTTCATTTGTAAGAAAAATCGCTGATAATGAAGTTTGGATCCTGGATTTAGAAAAGTCAGAAGAATACCAATTTGCTTCCAAAGGTAATGTCAACCTAAATTACCCCTATTGGTCGCAAAATGATCAGATATTGTTCTTTACCCATCAAAATATATCATCTGGAAGTTTGCCATATTTTGTCGGGAAACGAATTGTTGATGCAGGTGTTAATGTGGAATTTAGAATTCCACCAAGCGGCCAACAAAGTTTTTCACCTTCAGTGGATTCTGTTATATCACCGGATGGACAATGGTTTGTTTTTGAAAGTTGGCCAGATGGTATTAACCACGATATTTATATCGCAACAATTAATGGAGCAAATCTAACGCAGCTCACGTTTGAAAAGAGTTATGAATTTAGCCCGGCTTGGCGCCCATAGCAATAATTTTATTCTAATTCTGTTTTTGTTCTTCTAAAACCGAATTTTCGCATTATGTTTAATATTTTAGGTATTACATAATGGTACATTCCATATCCGAATTTATTGATTGGATAGTCCCAGGCACCAATGGTATTAACTAAATTTCCCCCAAAACCAAGTTTAAATTTATACACGCCCCACATACTGTCATTTTCATTGAGATCATCTGGTGCCCCCCAAAGGTCATAAATCCTGCATTGTCTTTCTTTTGCTCTCTGGATGGCTTTCCATTGTAACAAATAAGTAGGCATTAAATTGCGTTTTTTATCGGAAGACATCCCAAACATATAATATGCTTTTCCACCAAAATAATAAATAATTACAGCCGCTAATATCTCACCTTTAAATTCCGCAATTAATGGTTCACACAATCCCTCATCATAAAATTTTTTCCAAACATTCAGATAATATGATTTAGATCTGATGACAAAATTATCTCTTAAGGAAGTTTCTGCATACATCCTAAATAATTCATCAAAGTCAGATGGAATACCAATTCTGACTTTCACACCTTTTCTTTCACTTAATCTGAGGTTATAGCGGGTCTTTTGTTTCATATTGCCTATTAATTGATCATCAGATTGATTTAAATTAATAACTATCGAATTTCGAAATTGAATCTGTTCTTTGGATTCAATCCAATTAGTAATTTTTAACATATCCTCCATTGATGGAACAGATTTATGGCTTTGTTTATCATCTGGATTAATGGCATTATTAATGATTACATCAGGGTCAATCTTCACAAAAAGACCTTTGTGTTCTCTTGAAAATGATTTAATATCTTCAAAAACTGATCTGACTAGGTCGACATCGGACCAATTTACTAAAGGGCCTTTGGGACAATAATGGATGACTAATGACAACAAGTTAAGCAACTTGATTTTTCTTTCTAAAACCATAACCCCAGCAATGACATCCCCAATCGAATTCTTCCAAAGAAGAAAAAATGGAAACCACCCATTATCTTTTTTAATTTCAGCCCAGATACTACTTTGAAGAAAATGAGGTTCTGGAAGAGACATTATTGTCTCATTCCATGTGTATTCATCCACCAATTCAAAGTTACGCGAAAGTTCCATTAATCCACTTTCTTGATTATGATAAATAAACATACTTTAGATTTTTTTATAACACATCTCCGCGAATTCTTTGGTAAAGGTTTATCACTTTATACAATAATGGGTGATAAACCCTGTCAAATGCATTTTCTGATTGTCTAATAGTTCCACCAAAACCACGTTTGAACCGATATACACCCCATAATCCATCAGATCTTTTGTCAAAATCTCGTTCTAAAATATCTTCCGATTCATCCGGAATTCCCCACAAATCATATGTGTCACAACCAACTGCTTTTGCCCATTTCATTGCTTCAAATTGTAATAAATAGGTAGGCATACGATTACGTTCTG